>Ga0116223_10003806_pt1 | contig 13342 bp, 13 predicted proteins | sample Sb_taG_3_FD_90092 | JGI IMG/M metagenome (GOLD analysis project Ga0116223, IMG submission 90092) | Peat soil microbial communities from Weissenstadt, Germany - Sb_50d_a_PC metaG | ecosystem: Environmental > Terrestrial > Soil > Wetlands > Peat | place: Germany: Weissenstadt | collected 2010-09-21 | reverse complement strand
GCGTGGTCGATTGGTGGCAGGAAAATGATCCGCCGATCTGTTGCTAAAAAACCGTATACAGCCGGAGTTCCTTGCGCGGATTTTCTCCGCGATACGGACACAGCAATTTCACAATTGCCCGCCGTAAAGTTCCGGCGTGAATCCGACCAGCAATTTGCCGCCGCCGAGATCAAGCACCGGACGCTTGATCATGGATGGCTGCGCCAGCATGAGGCCCATCGCCTTCTTGGCGTTGAGACCGGTCTTATCCTTGTCCGGCAGCTTGCAAAACGTCGTGCCGGCGCGATTGATGAGCGTTTCCCAGCCGACCTTCTTCTCCCACCGCTCCAGCCGCGCGCGCTCAATGCCGGCGGTTTTGTAATCGTGAAACGCGTATACGACGCCGTTCTTGTCGAGCCAGGCCCGCGCCTTCTTCATCGTGTCGCAGTTCTTGATGCCGTAGATAGTGATGGGCAAAGTGGTTACTCCTGCTTCGACCTACGCGGTTAGCCCATTCTCGCCGCTCTCGCTCACCGGACGCAACAGCGTCAGTAGCGCGCGGTTGAGGGGCGTTGCTATGTGGTGTCGTTCCGCGGCGGCGACGATGGCGCCGGTCAGCGCCTCGATCTCGAGCGGGCGCCCGGCCATGCGGTCGAAATACATCGAGGTGCCGGCGTCGGGCGGATAGGTCATGAGCGTCGCCATGATTTGCGCCGGCTCGTCGGTCCGCAGATGCGCATCGTCGGCATCCGCCACGGTTTTTGCTTCCGCAAGAACTGCGAGACAGAGGTCCTTGACATCCGGGCGCCGCAACACGGCTTGGCGTTGCTGCGTCAGCGCCGTGATCGGATTGGCGACGGCGTTGACCAAGAGCTTACGCCAGGCGAGGGTATGGAAGTCTTCGCTCAAGAGAATTCGCATCCCCGTGCCGGCGAGCAGCTCAGCGAATGCACGGCCGTCCGCATTGTCGGAAGCGACAAGGTCGTGCTCGCCGGCGCGGCGAAAGCGCACGCGGTCAGGCGCCAGCCGTTCGCCGTTGTAGTAGACGATGATCGGGATGACGGTGGCGCCCCCGACATAGGGCGCGAGTTGCGCGGCGTGACCGATGCCGTTCTGCAAGACCGCGACACGCGTGCGGCGATCGCAGAGCTTAGCAAGCCACGGTGCGGCCGATCGCGTCTGATAGGTCTTGGTGCACAGCAGAACCCATTGGACCGGCTTTGCCTCGGCGGGATCGGTCAGAGCGCGAATGGTGACGTCGACGGTATCGTCCGGCCGCTCGAGAGTCAGACGATCGATCGGCTGCCTGACGCAGGCGATGACGTCGTTCCGGCCGGCGGCGCACAGCGATGCAGCGATGATGCCGCCGATACTGCCGAGACCGACGACCGCGACCGTCGCCCGCCCATCAGTCACCGCTTACTCCCACTCGATCGTTCCCGGCGGCTTCGACGTCACGTCATAGACGACGCGGTTGACGCCTTTGACCTCATTGATGATGCGGGTGGCCACTGCGCCGATAAACGCCATGTCGAACGGATAAAAATCCGCCGTCATGCCGTCGGTCGAGGTGACTGCGCGCAGCCCGACGACATAATCGTAGGTGCGAAAATCGCCCATGACGCCGACGCTGCGCACCGGCAACAGCACCGCAAACGCCTGCCAGATGTCGTCATAAAGGCCGGTGCGGCGGATTTCCTCGATGAAGACGTCATCGGCGAGCCGCAATATGTCGAGCTTCTCGCGAGTGACTTCGCCGGGGCAGCGGATGGCGAGACCGGGACCGGGGAACGGATGGCGGCCGACAAAGGCGTCCGGCAGGCCAAGCGCGCGGCCGAGCTCGCGGACTTCATCCTTGAACAATTCGCGCAGCGGCTCGACGAGCTTCATGTTCATGCGCTCGGGCAGACCGCCGACATTGTGGTGCGACTTGATCGTCGCCGATGGACCGCCGGTGAACGACACGCTCTCGATCACGTCGGGGTAGAGCGTGCCCTGCGCCAGGAACTCGGCGCCCCCAATCTTCTTCGCCTCGGCCTCAAAGACATCGATGAATAATTTGCCGATGATCTTGCGCTTGGTTTCCGGGTCGGTGACGCCCGCAAGCGCGTTGAGGAAAACGTCCGCGGCATGCACATCTATAAGCGGAATGTTGTAGTGGCCGCGGAATAGCGCCGAGACTCTCTCAGCCTCGCCGAGCCGCAACAGGCCGTGATCGACGAACACGCAGGTAAGCTGATCGCCGATCGCCTCGTGAATGAGCGCGGCGGCGACGGCAGAATCGACGCCGCCCGAGAGTCCGCAGATCACCCTGCCCTTGCCGACCTGGCGACGGATTTTCTCGATCGCCTCCTGCTTGAAGGCGCGCATGGTCCAGTCGCCGCTGCAGCCCGCAATCTTGCGTACGAAATTGCGCAGGATGGCCGCGCCGTGCGGCGTGTGCATGACTTCGAGATGGAATTGCGTGGCATAAAACTTGCGTTTATCATCGGCGATCATGGCGATCGGCGCGTTCGCCGAGGTGCCGGTCGCGGCAAATCCGTCCGGCGGCTGGGTGACGCGGTCGCCGTGGCTCATCCAGACCGGATAACGCTGGCCGACCTCCCATACGCCGTCGTAGAGCGGCGACGGCTTTGTCACCTCGATCTCGGCGCGGCCGAATTCGCGGTGGTGGCCGCCCTCGACCTTACCGCCGAGCTGATGCGCCATGGCCTGCTCGCCGTAGCAGATGCCGAGCACCGGCACGCCGGCCTGGTAGATCGCCATCGGCGCCAGCGGCGCATCCTTGTCGTGCACGGAGGCCGGCCCGCCGGAAAGGATCACGGCTTTCGGCTGCATCTCGCGCAGCGCCGCTTCCGCCTTCTGAAACGGCACGATCTCGCAATAGACCCCCTCCTCACGCACGCGCCGCGCGATCAGCTGGGTCACCTGCGAGCCGAAATCGAGGATGAGAATCCTGTCGTGGGGCGCCATGGTGGGTTTTAAGGGAACCGCCTCGGACTGTCGAGTATTTGTACCAGACGTCATGCAGAGCGCCGAATGAGGCTGACGAAAAACCCGTCGGTATCGGTCCGGCGCGGCGTCATCAGCAGACCCGTATCGGAAATAAGCACCGCGTGCGCGAAAAGATAGGCGCGCTCGCCGAGCGGGTTGAGCATATTGGCGGGCTTTTCCACGGAAAAATCCGGACGGCGGCCGGCAAAGGCGCGCACCTGATCGTCATTTTCCTCGGCCAGTATAGAGCATGTGACGTAGACAATCCGGCCGCCCGGCTTGACCAGCGCGGCGGCGCGTTCGAGCGCGGCTTCCTGCGCTTTGACGCGCTCGGCGAGCGCGCCGGGGCGAATACGCCACTTGGCGTCCGGATTGCGGCGCCAAGTGCCGATACCGGAACAAGGCGCATCGATAAGCACCAGATCGACGCGGCCGGCAAGGTCGGCGAGGATAGCGGACGCGCCTCTGGGCGTGCGGACCTGGATATTGCGTGCGCCGGCGCGCTCGATGCGCTGGTGAATCGGCGCGAGGCGCCGTTTGTCCGCGTCGGTGGCGTAGATTTGGCCGCGATTCTCCATCGCGGCGGCAAGGACGAGCGTCTTGCCGCCGGCGCCTGCGCACAGATCGACCACCTGCTCGCCAGGCTTGGCGCCGGCCAACAACGCGGCGAGCTGCGAGCCCTCGTCCTGGATTTCGATGAGGCCCTTGAGAAAAGCCGGCTCGGCATGGATCGCCGGGTTTTTGGCCTCGGCCGCAAGCTGGATACGCAGACCGATGGGCGACCACCGCGCCGGTTCGACATTCAGATGCGCGAGCTTCGGTAGCATATCTTCCCGCTCAGCCTTGAGCGTGTTGACGCGCAAATCGAGTGGCGCGCGGCTGGCGAGCGCGGCGCCTTCGGCCGCCCTTTCATCGCCGAACACGCGCGTAAAATACGGATCGAGCCAGTCGGGGTACTCGCCCTCGACGTGGGCCGGCGCGCCGGCAAACGATGCCCGCCCGAGCGCGGTGCGTTCCACGTCCGTCAGCGACGCAGGCGCATAGCGCGCGCCACTGCACAGCGCTTCTATTTCCGGCGCACCGAGGCCGCGCTCGCGGCGCAGCATGCCGATCAGTACCGCGCGCGGGCTCGCCTCGCCCATGAGCCAAGCCGAAGAGGCCCTGCGGCGCAGCGCGTCATAGACGAGGCCGGCGATGGCGGCGCGATCCCCGGAGCCGGCAAAACGGTGCACAAGCCCCCAATCCTTGAGCGCGGCGGCGGCCGGACGCGGCCGCGCCTCGATGTCGGACAAAACTTCGATCGCGGCGGACAGCCGGGCCGAAGGAGTCATGGCAGCGGCAACTGTGGCAAGCCATCACTTCTTTCTTGGCTTTTGCCGCTCGATGGCGGCGGCGCGGCGGGCACCCGGCGTGTCGTGACGCCGCACGCGCCGGCGCAGCTCCTGTATTGCCTCTTCCAGGTCATGCACGTGAATGCCCTTCGGTGCCTTTTTGGCGTGCACGCTGCCCAACATGCGGCGGAGCAGATCGTCGTCCTGCTCGTCGCGGTAGGGTTTCAGGTCGAGGTCCTTTGGCACCTTGGTCAGGCGTTCGTCACCAATCTGTTTGACGTATTTCTGCATGAAACGGTCGTAGTCGCGCCAAGTAATTCCGGCGGCGCGGACGGCGGCTTCCTCGGCGCGCGTTGCGATCTGATGCGCGTGCAGATAATGCAGGCCAAGCTGATCGATCAGGGTTTTCTCGACCTCCTCGTGCAGGATGAGAAACCGGTCGGTGTTGACGGTGCGGCCCCGGTACTTCAAGGATTGCGGCATATGGCGGTCGATGTAGATCGTCTTGCCGTCCAGACTGTAGCCGGCGAGATAGGGGATGTCGTGCTTGCGGTCGAATTTCTTGACGCGCCGGCAGATCGCGTCGAGCGCGCGGTCCATCATCAGGCTCGAGACGTACCATTCGGGCAGCTTGAGTTTCCTGTGCGGCGCGGTCGGATGGCAAAAATCGAGCGGCATTGCTTTGCTCCTCCGAGCATGGTCAGGGCAGCGTCAAGACCTCGACGATATAGAGCGTCCACATGATCGCGAGCACCAGCGCCGAGACGCCAAAGAACGCGCCGCGCAGCCGCACGACATTGCTCGTCACATGCACATAGGCTTGCAGATAACGGAACAGCACAAACACCCAGGCCAGAACCACGAACACGACGCTGGCGAGGTGCGTGACATATTCGAGAATCGTGAGAACGTAGAACAGGACCGGCAATTCGAACTGATTGGAGAACGAATAAGCGACTTGCAGCGTGCGCTTTGACCAGTTCGGCTCGCGCAGCGCGATAGCCTCCGGCTTGGTGACGCCCGAGCTAAAATCTCGCGCGCGCAACGGCGCGAGCCAGAATAGTAGAAGAAAAGTGAGAATCACCTCGACGAAGAGCGGCAGCAGGATCGCTTGGACGGACATGGCTTCACCCCGGCTGAATGGATGCTCCTACCATGGCGCTGGATTTATCGCCAACGTCAGCGCCCGAGCTTCACGCTGATCGCCGTCTCGCCGTCCTCGTCGACCAGCGCGCTTCGCCAGGACTTGCCGTCGAACAGCGCCTTGCGCACGGCGTCAGAGGTGCCGCCATGGTTGAGATTGGCGGTAATCAGCGTGCCGCCGGTGCGCAGCAGCCCGCGCAGCGCTTTATGCAGCGCAGACGCCGGCGTGCCGCCGTCAAAGAAGGCGACGTCATAGCCCGGATCGAGCGTCGCCAGCACGGCGGCGAAATCGCCCTCGATCACGGTAATGCGGTTGTCCATCGCGGCGGCGGCGATGTTCTCGCGCGCGAGCTGCACATGCTCCGGATCGCGTTCGACGGTGTCGACAGTCGCATCCGGCGCACCGGACGCAAATGACAGCGCCGTGTAGCCGAGCGCGGTGCCCAATTCCACAATGCGGCGCGCATTCGCGGCTGCCGCCAATGCCGCCAATAGCGGACCGTTGTCATAAGGAAAGGCGCCGCAGCCGTGCCGGGCGCGATGAGCATTGGTGGCGCTGCGAATTTTCGCAAAGGGATCGTGAGCCGCGCCTGCCATCGGGAGGACTAAGTCCGGCTCGGATAATTCGGGCTCTCGCGCGTGATGGTGACGTCATGGACGTGGCTCTCGCGCAATCCGGCGCCGGAGATGCGCACGAACTCGGCCTTGTCGTGAAACTCGGCGAGATCTTTCGCGCCGACATAGCCCATCGCCGCGCGCAAGCCGCCGACAAGCTGGTGCACGACATTGGCGACCGGCCCTTTATAGGGCACCTGGCCTTCGATGCCCTCGGGCACCAGCTTGAGCGTGTCCTTGATCTCCTGCTGGAAATAGCGGTCGGCCGAGCCGCGCGCCATGGCGCCGACCGAGCCCATGCCGCGATAGGTCTTGTAGGAGCGGCCCTGGTAGAGAAACACCTCGCCTGGTGTCTCGTCAGTGCCGGCGAGCAATGACCCGACCATGGCGCAGTCGGCGCCCGCGGCAAGCGCCTTGGCGAGATCGCCAGAATATTTGATGCCCGTCGGCGATCGCCGGCGTTTTCGTCTTTTGCGCCACCTCAACCGCGTCCATGATCGCCGTGAGTTGCGGCACGCCGACACCGGCGACGATGCGCGTGGTGCAGATCGAGCCCGGCCCGATGCCGATCTTGATGGCGTCGGCGCCGGCGTCGATCAGCGCCTTGGCACCCTCGGCGGTGGCGATGTTGCCGGCGACGACTTGCACCGCGTTCGACATCCGCTTGATGCGGGTCACGGTATCGAGCACGCGCCGCGAATGACCGTGCGCCGTGTCGACGACGACGAGATCGACGCCGGCGGCGATTAAGCTCTCGCTGCGCGCATAGCCGGCTTCGCCGACCGACGTAGCGGCGGCAACGCGCAGCCGACCCTGTTCGTCCTTGCAAGCGTTGGGGTTCGCCACCGCTTTTTCGATGTCCTTCACGGTGACGAGACCGACGCAGCGATAATCGCCGTCGACGACGAGGAGCTTCTCGATACGATGTTGATGCAGCAGGCGCTTGGCCTCGTCCTGGCCGACGTTTTCGCGAACCGTGACGAGTCGCTCCTTGGTCATCAGCTCGGAAACCTTTTGCCGCTTGTCGGTGGCAAAGCGGACGTCCCGGTTGGTCAGGATGCCGACGAGCTTGCCGGGGGTTTTGCCTTTTTGGCCGTTGCCGCCACCTTCGACCACCGGGATTCCCGAAATGCGGTTCTCTTGCATCAAAGCGAGCGCATCGGCGAGCGTGGCATCGGGATGAATGGTGACGGGGTTCACCACCATGCCGGATTCGAATTTCTTTACCTGCCGCACCTGGGCGGCTTGCGCATCGGGTTCAAAATTGCGGTGAATAACGCCGATACCGCCGGCCTGCGCCATGGCGATCGCCATGTGCGCTTCGGTCACGGTGTCCATTGCCGAAGCGATAATCGGGATGTTGAGCAGAATGTTTCGCGTGAGGCGTGAGCGGATATCGACGTCCGCCGGCATCACATCGGACAGGCCCGGCTTCAACAGTACATCGTCGAAGGTGTATGCTTCGCGCGGTATGTCTCTTGAAGTCGTTGCCATTGCCAACTCCGCATGGCCCGAAACCGCGGACCTGCGCATCGGGATGACGCCTCTCGGACGAGCGAAACTTACGTCCCTCGCCCGACTCGATGCCCCGTTTCTGGGCCCGCTTTAGGGTTGGCGGCGGTCGATAGCACGCCTTGGTCGTCAATAATAGGCCCTAAGGACGAATTATGGGAGGAATTGCCGTGCAACAGATCATGGATCGTCGTCAGTTAAGCCTCGGCGGGTTAGCCGCAGGTGCGGCACTCGCAACCAGCGGCCCCCTCGCTTTGGCGCAGGCCGCGCCTGTGAAGATCCGCGTCGGCTGGGTGGTGGTGCCGGCCTCGACCGCCCCGCTCATCCTCGAGAAAAAGGACATTCTCAAGCACTACGGTCAGTCCTACGTCGCCGAGGCCACCCGCTTCGAAGGCACCCCGCCGGTCATCACCGCGCTCGCGGCCGGCGAGCTCGATATCGGGCCGCTGGCATTCTCCTCCTTCGGGCTCGCCATCCAGAACGCGCATATGGATGACCTGCGCGTCATCTGCGACGAAATCCAGGATGGTGTGCCCGGCCACGGCACCAACGAGTTCATGGTGCTCAACGACGGCCCGGTCAAAACCGTCGCCGACCTCAAGGGCAAGGTTCTCGCCACCAACGCCCTGGGCAGCGCCGTCGATATTGCGATGCGCGCGATGCTGCGGCGGAGCGGCCTCGAAGCCAACAAGGATTACACCATTGTCGAGGCGCCCTTCCCCGCCATGCGCGCGATGCTTGCCGAGAAGAAAGCCGACCTCGTCAGCGCCGTGCCGCCATTCTCGCTCGATCCCGATTTGCGGGCGATGGCGCGCACCTTGTTCACGCAGAAGGATGCGTTCGGCATCACGCAGCTGACGATGTGGACAGCGCGCACCGGGTTCATTCAGCAGAACCGTGCGGCACTGGTCGACTTCCTGGAGGATGCGGTGCGGGCGATCCGCTGGTACACCGATGCCAGCAATCACGAGGAAGCCGTCGCCATCGTCGCGCGCTTGAACAAGGCGCCGCCGGCGCGGATGGATTGGGCCTTCACCGGCCGCGATCAATATCGCGATCCCAACGGCTTGCCGAATCTCGATGCGCTGCAAAGCAACCTGCAGAAGCAAAAGGAGGTCGGTTTCCTCAAGGCCGATATCGACGTGAAAAAATATTCCGACGTCAGCATGGTCAAGGAAGCGGCAAACCGGCCGAAATGAAGTCTCCTAGCACGCTTCAACTCCCGCCGCTCATGGAGGCCAAACCCTACGACCGCGTTGTCCCGCTGATCGTCGCCGTCGCGCTGTTCATGGAAAACATGGACTCGACGGTGATCGCGACTTCGCTCCCCGCCATCGCGCGTGCCATCGGCACCAATCCGCTGGCGTTGAAGCTTGCCGTCACGTCATACCTGCTCTCGCTCGCCATCTGCATTCCCGCGAGCGGCTGGACCGCCGACCGCTTCGGCGCCCGCAACGTATTTCGCATCGCCATTGGCGTGTTCGTGCTGGGCTCAATCGGCTGCGCCGCCTCGCATTCGCTCGAACAATTCGTGCTGGCGCGCATCGTGCAAGGCATGGGCGGCGCGATGATGACGCCGGTCGGCCGCCTCATCATGGTGCGCAGCATCGATAAAAGGCTCCTGCTCAATGCCATGTCGCTTGTCACCATGCCGGCGCTGATCGGGCCGATCTGCGGACCGCCGCTCGGCGGCTTCATCACGACCTACGCCTCATGGCACTGGATCTTCCTGATCAACGTGCCGATCGGCGTCGTCGGCATCGCGATGGCGTCGTACTACATCGCGAATGTGCGCATTGAGCATCACGATCCGTTCGATTTTGTCGGCTTTATCCTTTCCGGCCTCGCCATTGCCGGTCTTGCCTTCGGGCTGTCGGTGCTGGGCCTCGATTTTTTGCCGACAAGCGTGGTTGCGGTCCTGCTTTGCATCGGCGCCGTGTCGGCTGTCGCCTACGTCATCCACGCCAGACGCACGCCGGCGCCTATTCTCGATCTTAACCTGCTCAAATTGCCGACGTTCCGCGCCAGCATTTTCGGCGGGTTTTTGTTCCGACTCGGCATCGGCGCGCTACCGTTTCTGCTGCCGCTCCTCCTGCAAATCGGTTTCGATTTGACGCCGTTTCAGTCCGGCCTGATCACCTTCACCACCGCACTCGGCTCGATGTTCATGAAGGCCGCCGTCGCCAGCGTGCTCAACCGCTTCGGCTATCGCAATGTGCTGCTTTACAACAGCCTCGTCAGCAGCGCCTTCCTCGCCGCCTGCGCGAGCTTCGTGCCCGGCATGCCGTTTGCGGCGATGATCGCGATCCTGCTTTCCGGCGGCTTCTTCCGCTCGCTGCAATTCACCAGCATCAACACCATCGCCTATGCCGAGATCGAGCCGGCCAAGATGAGTCGCGCCACCGCGCTGGTTGCCGCCGCGCAGCAATTGTCGTTGTCGACAGGCGTCGCCGTCGGCGCGCTGGTGGTCGAGATCACGCTGCGCCTGAAGCATGGCGCAGCGATGGGCGCCACAGATTTTCCGCCGGCATTCCTCGTCGTCGGCGCACTGGCGGCAACGGCGGGACTGATCTTCGCGCGATTGTCGCCCGATGCAGGTGCCGAGCTTTCCGGCCGCAAGGCCGTGGAGGTGAATAAAAGTCCTTAAACCTTCTCGGAGCGGCCGCGAAATCCGCGCGCTAACAAATAAAGCTCCGCGGAGTCGCTGCGGCTAGCAGGCGGCTTGACGTGCTTGACGCTCTCGAAATCGCGCTTGAGCGCTGCGAGCAACTTCCTTTCCGTGCCGCCTTGCAGCACCTTGCACAGCAACGCGCCGCCGTCGGCTAACACCTCGCATGCAAAATCGGCTGCCGCCTCGGCCAGCGCCATGATGCGCAGGTGATCGGTTTGCCGATGACCGGTCGCGTTCGCCGCCATATCGGAAAGTACGATGTCCGCCTTGCCGCCGAGCATCGCCTTGAGCCGCTCCGGCGCCGTCGGGTCAAGGAAGTCGAGTTGCGAGAATTCGACTCCCGCGATCGGCTTCATATCGAGAATGTCGATCGCGATCACGCGCCCGCCCGAGCCGGCACGCCGCGCTGCAATCTCGCTCCAGCCGCCGGGCGCCGCGCCGAGATCGACGACGAGCGCGCCGGGCTTGAGCAGACGGTATTTGTCATCGATTTCGGCAAGCTTGTAAGCCGCACGCGAGCGCAAGCCCTCGCGCTTGGCGCGCGCCACATAGGGATCGCTGATCTGGCGCTCGAGCCAGATCCGCGATGACAATGTGCGGCGCTTCTCGTCCTTGAGCCGCGCCATGCTTACTTACGCATCCGGTTACGCTTCTCCCCACACGCCGTCTTCGCGCATCATCTCGACCAGCATGCCTTCGCGCAGTCCGCGGTCGGCGACGCGCAACCTCGGGCAAGGGAACGCGCGGCGGATGGCGTCGAGGATGGCGCAGCCGGCAAGCACGAGGTCGGCGCGCTCGGCACCGATGCAGGGATTGGCCGCCCGCTCGTCGAAGCTCATCGCCAAAAGTTCCTCGACCACGCGCGACACCTGCTCGTCCGAAAGCCAGCAACCATCGACCCGCCGCCGGTCGTAACGCCGCAGTCGCAAATAGACGCCGGCGATCGTGGTCACGGTGCCCGACGTGCCGAGCATGTGGAAACCGTCGAGGTCGCAGCGGTGCTCGGCCGCAAATTGTTCGATAAAGGCGGCAACCTCTTCCACCATGGCCTCGTAGGTCAGGCGTGAAACGACCTTGCCGCCGTAGCGTTCCGCGAGCGTGACCACACCGAGAGGCAGCGACACCCAGCCGATGATATCGGGTGGCGGCGGGCCGCCCCGCCGGGTGCCCGGCCGGCCCAGCCGCACCAATTCCGACGAGCCGCCGCCGATGTCGAAAAGGATGACGCCGGGCGCCGCCGGGTCGAACAGCTCCGTGCAGCCGGTCGCGGCGAGCCGCGCCTCGGTCGCGGAATCGATGATCTCGAGTTCGAGGCCGGCTTCCTGGGCGACGCGGCTGCGGAATTCCTCGCCGTTCTCGGCGGCGCGGCACGCCTCGGTGGCGATGAGGCGCGCCCGCATGACGCCGCGCGCGTTCATCTTGTCGCGGCAGACCAGGAGCGCCTCGACCGCGCGCGAGATCGCGGCCTCGCTGATGCGGCGGGATGCGGCAACGCCCTCGCCGAGACGAATGATGCGGGAAAACGCGTCGATGACACGGAAGCCGTCTGCCGTCGGACGCGCGACAAGCAGCCGGCAATTATTGGTGCCAAGATCGAGCGCGGCATAGGTCGCGCCGTTACGATCGTGAACGGCCGCCGACCGCTCGTCGCGGCGGAAATTATCGCGACGAATGCCGTAGGGCGTTCGGCGACCCCAACGGGGCCGCCGATGCGGCGCCCCTTTGGCGTCGAGGCCGCCGTTGGGCGGGGCCTCGTCGTTCATCGATGCCTTCCTGCCGCTCCGGAGCTCTACCGCTCGACGGCAGCGGTCCTTGTTCAAACCCAAATCGGGCAAACTGTAACAGGGGCGGCCGGCAGGGCAATATTGTGCTTTCCCGGCCTATGAGCCATGTCCCCTGCCTTCTTGCCGCACTTCGCCAAGTCCATTATGTCACCACGACCAGTGCCTTACGAGCAACCTATTGCGGGCAACCTATTGCGGGCAACCTTTTGCGGGATTGAACCGTCATGAATTTGCAGCAGTCCGCCAGCGAGCGGGCGGACCAATTGACGGCGGACAGATTAGCGGTCGAGAAATATGCCGTCGGACAGTCGGTTCCTCGCACCGAGGATCCCATGCTGCTGCGAGGCATGGGACGTTACACCGACGACGTCAGCCTGCCCGGCCAAGCCCATGCGGTGATGGTTCGCAGCCGCAATGCTCACGGCATTATTCGCAGCATCGACAAGGCAGCCGCCGCGAATATGCCGGGCGTGCTCGGCGTCTATACCGGCGCCGATCTGAAAGGCTACGGCCCGCTCAAATGCGTCGTGCCGTTCAACAATCGCGACGGCACGCCGATGAAGAAGCCGCGGCGCGAAGCGCTGCCGAGCGACAAGGTGCGCTATGTCGGCGATCCGATTGCTTTCGTCGTCGCCGAGACGCTGCTGCACGCAAAGGATGCGGCCGAAGCGGTCAAAGTGGATATCGAGGCGCTCCCCGCCGTCATCACGGCCGAGGCCGCCGCGCAGGCCGGCGCACCGCAGCTTTACGATGACGTGCCCGGCAACGTCTCGCTCGACTATCACTATGGCGACGCCGCGGCGGTGGCGGCCGCCTTCGCTAAAGCGGCGCACATCACCCGGTTGAAGCTCGTCAACAGCCGCCTTGTCGTCGCCGCTATGGAACCGCGTGCGGCGCTCGCCTCATATGACGGCAAGCGATTCACGCTGCACGTCGGTTCGCAGGGCGTGTTCGGCATGCGCGCCAACCTCGCTGAGGCGTTGGGTGTGCCGGCGAAAGATGTGCGTGTGTTGACCGGCCAGGTCGGCGGCTCGTTCGGCATGAAGGCGGCGGTGTTCCCCGAATATATCTGCGTTCTGCATGCCGCGCGCGCGCTTGGCCGGCCGGTGAAATGGAACGACGAACGCTCCGGCAGCTTCGTGTCCGACAGCCATGGCCGCAACCACGACGTCACCGGCGAGCTGGCGCTTGACGCCGACGGCAACTTCCTCGCCGTGCGCCTGACAAGCTTCGCCAATGTCGGCGCGTTCCTCTCCCCCGTGGCGCCGATGCCGGGGACCATCAACGCCGTGAAAAACGTGCAGGGCATGTAT
>Ga0116223_10003804_pt1 | contig 13343 bp, 10 predicted proteins | sample Sb_taG_3_FD_90092 | JGI IMG/M metagenome (GOLD analysis project Ga0116223, IMG submission 90092) | Peat soil microbial communities from Weissenstadt, Germany - Sb_50d_a_PC metaG | ecosystem: Environmental > Terrestrial > Soil > Wetlands > Peat | place: Germany: Weissenstadt | collected 2010-09-21 | reverse complement strand
TCGCGGCCGACGATCTGCGCGTAAGTGCCCGCCGAGCGCGCCACCTGACCGCCTTTGCCGATCTTGAGCTCGATATTGTGCACGATCGTGCCGACCGGAATGTTGGCGATCGGCATGGCATTGCCCGGCTTCACGTCGACATATTCGCCGGCGACAATCGAGTCGCCGACGGCGAGCCGCTGCGGCGCCAGGATGTAGTTCAGCTCGCCGTCCTCGTATTTGACGAGCGCGATGAAGCCGGTGCGGTTAGGATCGTATTCGATCCGCTCGACCTTGGCTGGCATATCGAATTTGCGGCGCTTGAAGTCGATCTTGCGATAGGCCTGCTTGTGCCCACCGCCGCGATAGCGCGATGTGATGTGGCCGTTGTTGTTGCGGCCGCCGGTCGAATTCTTGCCCTCGGTCAGCGCCTTCAACGGCTTGCCCGCATAAAGGCCGGCCCGGTCGATGAGGACGAGCTGTCGCTGTGCAGCGGTGACAGGATTATAGGTCTTGAGTGCCATCCCGCCCTCTCCTTACAAACCGGTGGTCACGTCGATCGATTGGCCCTCTTCGAGGGTCACGATCGCGCGCTTGGTGTCGGACTGCTGGCCGCGGCGGCCTTTAAAAATTTTCCATTTGCCGCGCCGGCGCAGCGTGTTCACGCTCTTGACCTTGACGTCGAACAGCTTCTCGACCGCTTCCTTGATCTGCGGCTTGGTCGCCGTCATGGCGACCTTGAACATCACCTTGTTGTGCTCGGAGGCATTGGTCGCCTTTTCCGTGATCAACGGCGCGACAATGACGTCATAGTGGCGCGGGTCGTTGGTAGTCATTTGAATCGCGCCTCCAACGCATCGACGGCGGCGCGGGTAAGAACAAGCTTATGCCGGCGCATCACGTCATAGACATTGATACCGGCGACCGGCAGCACGTCGATATTCGGAATATTGCGGGCAGCTGTGCGCACATCGGCTGCGACTTCAGCGCCGTCAATGAGGAGGGCGTTGGACAGACCGAGCTTCTCGAAATGGCCGCGCAGCGCCTTAGTTTTCGCTTCCTTCACGCTCAGAGCCTCGATGACCAGGATGCCGCCATCCTTGGCCTTGGCCGAAAGCGCGTGCCGGAGCGCGAGCGAGCGCACTTTCTTCGGCAAGCCGATGGCATGGCTGCGGGTGTGCGGGCCGAATGAGCGGCCGCCCCCGCGGAACAAATTGACGCGCGCCGAGCCATGGCGGGCCTGACCGGTGCCCTTCTGCCGGTACATTTTCTTGCCGGTGCGGTCGATGTCCGCCCGGTTCTTCACTTCGTGAGTGCCGCGCTGGCGCTTGGCGAGCTGCCACACTACGCAGCGATGGATCAGATCGGTGCGCGGCTCAAGGCCGAAAATGGCGTCGGACAACGTGACCGAGCCGGACTTTTTCCCATCGAGCGTGGTGACCTGGAGCTCCATGTCACTCGCCCTTCTTCGGCTTCTGGGCCGCCGGCTTCGCCGCTTCGGCTTTCGGTGCTTGCGCCTTGGGGGCCGGCGCCGCAGCCGCTTCCGGCGCCTTGGGCGCCGCCGGCTCGCCAATTTCCGCGGCAGGCGCGGCATCGGCGAGCTTGAATTTGCCGGGCTTCGGCACGCCGTCCGGCAATCGCTTCTTCACCGCGTCGCGCACCGTGATCCAGCCGCCCTTGACGCCGGGTACGGCGCCTTCGACCAGGATCAAGCCGCGCACGACATCAGTCTGCCTGACTTTGAGGTTGAGCGTGGTAACGCGATCGACGCCGAGGTGGCCCGGCATTTTCTTATTCTTGAAAGTCTTGCCGGGATCCTGCCGGCCGCCTGTCGAACCGATTGAACGATGCGAGATCGACACGCCGTGACTCGCCCGCAGGCCGGAGAAATTCCAGCGTTTCATGCCACCGGCGAAGCCCTTGCCGGTCGAAGTGCCGGTGACATCGACATATTGGCCGACGACGAAATGGTCCGCCGTGATTTGGGCGCCGACCGGAATCACCGCGTCGTCATCGACCCGGAACTCGGCGAGTTTGCGCTTAGGCTCAACCTTGGCGACGGCGAAGTGGCCGCGGTCAGCTTTGGTCGTTGACTGCACCTTGCGCAAACCGGCGCCGAGCTGGAGTGCGACGTAGCCGTTTTTTTCCTTGGTGCGGTGGCCGACGACCTGGCAATTGCCGAGCCGCAGCACCGTGACTGGCACGTGCTCGCCGGTCTCAGTGAAGAGACGCGTCATCCCGATCTTTTGCGCGAGCACTCCGGAACGCATTGTTCTTCTCCACGCCTCAGAGCTTGATCTCGACATCGACGCCGGCGGCGAGATCGAGCTTCATCAGCGCATCGACGGTCTGCGGCGTCGGATCGACGATATCGAGCAAACGCTTGTGCGTGCGCATTTCGAATTGCTCGCGGCTCTTCTTGTCGATGTGCGGCGAGCGGTTGACGGTGAATTTCTCAATCTTGGTCGGCAGCGGGATCGGACCGCGGACCTGCGCGCCGGTGCGCTTCGCCGTATTGACGATCTCGCGCGTCGAAGCATCAAGGATGCGATGATCGAACGCCTTGAGCCGGATTCTTATGTTTTGACCGTTCATCGTCTCTTCCACCCGTCAATGCCGGACTTACTCCGGCAATCCCGATTTTCTCGCGCTGCCATGCCTTTTCGATCGAGATGGCCGGGACTTGCCCGGCCATGACGACGCATTGGTCCTCACTCGATGATGTTCGCCACCACGCCGGCGCCCACGGTTTTACCGCCCTCGCGAATCGCGAAACGCAGTTTTTCCTCCATGGCGATCGGCACGATCAGCGTCACTTCCATGGCAATATTGTCGCCCGGCATCACCATCTCGGTGCCTTCCGGCAGCGTCACCACGCCGGTAACGTCGGTGGTGCGGAAGTAGAATTGCGGCCGGTAGTTGGTGAAAAACGGCGTGTGGCGTCCGCCCTCCTCTTTGGTGAGGATGTAGGCCTCGGCCTTGAACTTGGTATGCGGCTTTACGGAACCCGGCTTGCACAGGACTTGCCCGCGTTCCACCTCTTCGCGCTTCGTGCCGCGCAACAAACAACCGACGTTGTCGCCCGCCTCGCCTTGGTCAAGCAGCTTGCGGAACATTTCGACGCCGGTGACGACGGTCTTCTGCGTCGGCTTGATGCCGACGATCTCGACTTCCTCGCCGACCTTGATGACGCCGCGCTCGATACGGCCGGTGCAGACCGTGCCGCGGCCCGAGATCGAGAATACGTCCTCGACCGGCATCAGGAACGGCTGATCCTTGGGGCGTTCCGGCTGCGGGATATAGTCATCCACCGCCTTCATCAATGCGTCGATCGAGTTCTTGCCGAGTTCCGGATTCTTGTCTTCGAGCGCCATCAGCGCCGAACCCTTGACTACCGGAATCTTGTCGCCGGGGAAATTGTACTTGGACAGCAGCTCGCGGACTTCGAGCTCGACGAGCTCGAGCAGCTCCGGATCGTCGACCATGTCGACCTTGTTGAGATAGACGACCAGCGCCGGCACGCCGACCTGACGGGCGAGCAGAATGTGCTCCCGGGTCTGCGGCATCGGTCCGTCGGCCGCGCTCACCACCAGGATCGCGCCATCCATCTGCGCGGCGCCGGTGATCATGTTCTTCACATAGTCGGCATGGCCAGGGCAATCGACATGCGCGTAATGGCGCTTATCGGTTTCGTATTCGACGTGCGCGGTGGCGATGGTGATGCCGCGCGCCTTTTCCTCCGGCGCCTTGTCGATCTGGTCATAGGCCGTGTAGGTCGCCTGACCCTTTGCTGCCGCGACCTTTGTGATCGCCGCTGTCAACGTGGTCTTGCCGTGATCGACGTGACCGATCGTGCCGATATTGCAATGCGGCTTGGTGCGCTGGAATTTTTCCTTGGCCATGAGACTCTCCGTTCCGGCTCGTGCTCTAATCCTTGTGAATGTTCGTCAGGCGAACTTCGCCTGAACCTCTTCGGCGATGGCTTTCGGCACTTCTGCGTAGTGGTCGAATTGCATCGTGAACGTGGCGCGCCCCTGTGACATGGAGCGCAGGTTGTTGACGTAAGAGAACATGTTGGCGAGCGGCACCATCGCCGCGATGACGTTGGCGTTGCCGCGCATGTCCTGACCCTGGATCTGGCCGCGCCGCGAATTGAGGTCGCCGATGACGGAGCCGGTGTAATCCTCGGGCGTCACCACCTCGACCTTCATGATCGGCTCAAGCAGCACCGGACCGCCCTTCTGCAGCGCCTCGCGCATGGCGCCGCGCGCACAGATTTCGAAGGCCATCGCCGACGAATCGACGTCATGCGAATCGCCGTCGATCAGCGAGACTTTGATATCGACGACCGGGAAGCCGGCGAGCACGCCGGACCCCATCACGCCTTCAAGGCCTTTCTCGACGGCGGGGATGAATTCTTTCGGCACTGAACCGCCGACAATCTCATTCTCGAACTCAAAGCCCGTGCCGGGGGCACCCGGTTCGGCAACGATCTTGACCTTGGCGTACTGGCCGTGGCCGCCGGTCTGTTTCTTGTGCGTGTAGTCGACCGTCGCCGGCCGGGTGATCCTCTCGCGATAGGCGACCTGCGGCGCGCCGATATTGGCGTCGACCTTGTAGGTGCGCTTGAGGATATCGACCTTGATATCGAGGTGCAGCTCACCCATGCCTTTGATGATAGTCTGGCCGGATTCCTGGTCGGTGTGGACACGGAACGAGGGATCTTCGGCCACGAGCTTGGCCAGCGCGACGCCGAGCTTCTCCTGGTCGGCCTTCGACTTCGGTTCGATTGCGATCTCGATCACCGGATCGGGAAATTCCATCTTTTCCAGGATCACCGCCTTCTGCGGGTCGCACAGCGTATCGCCGGTGCGCACTTCCTTGAGGCCCGCCAGCGCCACGATGTCGCCGGCAAAGGCTTCCTTGATGTCTTCGCGGTTGTTGGCGTGCATCAGCAGCATACGGCCGACGCGTTCTTTGCGTTCTTTGGTCGAGTTCATCACGCCGGTGCTGGTCTCGAGCTTGCCAGAATAAATGCGGCAGAAGGTGATGGTGCCGACGAACGGATCGTCCATGATCTTGAAGGCAAGCAGCGCCATCGGCTCGCTGTCGGAGGCCTTGCGCTCGACCTCGTTGCCCTTGAGGTCGACGCCTTTCACCGGCGGTACATCGACGGGCGACGGCAGATAGTCGACGACGGCATCGAGCAGCGGCTGCACGCCCTTGTTCTTGAACGCGGAACCGCACAGGACTGGGAAGAACGTGCTGGAAATGGTCGCCTTGCGAATGAGCCGCTTGAGCGTGGCAACGTCGGGCTCTTTGCCTTCGAGGTAGGTGGTCATCGCGTCGTCGTCGAGCTCGACCGCGGCCTCGATGAGCTTCTCGCGATATTCCTTGGCCTGATCCAAAAGCTCGGCTGGGATTTCGATGTCGTGATATTTCGCGCCGAGCGTCTCCTCGTCCCATACCACGCCGACCATGCGGACGAGATCGATGATGCCCTTGAATTGCGCCTCGGCGCCGATCGGCAGCTGGACCGCGACCGGCTTGGCACCGAGGCGATCGACGATGTCCTTCAGGCACTGGAAATAGTCAGCGCCGATCTTGTCCATCTTGTTGCAAAAAACGATGCGCGGAACCTTGTAGCGGTCGCCCTGGCGCCACACCGTCTCGGTCTGTGGCTCGACGCCCTGGTTGGAATCGAGCACGCATATCGCGCCGTCGAGGACGCGCAGCGAGCGTTCCACTTCAATGGTGAAATCGACGTGGCCGGGCGTGTCGATGATATTGAGGCGCTTGCCGTTCCAGATTGCGGTCGTTGCGGCCGAGGTGATGGTGATGCCGCGCTCCTGCTCCTGCTCCATGAAGTCCATGGTCGCGGCGCCGTCGTGCACCTCGCCCATCTTGTGGCTCTTGCCGGTGTAGTAGAGCACGCGCTCGGTCGTCGTCGTCTTGCCGGCATCGATGTGCGCCATGATGCCGAAGTTGCGATAGTCCTCGATGGGATGGGTGCGGGGCATTTTTTGGGTCCTTCGCTGTCGCCGGCTTTACCAGCGATAGTGCGAGAACGCACGATTGGCTTCGGCCATGCGGTGCGTGTCCTCGCGCTTCTTAACGGCGTTGCCCCTGTTATTGGACGCATCGAGCAGCTCCGCGGAGAGCCGCTCCGTCATTGTTTTCTCATTGCGTTCACGCGCCGCGGAAATGATCCAGCGGATACCGAGCGCCTGACGCCGCGATGTACGCACTTCGACCGGCACCTGGTAGGTCGCGCCGCCGACACGACGCGAGCGCACCTCGATCGACGGCATGACGTTGTCGAGCGCCTGCTGGAAAATGCCGACCGGATTCTGCCGGGTCTTGCCCTCGATCATATCCAACGCGCCATACACGATGTTCTCCGCCACCGACTTCTTGCCGGCGTGCATTACCGAGTTCATGAATTTCGTGACCACGACGTTCCCGAATTTCGGGTCCGGCTGGATCTCGCGTTTATCTGCCCTGTGACGGCGGGACATCTCGTTATCTTCCTCGTCTCACGTTCCTTAAAGACGCGAAACGACCCATTACTTGGGCCGTTTCGCTCCGTATTTCGATCGCCGCTGCTTGCGGTTTTTCACGCCCTGCGTATCGAGCACACCGCGAAGGATGTGATAGCGGACGCCGGGCAAATCTTTGACGCGGCCGCCGCGGATCATCACCACCGAGTGCTCCTGGAGGTTATGACCCTCGCCCGGGATATAACCGATGACTTCGAAGCCGTTGGTCAGGCGTACCTTGGCAACCTTGCGCAGCGCCGAATTCGGCTTCTTCGGCGTCGTCGTGTAAACGCGCGTGCAGACGCCGCGTTTTTGCGGGCTTTGCTGCAAAGCCGGCACCTTCTTCTTCGCGTGCTGCGTGACCCGCGGCTTGCGAATGAGCTGGTTGATGGTCGGCATCGCTCGTCCACACTTTCAATTGCGGGGCTTGCACCCCGTTTGCCATTAGCGAGGCTCGCGCCCCGTTTTTGCCGCGAATCCATTCGCGCAAAACCAAACCGCGCCATCCGCTTCCTGGTGCGGAAGGGCGCTTGGCTTGCGCAGAGGACCACGATGCGGCGACCGCGGTCATGCCCTGATAATCTGACTTTCCGAAGTCAGAGGCAGCGTTTGAGCTTCCTTCGTCGAGGCGTCACGCCGCGTCCGAACCAATAAAGCTAAGATTTACAATAGCTTATACGGGGGACCCGGCAGGCCGTTCCGACTGGCGAAGCTCACCGCCTGCCGAAAAGTGGGCGGTATGTATCGGCGCTACCGCCCCAAGTCAAGCCGATATGGGCATGAAAGCGCGATGGCGCAAGCACATCTGCGATATCCGCAGGGCCGAATCATGCCGGCTCCATGCCCTTCGCCCGGATCAGGCGCCGCGCCTCATGCGAGCCCATAAAAGCAACGAACGCTCGCGCTGCGGCGGTTTCGCGGGTCCGAGCGGCAAGGCCGGCCGCATAGACAATGACGTTTTGCAGCTCGCTCGGCAGCGGGCCGGCGAGTTCGGCGCCCTTTACGGGAAGGATGGCCACGATCTGCTGCATGCCGATCTCGGCTTCGCCGCTGGCGACAAGTTCGGCCACCGGTCCGCTCGTTAACCGCGTCTTTGGTTTCATCTCCAGCGCGACACCGAGCCGGCCCAGAAGCCGCGCGATATAGGCGCCGCTCGGACCGTCGCTGTAAGCAATCGACCGCGCCGCCAGCAGCGTGCGCTTGAATGCTTCGACCGTAGCGATGTCGGGCTTTCGCGCACCCGCGCGCACTGCCAAGCCGACGGCCGAGCGCGTTATGTCGGTGGCGCTGCCGGCCGCAATCTTGCCCGCATCCATGAGCGCGTCGAGCTCCGGCCGCGGCAATAGCGCGATGTCGAAAGCCGCACCGTCTTCGATTTCTTTCTTCAGCACCGAGGTCAGGCGGAATTCGATCTCGACCTTCGCCCCGCTCGCCAGCTCGAACAGCGGCACGATGTCGATCATCAGCGAGCGCATGGCGCCGCCGCTTAGAATTTTAATTTCATCGGCCGCCGCCATTGAGCCTTTCTTTGCTGGTCACGACAAACGAAAAAGGGCCGCCCACCGGGCGGCCCTCGATTTCGCCATAGGCCGCGCGATTACTCCGCTGCCGGCAACGCCGCGGGCTCCGCGGCGGCTTCGGCCTTGATCGCCGCTTCCTTTTCGCGTTCGGCGAGAATGAGCGCGTCGCGCTTGACCGCCACCTCACGGATCTTGTTCATCATCGCACCTGTCCCTGCCGGGATCAGGCGGCCGACGATAACATTTTCCTTGAGGCCATCGAGCGTATCGGCCTTGCCGTTGACCGCAGCCTCGGTCAGCACGCGCGTCGTCTCCTGGAAGGAAGCCGCCGAGATGAACGAGCGCGTCTGCAGCGAGGCCTTGGTGATGCCGAGCAGTACCGGATGCGCGGTCGCCGGCTTCTTGCCTTCCGCCACCACGCGCGCATTGACCTCATCGAACTCGATCTTGTCGACCTGCTCGCCCTGGATCAGGTCGGTCTCGCCGGAATCGTCGATCTCGACCTTCTGCAGCATCTGCCGCACGATCACTTCGATGTGCTTGTCGTTGATAGCGACGCCCTGCAGCCGATAGACATCCTGGATCTCGTTGACGAGGTAGCCGGCAAGCTCCTCGACGCCCTTGATCGCCAGGATGTCGTGCGGCGCCGGGTTGCCTTCGACGATATAGTCGCCCTTCTCGATGAGATCGCCATCCTGCAAGTGTATGTGCTTGCCCTTGGCAACGAGATACTCCTTCGCCTCATCGTCCTTGCTCGACGGCTCAATGCTGATGCGCCGCTTATTCTTGTAATCGCGGCCGAAGCGCACCGTGCCGGAGATTTCCGCGATGACCGCGGACTCCTTCGGCCGCCGGGCCTCGAACAGTTCGGCAACGCGCGGCAGACCGCCGGTGATGTCGCGCGTCTTGGCGCTCTCGGTCGGAATACGCGCGATGACGTCGGCCGCCTTCACTTTGGCGCCCGGATCGACCGAAATGATGGCGTCGACCGCCAGCATGTAGCGGGCGTCGCCGCCGCGGCTAAGCTTCAGGAGTTTGCCGTCCCTGCCCTTGATCACCAGCGCCGGGCGCAGATCCTGCTGGCCCCGGGCGGAACCGGAGCGCCAATCGATGACCACGCGCTTGGCAATGCCGGTCGATTCGTCGAGCGTTTCCGTCAGCGACTGACCTTCAACAAGATCCTCATAGCCGACGACACCCTCGAGTTCGGTGAGGATCGGGCGGGTGTAGGGATCCCACTCGGCGATGCGCTGGCCGCGCTTGATGTGCTCGTCGTCGTCAACCTTGATCCGCGCGCCGTACGGAATGCGGTGAACGGCCCGCTCGGTGCCGTCCGGATCGAGCACGGCGACGATGAGATTGCGGCTCATCGCAATCAGGTCGCCCTCCGAATTCCGTGTGACGTTGCGGTTCTTGATCTTAATGGCGCCCTCGAAGTTCGACTCGACGAACGACTGCTCCGAGATCTGCGCCGCGCCGCCGATGTGGAACGTGCGCATGGTGAGCTGCGTACCCGGCTCGCCGATCGATTGCGCGGCGATGACACCCACCGCCTCGCCCATATTGACCGGCGTGCCACGGGCGAGATCGCGCCCGTAGCACATACCGCAGCAACCGCTCGTCGTCTCGCAGGTGAGCACCGAGCGAATCTTGATTTCTTGCACGCCGGCATTGACCAGCCGCTCCACGTGCTGCTCCTCGAGCAAGGTGCCGATCGGCACTACAACGTCGTTGCTCGACGGATCGCGCACGTCCTCGGCCGTGGTGCGGCCGAGAATGCGGCTGGCCAGCGATGCCACGACCGTGCCGGCATCGATGATGGCGCGCACTTTGATGCCGCGCGAAGTGCCGCAGTCCTCATCGGTGATGATGCAGTCCTGCGCCACGTCGACGAGGCGCCGCGTCAGATAACCGGAATTCGCGGTCTTGAGCGCGGTGTCGGCGAGGCCCTTGCGGGCGCCGTGCGTCGAGTTGAAGTACTCGAGCACGGAGAGGCCTTCCTTGAAGTTCGAGATGATCGGGCTCTCGATGATCTCGCCCGACGGCTTGGCCATGAGGCCGCGCATGCCGGCAAGCTGACGCATCTGCGCCGGCGAACCACGCGCGCCGGAATGCGCCATCATGTAGATCGAATTGATCTGCGCTTCCGCGCCCTTCTCCGTCGCGGGCTTCGCGGCCGAGATTTCGCGCATCATTTCGTCGGCGACCTGGTCGCTGCATTTCGACCAGGCATCGACGACCTTGTTGTATTTCTCGCCCTGCGTGATCAGGCCGTCGTTATATTGCTGCTCGAACTCCTTGACGAGCTCGCGCGTCTTGTCAACGATCGCGCGCTTGGAGCGCGGCACCACCATGTCGTCCTTGCCGAACGAGATGCCCGCTTTGAAGGCGTGATGGAAGCCGAGCGCCATGACGCGATCGCAGAAGATCACCGTCTCCTTCTGGCCGCAGTGGCGATAGACGGTGTCGATCATGCCGGAGATTTCGCGCTTCGTCATGAGCTTGTTGACGAGATCGAACGGAGTCTTGGCGAGCTTCGGCAGCACCGAGCCGAGAATGACGCGGCCCGGCGTCGTGTCGTACCAGCGCGACACCGGCTTGCCGTCCTCGCCGACGCCTTCCCAGCGGTATTTGATCTTGCTGTGCAGGCCGAGGACCTTCTCGTGCAAAGCGAGATCGATCTCCGCCGTATTGCCGAAGATCTTGAGCTTCTCGGAGCCGCCTTCGCGCATCAGCGAGAGGTAATAAAGGCCGAGCACGATGTCCTGCGACGGCACAATGATCGGCGAGCCATTCGCGGGATGCAGGATGTTGTTGGTCGACATCATCAGCACGCGTGCTTCGAGTTGCGCTTCGAGCGACAGCGGGACGTGAACCGCCATCTGGTCGCCGTCGAAGTCGGCGTTGAACGCCGCGCACACCAGCGGATGCAGCTGGATCGCCTTGCCTTCGATCAGCACCGGTTCGAACGCCTGGATGCCGAGGCGATGCAGCGTGGGCGCGCGGTTAAGCAACACCGGATGCTCGCGGATCACCTCGTCGAGAATGTCCCAAACTTCGGGCTTTTCCTTCTCGACGAGCTTCTTCGCCTGCTTCACGGTCGTGGACAGACCCTTGGCGTCGAGCCGCGAATAGATGAACGGCTTGAACAGTTCGAGCGCCATTTTCTTCGGCAGTCCGCACTGATGCAGCTTGAGCTCGGGGCCGACCACGATCACCGAACGGCCGGAATAATCGACGCGCTTGCCGAGCAGGTTCTGCCGGAAGCGGCCCTGCTTGCCCTTGAGCATGTCGGCGAGCGACTTCAGCGGCCGTTTGTTGGCGCCGGTGATGACGCGGCCGCGGCGGCCGTTGTCAAACAGCGCATCGACCGCCTCCTGCAACATCCGCTTTTCGTTGCGGATGATGATGTCTGGAGCGCGCAGCTCGATCAGCCGCTTCAAGCGGTTGTTACGGTTGATGACGCGCCGATAGAGGTCGTTGAGATCGGATGTGGCGAAGCGCCCGCCGTCGAGCGGCACCAGCGGCCGCAGGTCGGGCGGAATCACCGGCACGTGCGTCAGAATCATCCATTCCGGCTTGTTCTTGGACTGGGTGAAGGCTTCGATCAGCTTGAGCCGCTTGGCGAGCTTCTTCGGCTTGAGCTCCGAAGTCGATTCGATGATTTCCTGGCGAAGCTCCGCCGCCATCTTCTCAAGATCGAGGCCTTTGAGCATTTCGCGGATCGCCTCCGCGCCGATCATGGCAGTGAAGCTGTCGGCACCGAATTGATCCTGCGCCTTGACGTAATCGTCCTCGCTAAGGAGCTGACGGTCTTTGAGCGGGGTGAGGCCCGGCTCGAGCACGACGTAATGCTCGAAATAGAGAATGCGCTCGAGATCCTTGAGGGTCATGTCAAGCAGCAGTCCGATGCGCGACGGCAATGACTTCAGGAACCAGATATGCGCCACCGGAGCGGCGAGCTCGATATGGCCCATGCGCTCACGCCGCACGCGCGACAAGGTCACCTCGACCGAGCACTTCTCGCAGATGATGCCCTTGTACTTCATGCGCTTGTACTTGCCGCACAAGCACTCGTAGTCCTTGATCGGTCCGAAGATGCGCGCGCAGAACAAGCCGTCTCGCTCGGGCTTGAAGGTGCGGTAATTGATAGTCTCGGGCTTTTTGATTTCGCCGTAGGACCAGGACAGAATCTTTTCTGGGCTCGCGATTGAAATCCGGATCTGATCAAAGACCTGAGCCGGCACCTGCGGGCTGAAAAGATTCATGAGCTCTTGGTTCATCGTCTTCTCCGCTTGCCGACCATGTCGGCCGCTATCGCTGTCATTGCCTTAAGGATGCGCGGGACATTGGTCACCATGACGGCGCTTCGCGCCCGATGCCCGCGCATGGCAGATTGTGTTACTCGGCCGCCTCAGACATGCCGCCGTCGCCGCCGCGCTGTTGCTTGGAATTGTGCAAGTCGACGTTGAGGCCGAGCGAGCGCATTTCCTTGACCAGCACGTTGAACGATTCCGGAATGCCGGACTCGAACGCGTCGTCGCCGCGCACGATCGATTCGTAGACCTTGGTGCGTCCGGCAACGTCGTCGGACTTCACCGTCAGCATTTCCTGCAACGTATAGGCGGCGCCGTAGGCTTCGAGCGCCCACACTTCCATTTCGCCGAAACGCTGGCCGCCGAACTGCGCCTTGCCGCCCAGCGGCTGCTGGGTGACGAGGCTGTAGGGGCCTATCGAACGGGCATGGATCTTGTCGTCGACCAGATGGTGCAGCTTCAGCATGTAGATGTGGCCGACGGTGACCTTGCGGTCGAACGTGTCGCCGGTGCGTCCATCAAACAATGTGACCTGACCAGAATGGTCGAGGCCAGCGAGGTCGAGCATGTGCTCGATGTCCGCCTCCTTCGCGCCGTCGAAGACCGGCGTCGAAATCGGCACGCCGTGGCGAAGATTGGTGCCAAGCTCCAAGAGTCCTCTCTCATCAAGCGACTTGATGGTCTCGTCTTCACCGTAGATTTTCCGCAGCAGTTCCTTCAGCGGCTTGGGATCTCTCTTGCCGTGATAGAGATCGACGGCATTCCCGATCTTGATGCCGAGGCCGGCGCAGGCCCAGCCCAAATGGGTTTCGAGGATTTGTCCAACATTCATGCGGCTCGGCACGCCGAGCGGATTGAGCACGATATCGACCGAGGTGCCGTCGGCGAGGAACGGCATGTCCTCGACCGGCACGATCTTCGACACCACGCCCTTGTTGCCGTGGCGTCCGGCCATCTTGTCGCCGGGCTGGATCTTGCGCTTCACGGCG
>Ga0116223_10003801_pt1 | contig 13345 bp, 10 predicted proteins | sample Sb_taG_3_FD_90092 | JGI IMG/M metagenome (GOLD analysis project Ga0116223, IMG submission 90092) | Peat soil microbial communities from Weissenstadt, Germany - Sb_50d_a_PC metaG | ecosystem: Environmental > Terrestrial > Soil > Wetlands > Peat | place: Germany: Weissenstadt | collected 2010-09-21 | reverse complement strand
GGAGGACTTCATCAGTTGAGATGAGGCCATGATTCAGGCCCGCTCCTTTGCGCTGGTTCTTGTGATCGCCGCCACATCGCCGGCGCTCGCCGAGACGATGAGCTTTGAGAACAGCGCGGCAATACTGGGCGAAAGCTGCGGCAAGGATATCGACGCCAATTGCTTCGGCGTCAGCTTCGACGCGCCACGCCTGAAGGAGTGCCTCTATCGCAATCAGGATAGCGTCTCGCCGCAGTGCAAGGCTAACTATGTCAGAGCCTTCGATGCGATCCAGAAGCGCCTGGTGGCGCGCGTGAACCTTCGCAAGAATTGCGAATATGACCGGAAGCATTTCTGCGCCGATCCGCAGTACGGCTATGCCGACGTTGTCGCATGCCTGGCCAAGACGCCGCGCGGGATGACCTTAAGCTGCAAGCAGGCCATCGGCGAGGCGGGGTATCGCTGATGCAACCAGGCAAAAACGGCCGGCGCGACTTGGCCCTGTTGACGGTTTGTCTGATGCTCGCCCTGAGCGCAGCGCCAGCGCGCGCGCAGCAGGCCGCCACGGCGGAGGATATCGTCGATCAGCTCGTCGTTCTGGACGCCACGGCGGATGTGGACGTTGCCGCGTTGCGACAACAGGTTCTCGACCGCGTCAAGTCGAAGGCGAACGCGGTGTCGCTGAGGCGGCCGCCGATTGCCCCTCAACTGCTCAAGCTGCCGCATCTCGACCTCGATATCCAGTTCAATCCCGACTCTCCGGTGATCAGGCCGGATTCCTACCGCATGCTCGGCCGCGTCGCCGACGCGCTGAGCGACCTCAAGCTGTTGTCGTTCGGCTTCCTGATTGTCGGCCATATGGATTCGACCGGCAGACGCGAGGACAATCTCACGCTCAGCCAAAGGAGAGCCGAGTCATTCCGCGACGTGCTGGTGACGACCTTCAAAATCTCGCCAAAGCGCATTCAGGCGATTGGTCTGGGCGAAGAACAATTGCTCGATGCCGAGCATCCGAAAGCGGCGGTCAACCAGCAGATTCAGATCGTCGCCGTCCGGAAGGGGCCTTGAACCGCTTTCGAAGCGCGGTTGCGAACGCGGTGGAGCGGCGGGGCGCGGCCTCCCGCCAGGGCGTTCGGCACATTCGACACAGTCCACAAAATTCGAAAACGCCTCACGCATCCGGTGCAGACAAACCCGGCCGAGGCGGTAAAGTTCGCCTGGGGTAGCTTCGGGGGCGCGACATGACACACCCATTACTTCTCAATCCGTTTCACGCCAGGCAAGAGCCGGCGCAGAAGGCCGACCGGCGATCGGTACCATCGACGCGGTCAACGCCGGTCTGCTCCAACTGCCGCTCGGATGACATCCTCTCCCACGCGACCGCGCAGTGGAGCAACGAAGCGCAGGAATGGGAGCTGGCCAACACTTTCGCCCAGCCGGCGCACTGCAATAGCTGCAACGGTCCGTGCGAGATCGTCTGGCTACCGCTCAACTAGGCAGTGAACCCATAAATCTGCCGGGCGGACGGCTTGCCGGAGTCCGCGATGCCTCGATGGCGACCGCCTCCCCGTTTTCTAGGTACGGCTGACCTAGTCCGCCTTGATACCGGCCGCCTTGATCAGCGGCCACCATTTCTCGATCTCGGCCCGCTGGAGGGCGCCCAGCGCCTCCGGCGTTTGCTGATCGCGCGGGTAAATCTCCTGCCCGAGATCGGTGAGCCGCCGACGCACGGACGGATCGGCCAGGGCATTCACGACCGCAGTATTGAGTTTTCCGATGACGTTTTTCGGCGTTCCCTTGGGCACCCAAATGCCCTCCCATGCCGATATGTAGAACCCCGGCAATCCAGCCTCGTCCACCGTGGGGATGTCAGGCGCTGCAGGCAAACGGCTAGGCGCTGTAACCGCATATGCTTTGATGGTCCCGAAACCTACCTGCGGCAGGGAATTCGCAGCAAAGTCGAACATCAAGTCAATTTGCCCTCCCAACAAGTCCTGCATGATCGGCGCGGCGCCGCGATAGGGCACTAACTGAAAGCTGGTACCGGTTTCCCTTTGAAAATAGATCCCGGCGATATGGGACGAGCCGCCCACCCCGGTCGTCCCTTGCGACGCCTTGCCTGGATTGGCTTTCAGCCACGCGATCAGTTCCTGCAAATTCTTCGCCGGCATGGCTTTCTTTGCAACGATCAGCAGCGGATTGGATACCAGCAGCGCGACGGGTTCGAAATCATTCAGCAGGTCATACGAAAGCGTGTAGGTGGCGCCGTTGAAGACATGCGTGCCCAAATATCCGAGGCTGATTGTGTAGCCGTCGGGCGCTGCGCGCGCGACGCGGCCGACGCCGAGACTTCCCGATGCACCGGTCACGTTTTCAATGATGATGGGTTGCCCGAGCGAAGCCCGCATGCCCTCGGCCACTATCCGCGCGATCGTATCGATCGGCCCGCCTGCGGCGAGCGGCACAATCATGGTGACAGGGTGTGACGGATAAGACTGCGCCGGCGCACGCCCGGCATTGGCAAAAGCGGCGGCGAAAGCGAGCGAGGCAACAAGTATTCTGCGGGTTGGCATGGTCGTATTTCTCCATTGCAAAAGGCGATGGTGCACGACTGCGCGGTACGCGTAGGAATTGAACCCGTAGATGAATTCAGGTAGAAAGAGAATTGCCTATTTTATTCTGTACCCATGACTGGATGGTTATGGCTAAAGAAATCGATTGGGAAGGTCGTATTGGACGGCGCCTGAGGCTGCGGGACCTGCATATTCTCTTTACGGTCGTGCAGTGCGGAAGCATGGCAAAGGCAGGCCAAAAGCTCGGCGTTACCCAGCCGGCTGTTTCCAAGGTGATCGCCGAGCTTGAGCAAACGCTCGGTGTCCGCCTTCTCGACCGCGGCCCGCGAGGCGTTGAACCCACGGTGTACGGTCGTGCTTTGCTCACGCGCAGCAACGCAGCGTTCGATGAGCTAAGACAAAGCGTAAGGGATATCGAGTTCCTGGCCGATCCCACCGTTGGAGAAGTCCGGATTGGGTGTCAGGAGCCGTTCGCCGCAGCAATCCTTCCATCCGTTATTCATCGGTTCTCTCAAGCCTATCCGCGCGTGGTCCTGCATGTGGAACAACTGGGTTCACTTGCGGCTGAGTCGTCGGCTTTGCGCGAACGAACCATCGATGCAGGGGTATTCCTGTTGGTGAAGCCCCACGACGATAAACGCATCATGGATGACTTGAATGCGGAAGTTCTTTTCCATGAACAACTGATCGTCGCGACGGGAGAGCAAAGCCGTTGGGCGCGCCGCCGGAAAATCGATCTCGCTGAACTGGCTGACGAACCCTGGATTCTAAACGAATCCGATACTTTGAGTTACCTGCGCGTGGCCGAGGCATTCGCAGCACGCAATCTTAGCATGCCGAAGACGGTCCTGCTCACTAACTCCACGCACCTTCGGGCCAATCTGGCAGCTTCCGGCCACTACCTTGCAACCTTCCCGAATTCCACGCTGCGCGCCTATGGCGACCGGTTCTCATTGAAGGTGTTGTCGATAGACTTCCCGTTTCAACCATGGCCGGCTGTGATTGTTACATTGAAAAACCGGACGCTGAGCCCTGTGGTCGAGCGTTTCATTCAGTACGTTCGGGACTTCACGCGTCCGATGCGTACGGATGAGCCAACTCCTCGGCGTTAGGTAGACCTGCGGGCTCAGACCAGCGCAGTTTTCGTGGCCAGAAGACTTTGCACTCGAATGCGAAACACGCTGCGTGTCCGCTTCGCCGCGAACTCAGCGATGATGAATGGACCGCCATCGAACCGATGCTGTCGAGCAAACCGCGTGGCGGGCGGCGTGCGAGGGAGTTGGCGCGGCCGCCGCTCAGGCGACCAAAGCGGTCAGCATGGTCGCCCTGTGGCCGCCGAATTCCGAAATCGGGACGGGCCGGCCGAACAAATAGCCTTGGGCGAGCTCAACGCCGGCGACGCGCATATATTCGAACTGTTCTTCGGTCTCGACGCCTTCGGCGGTGGTGACAATGCCAAGACCCTGGGCCAGCGCCAGCGTCGAGGCGACCACCGCCTTGCAATCGCCGCGGTTGAGGATGCCCTTCGTGAACGACTTGTCGATCTTGATCTTGTCGAAGGGGAAAATCGTCAGATAGTTGATCGACGAGAATCCGGTGCCGAAATCGTCAAGGGCGATCGAGAGGCCGAGATTCTTCAGTTGCCGGATCGTCGTCAGATGGGCTTCCTGGTTCTCGAGCAGCGAGGTTTCGGTGATCTCCAGCTCTAACCGCTCCGGCGGAAGGCCGCTCTCCACCAGCGTGCGCAAGACGGCGTCGAACAGGTTGCTCTTCTTGAACTGCACGGCCGAGATATTGATGGCGAGCTTGATGTCCGCGGGCCATGACGCGGCGTCCGCGCAGGCCCGTTGCAGGATCCATTCCCCAAGCGGCACGATCAGGCCGGTGGATTCCGCCAGCGGAATGAAATGATCCGGCGCGATCAGGCCCCTGGCCGGGTGCCGCCAGCGGACCAGCGTCTCGACGCCGCAGAGCTGCCGCGTCTTGACGTTCACGACCGGCTGGTAATGCAGTTCAAACTGCTCCAGCGCGATCGCCTCCCGCAGCTCGTTTTCCGCCGACTGCTGGGTATTGGCGATCTCGAGCAGTTCGTTCTGGAACAGCCGAAAATCGTTTCTGCCGCCGGCCTTGACGCTATAGAGCGCGAGGTCGGCGCGCTTGAGAAGCTCCTCGGGTTCGACGCCATTCTCCGGCGCCATCGCAATTCCGATGCTGGCGCCGACGCTGGCCTCGTGGCCGTTGAGATCAAACGGCTGGGAAATCACGTTGATGATCCGAAGCGCGAGCGCAATGGCGCCTTCGTGCTGATCGGGCCCGCCCTCCTGAATGATCGCGAACTCGTCGCCGCCTAGGCGCGCCAGCACGTCGGTATCGCGGATAGTGGATTGCAGGCGCTCGCCGACCTCGACCAGCAACTGATCGCCGGCAAGATGCCCGAGCGTGTCGTTGACGGCCTTGAACTTGTCGAGGTCGATCATCATGACGGTGACGGTGCCGCCGTTCCGCTTCAGCCGCTTGCTGGCTTCCTCGAGCCGCGCGTTGAATTCGGCACGGTTGGCAACTCCCGTCAGCACGTCGTGCCGCGCCAAATGGACGATCTCGGCCTCCGCGCGCCGTCGTTCGGTGATGTCCTCGATGATGGCGACCCAGCCGCCGCCCTGCATCGGCTGCCGGGTAAGCTGGATGAATCTTCCATCGGTCAGTTCATCGATCCGGCGGGCATCGGATGGCAGTGCGGCCAGCTCGGCAACCTTTGTCTTGACCTCGGATTTGCTGACGTCTTTCATCATGCCGCGAGCGATGCGATCGCCGACGATCTGCTCATAGGGCGTTCCGACCTTCAGCAAACGCGCCGGTACGTCGTATATTTCGGCGAAACGCTGGTTCCAGACGATCAGCCGCCTCTGGCCGTCGAACATGCAGAGGCCCTGCGCCATGTTGCTTAGCGCCGCGCTGAAGCGGGTATTCATCACCTCGAGTTCGGCTGCCTTTTCTGCCAGCAACTTCTCGCTTTGCTTTTCCGCGGTCACGTCTTCATGCGTCGTGAGCCAGCCGCCATTGGCCATCGGCTGGCGCTTGATCGAGACGACCCTGCCGTCGGCGAGATGCTGGATCTCGTTCGACAGCTTTACGTTGACGTTGACATAGACTGCGGGGTCCGTCGCGAAATTGGTGCCGTTCTGCCGGCGAAGTTCGAGGATTTGCCGCAAGGTGGTCCCCGGCTTTACCTGATCTTCGGAGAGACTGTAGATTTCGGCGTAACGGGCGTTCGCGATCACCACCCGCTGGTCGGGGCCAAACAGGCAAAGACCCTGCGACATGTTGCGCATCGCCGCGTTGAAACGCGCGTTGATGAGTTCGAGCTCGGCGGCCTTTTCCGCCACCAGTTTCTCCTGGGATCGCTGAGCCGTGACATCCTCGTGAATGCCGACCCAGCCGCCGCCCGCGATCGCGGTGTTGACGACGAAAATGCTTCGTCCGTCATCGAAGCGCGAGGTCACCGTGCTCTTGCCGGTTTCGGCCAGCGACTTCCGAAGCTGTTCGATATAGGTGGAAGCGTCGAGTTCCAGATTTCCGACCTGCTTGCGCTGCTCGAGGATCTCGCGGACGCTCACTCCCTGCCGGAGGAACTCCTTCGGCAGTCCGTAGAGTTCGACGTAGCGTTCGTTCCAGATCATCAGCTTTCCGTCGGCGTCGAACATCGAGAGCCCGTTCGACATGTTGGTCAAGGCGGCGTCGAACCGGACGTTCTGTCTTGAAATCTCCTCGTTGAGCTTCTTCAGGTCTTCCTGGTTGCGGTCGAGTTTCATCTGGTAGCGAATGGTGAATGCCATCGCGATCAGAACCAGAAGCGTGACGATCGAGGCCACCACCTGGTAGGCTGCATGGTGCCTTTCGTAGTCGCTCAGGATGGTATTCTCGGAAAGGCCGACCGCGAAAATCAGCGGATACTTCTCGGAGGTTCGATAGGCCACCAGGCGGTTGGTGCCGTCGACGGCGCCGCCGCCCCAGTAGTGGCCGGAAGGCGCGCGCTTGAGCGCTTCGAAAAGTACGGGCTGTCTGACCTTCTGGCCGACGGAGTTGCTCGAAAGCCCCTGCGCCGCCAGCAGCACGTTGTCGCGGTTTCGCAGTACGATGCTGCCACCGGCTCCAAGATCGACCGTCCGGTAAAACCGCTCGGTGAAATTGGGGTCGATCGAGATGACGATCACGCCGCCGAAACCCCCATCGGCGGTGTTCAGGCGGCGTGAAAACTGCAAGGACAATCTTCCCGATATCCGTCCCCGGACCGGTTCGCTGATGAAGAGATTGTCGACCCCTAGGTCAAGGTGCTTGCGGAAATGTTGGCGGTCGCCGATGTACACCGGGGGCCCCTGGCGGTTCAGCGTCGTGGCTATCTCAAAGCCGTCGGCGCCGATCAGGGAAATCTGAAGCGTCTCATCGCCGACGAGCGCGGTTCGTCCCGCCCAACTGCGCAAATCGAAGTGAGCCGGATCATCCTCATAGCTCTTGCGCAACAGGAGCAGGGTTCGATCGAAGCGATCGAAGATGTCCTCGGTATTTTGTTCGAACAGCCGCACCAGGCTGTCGGATTGCTTGACCGCTCCCTCGATCGCCTTGTCGCGCTCAAGGGACGACACGAACGCCACGACAAACCAGCTTGCCGCAATCAGGATCAGACCGGCAAAGCTGGCCGAGTGCAGGGACGCCCGCAGCCATACCAGGAATTTGCCGCGCAAGCTCATCGAATGGTCCGGAAGGAGAGTCGTTCGTCAAACGGGTCTTTATCGCTTCCGGCGCTTAAATCGCGGTTACGCCTGCCCCGCACGCGCGCGACTTGGTTAATACCGTTCGAATTCATCGCCGGGGCTAAGCCAGAAATTTACCATGCCGTGAAGGCTTGCGCGGTGATGAGCCCCGATTTTGCAGGCAAGCGTTGGCGTGAGGCGAGCCTAGTACTGGCTGCGATCCATGGTTGGAACGGGCGCGCCCTCCAGCGCCAGCCTGGCGGCCTTGCGATGGGCTTCGAGCACCAACCGCACTTCCTTGGCGCTCATCAGCGCTTTTCGAATGTTTCGGTCTTCCGAATTGTTGTCGAACGTAATGAGCTTGTTGCAGTGCTGGCAGTTGGTCTGAAAGCCGTCCCGGACCTTCTGCGCGCGCTCGCGAAAGACCTGCGAGCATCGCGTGCATTTGATTTTTACTTTTTCCTCGACCATGAATTTCCCCGAGCCGGAAATGCCCTTTGACTGAAAAACCCAGTCTGCCCTCCGGGGCTTAAGGGCCTGTCCGAGGATTTCCTAAAACTCTAACGAGACGAAGCCGACGCGATTCCTGCCGCAAGACTCGTCGCTCAATCGGCGGTAGTGGATCGTTAAGGATGAAACCCATCTCCCGAGAGCGTTGGAATCGAACATCATGGGATCGCTTGCTTCAGGCGCCGGCGCGCGTCAGGTCGCGGCCCGTCGGCGACATTGATGCGATGCAACATTCCGGGCTTATGAGGCGGCCGGGAAGTTGTGCATTTTCAATCGGATCTTGCTTTTACCGGCCGCTCACATGGTTGGGGCCGGATGGCGAAATCTGCTATGTTGGCGTTGAAGCGGCGCTGGCCGCGGCGGAACCGGCAGTTTTGGCGGAGTGAGATAGCCGATACCATGACCGAGGGAAGGCTTACCGGGGAGGGGGCCCCCGGCACTGCTGCTGGATCTTCGACGTGGCTCAAGTCGATATTGGGGATCGCGCGTTTCAACGCCTATGATCTCGCCACCGCCGTCCTTCTCGCCGCGCTGGTCATTCTCGCGCTTTGCACCTTCAGGGACTATGCGGTCTCCAACGATGAAGGCGTTCAGCATCATTACGGCGAACTGATCATCGCCTACTACACCAGCGGCTTTACTGACCAGAGCCTTTTCACGTTCGAAAACCTCTATCTCTATGGCGGCCTGTTCGATGTCATTGCGGTTGCGCTCAGCCATCTGATCCCGATCGATCCGTATGATCTGCGCCATATCCTGTGCGCGCTGATCGGCATCGGCGGGATTGGCGCTGCCGCCGCGGCCGCGCGGCTGATCGCGGGCCCGCGCGCGGCCCTGATCGCCGTGATTGCGCTGGGCGCCTGCGGCGCCTGGTACGGCGCCATGTTCAACCACACCAAGGACATTCCGTTCGCCGCCGCCATGATGGCGGCGACCTTTTTCCTGATCCGCATCGCGCACAGACTGCCGACGCCCCGCGCGGGCGACATCGCCGCGTTCGGTCTCCTCACCGGCGCTTCGCTCGGAATTCGGGTGCTCGGTTTGCTGCTCTTGATCTATGCCGGCGCCGCGATCGCCCTGTACTTGCCGCGGCAGGGATTAGGAGAAGGACGGTGGCGCTTCGCAATCGCTTCGGCGTTGCGGCTCCTGCCTGCGCTGTTGTTCGCTTATGTGATCATGATCCTGGCCTGGCCGTGGGCGGCGCTCGCTCCGCTCAATCCGATCCGCGGCCTGCTCTCGTTCTCCGAGTTTCATTACGGCATCCGTACCGCCGTCGGCGGTCAGGTCTATATGATGTCGAAGGTGCCGCGGTTTTATGTGCCGATCTATATCCTGATCCGCTTGCCGCTGCTCGCGTTGTTCGGCGCGGCGCTGGCGATGACAGTCGCGCTGTGGCCGCCTCTCGCCGCGCCGTCCCCGCAGCTCAGGCGCCGGGATATCGCGCTGGTTTCGCTGACGGTGATCTTCCCGCTCGCCTGCGAGGTGATCTCGCACGGTCCGGCTTTCGCCGGGTTGCGCCATTTCCTGTTCGTGGTTCCTCCGCTTGCAGTCCTTGCCGGCATCGGTCTCGACGCGGCAATGACGGCGCTTGCGACGCGCCGCCGGCTCGTTGCCGCAGGCGCGCTCGCGATGGTGACCGTGGGCTTCGTGTCGGATGCGGTGACCCTGGTCAGGCTGCACCCCTACGAATACCTGTTCTACAACCAGTTGGTCGGAGGTCTTCAGGGCGCATCGCGACGCTACGACCTCGACTATTGGTTCGCCAGCATGCCGGAGGCCGTGAGCCAGCTCGAAGCCTATCTGCGCCGTACCGAGTCCGTCGAGCCGGGCAAGCCGGCGCCGGTCTATTCCGTTGCGGTTTGCGGCGAACGAATCCCGTTCGAGAAGGCCGTCACGCTTCCGCAACTGCGCTGGGACTTCAAGTCGGAGTGGGAAGAATCCGAATTCTTCATCGCGCCGACCAACATGAATTGCGACGGCGATCTTGACGGCAAGATCATCGGCACGGTCGAGCGGCTGGGCGTCCCCATCGCCTATGTCAAGGACCGCCGGGCGCTGATCCGCCCCGCTGCGACGGCCGCGCGCTGAGCGTGGCCCGCGATTGCGGTGAGCGAAGGCTTCGTCAGCCGCCTCCGACAATGTCGGCGTTACCGCCGTGTTCCCTCGTCCAGTGCCGGCTCGCGATGTCGGAACGCTTGTACCATGAGTTCAGCCATGCGGCTGCGGTCATCATCAGGATGCCGACAAAGGCTGCGACGAAATGCAGGGCCAGCCCCGCCGAAAGCTCGGTGAGAATGAAATATCCGACAAAAGCCAGGAACACGCCGATACAGAAAATCTCGAGGGAATGCTGGCCGCAAAGGATCATCGGCCACAGCCACGGCGATTTCAATCCGGACCAGCCGTTCGGCACCCACCGTACCGTGATCGCTGCCAGCGCCAGAAAATGCAGAAACCGCAAGATATCGAGATCGGTCTTGCTGATGGGATAGATCCATTGCTCGAGGCGGTGCGGCATCAGAAAGCCGAGCTGAGGGAAATACCACGTCATCGTGACGCAGAACGCCGCCAGCAGATAGGCGATCGCGATCGCCTGCGTGATCGGCGACAGGATCAGCCACGACATTCGCTTCGCGCCGCCCAGCGCGCACCAGGCGCCGAACACGAACAGCAGCTGCCAGAAGAACGGATTGAAGGCCCAGAAGCCGTTCGGATAGGACGTCAGATGCAGATCGAATTTAGAGGCGAGCACATAGAGCATCACCGACAGGCCGAGCGTGAGGTCGGCCCGCCGCAGCATCAGCCACAGGATCCAGGGCAGGAAAAACATCAGCACGACATAGAGCGGCAGCACGTCCATATTCAAAAGACGAAATCTCAGGAGCAGCGCCTGGACGATCGCGACGTTGGGTTGCTTGAGAAAGTCGTTGACGCCCATTTCCTCGGTGTAAAGCGGGTTATTGAGCGTTCTGCCGGCGTAGACGATTTCGGCAAAGAAGATCGTGAACAGAAACACGTTGGCCACGTAAATCTGCCAGACCCGCTTGAGAATGCGCGCGGCCCCGATCACGAAGCCCTTCTCGCGCATCGCGCGGCCGTAGACGAACGCGGCTGTGTAGCCGGAGATGTAAATGAAAATTTCGGCGGCGTCGCTGAATCCGTAGCTGCGGATCGTGAACCAGGTCAGAAGATCGGGCGACATGTGATCGATGAAGATCAGCCATAGCGCCAGACCCCGGAACAGATCGATCCGCAATTCCCGGTCGAACGAGGGAAGCGAAACCGCCGGTTTGAAGGCGGTGGCCGCGCCCGTGTGATCGAATCCACTGGCCCCGGCAGACGGTGGTGCAGCAACTCGATCAGCAGTCGTCACCCAATTAGCCCCGCGCCTTGAGAGAGGATCAGTCTACCCGCACACGCCCGTCATCGATAATACAGGCCCGTGCGCAATTTGCTAATGACACGAGACTGGCGGGCCATCCAGATCGGCAGGTTTTTTTGCGGCTTTGAGGACCAAAAGGGCGGGCGCGGGCGCCGTATCCGGCCGAAGAGGCGCCCGGAAAGGGCTGGGGTTTTTGGCGTTCGAGGTCAGCGCGCGATCGTTTGCGCTTCCAGCGCGGTGAGCCCGTCAAGGCCGATGAACCCTCAAGCGGCCGATCGCGACTGAAGGCTATATCTGACCATCGCCATCATGGGCGGAAACGCAAATGCCGCATCAAATCGAGTTGCGTCGCTTCGGCACGACACCTCAGTCGCGTTTCTCCCGGCGCGAAAGCGCAGCGCAGCTCCTCAGGCTTTGCCTGAGGGCGGGGGTGCGAGCGGCAGTCATTGGCCTATTGCTGAACGTTGTGTCGGCGCGAAGTGCGTTAGCCTATGACGCGGAGGACCCCGCCAATTGCAATGGCGCCGAGTGGAGTGAAAAGCTCGACTTGACCGTGTCGAAGGTGACGGCCCGACCGCGCATCAACTTCATCAAGAGCCCCTATGACGATTTTACGGCCGCCGCCTGTCCGGCGGCGACCAAGGCGTGCCGGAAAAAATCCTACCTGGTGACTGATGACCTCGTGCTGGTCGGAAGGACGCGCGGCGACTTCACCTGCGTCTCCTACCAATCGCCGCTGGCGAAAAATCATGTTTCGGCGAACGGCTGGCTGCCCAGCGCGGCGCTCGTGCCGGTGGCCCCGCTGCCGTCGCCGAAGCCGTCGGATTGGATCGGCACCTGGTGCAATCCCGGTTGCAGCATCGAAATCAAGCCCGGCGATGCCGGCAGGTTGCAGATTGAAGCCTTCAGGGTCCTTCCGTCGCCGCGTGACTTTCATAACGGCGGCTTCAAGGCGCAGGTCGCGCCCGAGAGCGATGCCATCGCCCTTGCCGACGACGGCGGCTACGGAGAGGAATGCCGCGTGCGGATGCAACGCATCGGGGCGTGGTTGCTGGTCGTGGACAATTCAGGCTGCGGCGGGGCGGGGAGCTTCGCCGGAATATATCGGCGCAAGAAGTGAGCGGACCGACGGTCGCTCTTGCCGATTGCCGTGGTATTTCTATCGCAATTTCAATCGGCCTTTGAAATCAGGCCCAATGGTTTGTATTGCGGCTTTACCGCCGCGTAGCGACGGTGCGGCGCCGCAAGAAATCGATTGTCGCCCTTTCGCATTTCGCTATGCTTTGAGCTTGCCTGGTGCATCGCACCCTTGTGCGGAGGCCCATGAAGCGACGCGAGTTCATCACACTTATCGGCGGCGCGGCTGTATCGCCGCTTGCGGCGCGGGCACAGCAACCCCGTTCGACACGCAAGATCGGGCTGCTTGTGAATTATCTTTCGGAAGAACCCGAAGGTCAGGCACGGATCAAAGCATTTTCGGGAGCGCTGCGGAAACTCGGTTGGATCGAAGGGGAAAATCTGCATACCGAGATTCGCTACGCGGGTGACGAAGCCGACCGTTATCGCAGGTACGCAAGAGAACTGGTGGAGATGGTACCGGACGTAATTGTTGCTGGTGCCAGTTCGAGCGTGGCGGCCTTACAAGGGATCACCCACAGCATACCTGTCGTTATTTCGGGTGTTATCGATCCGGTTGGAGCCGGGTTTGTAAAGAGTCTGGCCCGGCCAGGTGGAAATATGACCGGATTTACCGCGTTTGAGTACAGCATCAGCGGCAAATGGCTGGAGCTTCTGAAGGAGTTTGCCCCCGGGGTGAAGCGAGTAGCTGTCATTCGAGACCCGTCCATAGCCGCCGGCATTGGGCAATTCGCTGCGATCCAGGCCCTGGCTTCGTCGTCCTCCGAAATGGAACTGACGGCAATCGACCCGCACAATCCTGCGGAACTCGAGAAGGCTTTGTCGGAATTCGGCGAGGAGCCAAACGGAGGGGTAATCGTGACGGCAAGCTCGTCATCAACCGCACGCCGCGAGCAGTTGTTCTCGCTGGCATTTCGATATCGTTTACCAACAGTTTATCCGTTCCGATATTACGTGGTCGGCGGAGGCCTTGCCTCCTACGGGCCGGATTTGATTGCTATTTACGCGCGCTCTGC
>Ga0116223_10003798_pt1 | contig 13351 bp, 7 predicted proteins | sample Sb_taG_3_FD_90092 | JGI IMG/M metagenome (GOLD analysis project Ga0116223, IMG submission 90092) | Peat soil microbial communities from Weissenstadt, Germany - Sb_50d_a_PC metaG | ecosystem: Environmental > Terrestrial > Soil > Wetlands > Peat | place: Germany: Weissenstadt | collected 2010-09-21 | reverse complement strand
GCGGACGGACTCAGCGGGGTTCACACCCACATGACGAACTCGCTCAACACCCCCATCGAGGCGCTCGAAGCCGCCTACCCCGTGCGGGTGCGGCGTTACTCGCTCCGCCGCGGCTCCGGTGGAAAAGGACAATTCCGCGGAGGCGATGGTATTATCCGTGAGATTGAGTTCTTGACGGATGTGCGCGCTAGCATCCTTTCCGAACGCCGCCGGCTCCAACCCTATGGGCTCGGCGGCGGCAGGCCGGGTGAGGCGGGCAGGAATGAACTCATTGTTCCTGAAGAGCGAAAATCGAAATTCGAAAATCGAAATTCGACCAGCCAAATTCGAGATTCGAAACTCGAAACTCGAAATTCGAAATTGGGAGTCCTGCCTGGCCATGTGCTGGCGCTGCCTTCGAAAGCAGCCTTCAGCGCGCCGCAAGGTAGTATTCTAAGAATTGCCACGCCGGGCGGGGGAGGATGGGGAAGGATACGGAGTCAGAAGTCAGGAGTCAGAGTGCAAGATCGAAATTCGAAAACGGAAATTCGAAAATCGGAACTTGAAAGGTCCGTGGCTGACGAGATTTAGCTTCTAATTCCAAAGCCCCGGACTGCGATTTTCGAATTTCGATTTTCGAATTTCCATTTTCCAGTGGGAGGCGAAATGGACGGCATTGATCGGCGAGACTTCATGAAATCCGTGGCGGGAACTGCGGCGCTTTCGGCACTGGAAACAGAACCCGCGTCCGCCTTGGAGTCTGGACCGGTGTTTCTTTCCACTTGGGCGCACGGGAAACCGGCGAACGAGCAGGCGGCGCAAGTCTTCAAGAGTGGCGGCAGCCTCCTGGATGCGGTAGTGAAAGGCATCAACGTTCCCGAAGACGATCCCAGGGTGATGAGCGTCGGGTACGGCGGCCTTCCCAACGAAGAAGGAGAAGTGGAACTCGACGCCGCCATCATGGATGGCACTCGGCATCGCGCCGGCGCAATCTGCAATTTGCACCACATCAAGAATCCCATTTCGGTGGCGCGCCTGGTGATCGAAAAGACCCGGCACACCACGCTCGCGGGCGAGGGCGCTTTCCGCTTTGCGCTCAAGATGGGATTCGAACCCATGCAACTTCTCACCCCGGAGAGCCTTAAGAAATGGATGGATTGGAAACTCGACCCGCAACACAAGACGAATTGGGTGACGGCTGAAAACCACGACACGATCGGAATGGTGGCCACCGACGGCAAGGGCCACGTTGTCTCGGGCTGTTCGACTTCCGGGATGGCGTGGAAAATTCCCGGGCGGGTGGGAGATTCTCCGCTGGTGGGTTGTGGCGTCTATGCCGACGACAATGTGGGCGCCGCCTCCGCCACCGGCGACGGAGACTTGATGACCAACTACTGCACCAGCATTTCGATCGTTCATTACATGCAGGCCGGCATGGCGCCTCAGGACGCCTGCGTCGAACTGCTGCGGCAGATGGTGAGGACGGACGCGAAGAACAGGAATTCAGACTGCGGCGTGATCGCCATCAACAATCGCGGCGAAATTGGAGCCGCCTCCATGAGGTCCGCAACTCGGCTCCAATATGCGGTGTGGATGAATGGCGAGAGCAATGTGCTGGACGCAGCGGCGTTGTACTGATAGTAATTCTCAGCTATCAGTCGCCAGGACCGGTGGCCACCCATGACGATTATGCGGGTCACCCCTTGACCAGTTGAGCTGCCCACTCCAGAACCTTTTCGGCCAGGGTCACAGCACGACGATACTCGTCCTCGGTTACCAGTTCAGCCGGTCCGGGGTAGCGCGCCTCCCCTGCGAAGTCCGTCAGTGTCGCTGCTTCTCGGATCTCTTGGGGAACTAACACGCCATGGAGAGCAAGGCCGTCCAGCAGTTCCGAAAGGTCGTGAGTGTAGCGAAATCCGTATCTACTGGCACGATAGACCGCTTTAATAGCCTTTTCCGCCGCCTGTTGGGCGTGAAAACAGAGGTCCGCGTAAAGCACGTCGGTGGGCAAGGGCGCTTTAGCCAATGCCAAATCGCTCCGCGCACGACGCAACCAATCACTGGGCAAACCTAGGCTGGGCCTCTCAGGAGGCACGATAGAGTTCCCGCCCTTCCTTCAACGCAGGATGAATTATCAACGATGGGTCGTCGCCGTACTGATGCACGTCGCTTTCCGTCACGACAACAATATCCTTCGCAATCCCCAGTCCTGCGAGTGCCATGTACAAGCCCTGCGCCGTCCGGCGGCGGTGGACGCCGTCCGGCATGATCACCAGCAAATCCACGTCGCTGTGCGGTCCCATTTGCCCACGCGCGGCTGAACCGAACAGAACTATTCGGCGTGGATGGGCCGTTTCAACAATTCGGGCCACGACTTGATCGAGTGTTGCCTGGTCAACAACTGTCGAGGTTTCCATCCGAGCCTCGCGTGAGTATTGGTCGATCGCTTCCCTAGTATACCTTATGGGAGACTTTATTTCTTGGTGACAACTTGGGTAGGCTTGGCGTCGAGCGCCGCGATCTCGGCTCGGAATTTCGCGGCTTGATCGGCTTGGTTCAGCGCGCTGTATTCTTCCACAAGGTCCTGGCGCGCGCTTTTCAGCCAGGTTACTTTGGGATCCATCTGGCTGGCCAAAGTGTTATAGCCGGCGCGGGTTTGGGCTTCCGCCTCAGCATATCTTTTTTGCCGCACCAGCGTCCTGCCCAATTTGATGCGAGCGATACCGGTGTTGATGTTGTTGGCCGATTGCGTTTCGATGTAGATGGGAATCACGGAGCGGAAGATCGCCTCGGCGCGGGCCCAGTCATGCCTGCCCATGTAGACGCTGCCCAAATTGGAACGCGCCGTGGCGAACAGGTAGTGGTGTTCGCCGTAGACTTCGCGATAAATGTCGGCCTCGCGCTCGAAGTACTGTACCGCAAGATCGTACTTGCCTTGCTTGCTCGCCGCGTTGCCCAAGTCGTTCAGCGACGACGCCACGGCAGGGTGGACCTTCCCGAAGATTCGCTCCTTGATCGTTAAAGACTGCTGAAGCAGATCGACAGCCTCGTCGAAGCGGTTCTCGAAAACCAGGGTGCGAGCGAAAATGGTCATATCCGTCGCCGCCTCCGGACTGTCTTTGCCGTACCAGGTCTGAATCATCTCGAGGCCTTGCCGCTCGAATTTTTCGGCCTCAGCGTAGTGACCCAAGTCATGCTGAATTTGGCCCAGGGTCATCAGCGCATCCGCCACGCGCGGGTGGCGTTCGCCGTAGGTCTGGCGGTACAAGGGCAGCAGGCGCTCTTCGACCGACTGAGATGCCTCGTAATGGCCGTCAGAGAATTGAGCCTCCGCCAGTGCGTGCAGTGCGGCCGTTAACTCGGGAGTCGCGCCCCCTTTGGCCGTCTGAGCTCGAACCACGTCTTCAAGTACGGGGATGGCAGTCGAATAGGCGCCGCGATCGGCGAGCACCTGCCCCAAGGCAGTGGCTGCTTGTGCAACCGCGGGGTGATTCGCCGGATAGTGCCCCTTGGCTATGGCCAATCCTTCCCGGACCGATCGTTCCGCCTCTGGCAATCGGCCCTGATCGTCTCGCAGAAGACCAAGTGACACCAGGCTCTCCGCCACTTGCGGGTGATTGGGGCCGAAGAATGAGCGGCGTTCGGTGAGGGCGAGATTCAGCAAACGGTCCGCTTCATCGAGCTTGCCGACGTTTTCGTACAAGGTTCCGAGCGTCTGGTACAATTCCGCTTGAATTTCAGGTTCCGCGCTGAGTGATTGCGCCTCTTGCGCGCCCCGGCCGAGGAGAGTCACGACGCGCAGGTCAACCGCCGGGCCGGCGTCGGCGCTCCCGCCCTGAAACAGGTCGGTCATGAATTTCTGAATGCGCTGCGTGCGAGCAGCTTCGGCAAGCGTGCTTCTTCGCTCCTTCGCGAGCCGCACACCAAAGAACACTACCAGAGCGGCAACCAGCGTAAGCGCAGCGCCGGCCACCGCCAGCGAGCGCCAATGGCGACCCGAAAATTTCCTCAGCCGGTAGCGCACCGTATCAGGGCGCGCTTCCAACGGCTCGCCGTTCAGAAAGTGGTCAACATCGCGCAGCAGCGCTTCCACTGACTGATAGCGCTGCTGACTATCCTTGTGGACCGCGGTGAGACAAAGCACGTCGAGGTCCGCCCACGCCGCTTTGCCTGCCACCACACCCTGTCCGTCGTCTCCCGCGCCGGCCTCGACTCTTCTGGCGGCGACCGAAGGCCGCTCCGCTTCTTTGTCTGTCACGACTTTCTCAGCTTGCGTCGGGGTGAGCTTGGCGAGATTGAAGGGCAATCGCCCCGCCAGCAATTCGTAAAGGACGACTCCGAGCGAGTAGACGTCGGTCTGCACTCCAATTTGCTCGCCGCGCATCTGTTCAGGCGAAGCGTAGGCCGGCGTCATCAGGCGTAAACCCGCGATGGTCTGATCGCTGCTCTCTCCCAGGCTCTCCAGGCGCTTGGCAATGCCAAAATCCAGCAAGCGGACGCTGCCGTCGTCCTTCACCAGGATATTCGAAGGCTTCAAATCGCGGTGGATCACAGCCTGTTGATGAGCGTAGTGCGCGGCTTCGCAGACAGCGCGGAACAGGCGCAGGCGCTCCGCAATCGTGCTCTGGCGCTGGCGGCAGAAGTCTGTGAGCGGAACTCCCTCAACATACTCCATAACGAAGAAGGGAGTGCCGTCCGGCGTGGTGTTGGCATCGTAAAGGCGCGCAATTCCGGGATGATTGAGTTGCGCAAGCGTCCGCTGCTCGATGGCGAAGCGACGGCGGCGGGCAGGGGAGAGTTCGGCGTCGCGGAGAACTTTTATGGCAACCCGGCTTCCCAGGTCTTCCCGTTCCGCAAGATACACCACCCCCATCCCGCCTTCACCGATTTCCCTGATAATCCGGTAGGGACCGAACCCCTTGAAAGGGGGAGCGCCAGGGAGGGCATCGCTGAAAACCTGGTTGGCCGCTTGAGCGAGGTCGCGGTCGAGCAGCGAATCGCCGGAAGCGTCTTCGTCGAGGAGGACCAGGACGTCGCCGGCTAGCCCGGGATCATCTTTACACCGCCCGTCCAGGAAGGCGCGGCGGTCCGGCTCGGGCAATTCCAGGGCCTCGTGAAAAAGCGTTTGGACCTTCTGCCATCGGGCGCTGTCCATCGTCGTATCCCCAGCTTCACGGGTGTGGTGGCGCGGGCAAGATGCCAGCGCCACAGCGGGCGGGACGCCCGCACCACAATTTTCAGAGCAGTCGCTCATGTTCGTCAGCCGACGAACACCCGGAAACCACGAAAACCGTGTCATTCTGAGCGAAGCGAAGAATCTCGCTCTGATCTTTTCGTTCTCGCTTCATCACGGACCAGGGCGATATTCTTCGCTTCGCTCAGAATGGCAGCGTATTGTCAGAGCAGTTTACACTCCCTGCCGAAGCTCGTGCGCCAGCCACGCCTTCGCCGCGCGCCAGCGAGTCCAAGGCCGTGTGCGCGTGTTCGTTTATTGCTTACGCGCCGCCATGAACTGCTCCCTACATTGCCTGGCGAGCGCGCGCACTCCTTCAAAATCCGCGTTCGACCGAATTCCCGCGAGCAACGGGTCAGACTCGATCCCTGGATAAGCGCAATACCCGGCCGTAATCGCCGCGCGCAACATGCGCAACGCCGCCTCAGGCTGCCCTGCGTACGCCAGGTGCGCAGCCGAAAAATAGTTCATTTCGGGATCGGTCACAGGTTTCATGGCGCGCGCCAGCGCCGCAATCTCGCTCACAGGATGGTGTTCCAGGTAAGCGAACAGGATCGGAAACCCCGCCCAATCAGGCGCCGTCGCCGGCCGAGCCTCCAGCGCTTCCTTTTCCTTGCCCTCGCGCAACAGAACGTCCATGGAGAGAGCTTTTTCAAACTGCGTTCCCAGATCGAGATGCAGAAAATCGCGCGCCCGCTGATAATCTCCGTGCAGCAGAAACGCGACCGCGCAGGATCGCAGACCGGGGTATTGCGGATCGAGCAGCAGGCCTGTGTTGCACTCGACCTCCGATTCTTCGAGCAATCCGGCGTAGCGCAGCGCGTAGCTCAGATAAAAATGCGCCTGGGAATTCTCTGGCCGCCGCCGCACCAGATCGATCGAACCGCGATAAGCCATCGCTATCTGATTGTGTTCCAGCCCAAGGAACGAAGGCAGGGTCCACACGTTATCAGGATCCAGAGCGGCCGAGCGCTTGATCGCATTCACGGCGCACTGCGCGGCTTCCGCCCCGCCACCGCCATACCAGCTACCGCCTGTACACGTGCTGCCCAGAGCAGACCACGCGGGTGCGTATCCCGGATCGAGCGCAACGCTCTGCTCGAGCATCGCCCGCTGCTGCTTCCAGCCACCAGAGTCGTTGGGCATCGCCATCGCCCGAAGAAACAGGTCATAAGCTTGCTGATTCTTCGGCCGGCTGGCGCTTTCTAACACCATGTCCCAACGCAGCATAGAAGCTAAAGTGAACTCCCTGGCTCCAAGATTCGGACCCAGCCCGTTCCGCGTCCGCGACGCGATCTCGCCTTCCAGCCTTATTGTGTTTGCAGCCGGAATGATGAACGCATCCCGCCACATCGAATGGCCTGTTTCGATATCCAGCGCCTCGATGGTGACTTGCAGTTGATCTCCCTCTTTCAAGAAGTGGCCCGTCACCACGCTCGCCACGCCGAGCTCGCGCGCCGCCTTTCTTGGGTCCGTTTGAGCGCGGCTCGCATCGAACGGCCGTACCGTGAGCGAACGCGCACGCCCCAGCACGCGCGCGATCTCCTCCGGAATCGCGGTTCCCAGAAAATCCATGCTGTGGTCGGATCCGGAGTTCGCGAAGGGAAGAACCGCCACCGTACGTGGCCGCGTGTTTACAGCCGGCCCATTCCTGCGCAGCGTCAACGCGAGCGTACCCGCAAAAAGCAACAGGCCCGCCACCAGCGCCGCCACGGACGCCGCCGCCCAGTGCCGCCGCAGGAATTTCCCGGCAACGTACAGCGCTCTGTCCGGATGCGCATCGAGCGGCTCATGCTTCAAATAATGATCCACATCGCCGATGAGCGCCTTCACCGAGGCGTATCTGCGCTGCCTCTCCTTATGCATGGCGGTCAGGCACAGAACATCCAGATCCGCCCACGAGGCGGTGCGCGTGGCGCCCTTGCCCGAGCTTCGGCTCACAATCGCCGACGGCTTCACCGGCTCCTCCGTCGTGATCAGGTTCGCCGCCTCGGCCGGGGTCTTCTCAGAAATGTCGAACGGCAGCCGCCCCGCCAGCAACTCATAAAGGATCACACCCAATGAGTAGACATCGCTCGCAACCCCCACGGCCTGCCCGCGGATTTGCTCGGGCGACGCGTAGGCCGGAGTCAGCAGGTGCATGCCGGTGCGCGTAAGATTCGGTGCGTGATTGCCCCCGTCAATCTGTTTCGCGATGCCGAAGTCGACGAGGCGCACCGACCCGTCGGTCCGTACCAGAATATTGGAGGGCTTCAGGTCCCGGTGAATCACACCGTGCTGATGCGCGTACTCGACCGCTTCGCACACCGCGCGAAACAGCTTCAGCCGCTCATCGACCATGCAGTCGTGCGCGCGGCAATACTCGGTGAGCGGAACGCCGTCCACGTACTCCATGACGAACCAGGGCGTTCCGTCAGCGAGCGTTCCCGCGTCGTACAAGCGCGCGATCGAGGGATGATTTAACTGCGCCAGCGTGCGCTGTTCCGATTCGAACCGCTGCCGCCGCGCCGGCGACGGCCACGCGTCGCGCAGAATCTTCAACGCCACCAGATTGCCCAGATCCACGCGCATGACCAGGTACACCACGCCCATCCCGCCTTCGCCTAGCTCGCGGACAATCCGATAGGGGCCAAACTCTTTGAATGGAAGAGATGCTGGGTGGGATTGGTTGAAGACGAGGTCAGCGGCTTGGGCAAGGTCGCGGTCCAGCAGCGAATCCCCGCGACCGTCTTCGTCCAAAAGTACCAGGACGTCGCCCACCAGCCCTGGATCATCTTGACACTGGGCTTCTAAGAAGCCGCGCCGGTCCGGCGCGGGCAATTCCACGGCCTCGTGGAAAAGGGTCTGGACTTTCTGCCATCGGGCGCTGTCCATCGTCGTATCCCCAGATGCACGGGTGTGGTGGCGCGGGCGTCTCGCCCGCGGTCCCGGGAGCATCCCGCTCCCGCGCGCGGGCAAGATGCCCGCGCCACAGCGGGCGGGACGCCCGCAGCACAATTTTCAGAGCAGTCGATCACGTTCGTCAGCCGACGATCGCCCAGAAACCACGAAAACCGTGTCATTCTGAGCGAAGCGAAGAATCTCGCTCTGACCTTTTCGTTCTCGCTTCATCACGGACCAGAGCGAGATTCTTCGCTTCGCTCAGAATGACAGCGTATTGTCAGAGCAGTTTACACTCCCTGCCGAAGCTCGTGGGCCAGCCATGCTTTCGCCGCGCGCCAGTCCCGCAGGACCGTAGCTTCGGAGACGTTGAGAAGCGTCGCTGTCTCAGGGATATCCAGCCCTCCGAAGAAACGGCTCTCCACCATTACCGCCTGGCGCGGATTCATGCGCGCCAGCGAGTCCAAAGCGGTGTTGAGCGCCAGGATCTCTTCTCCGCCGGAGGGTTTTCGCTGAACCGCCTCGTCAAATGTGACGGTTATCTCCGCCCCGCCGCCGCGCTTGTCCGAACTGCGGCGCCGGGCGGCCTCCACCAGCACCTGCCGCATGGCGCGGCCCGCGATGCGTTTGAAGTGCAGCGGCGAGGCGCTGGCAATGTCGGGGGATTTCGATAATTTCAGCCAAGCTTCATTCACCAGGGCGGTGGGGTTAAGCGTGGTGTTTGGATCGTTGCGCCGTACAGTCGCAGCCAGGCGGCGCAATTCTTCGTAGGTGACGCTGAAAAGGTGGTCCAGAGCACGCCGATCTTCCGAGGCCGAGCCGGCCTGTCCGATGCCTAAACCTTCGCTCTCGCCAAAATTTTTTGCCGCCATGACGGTTTTCCCCATGCTTTTGCGTATAGCCAAGTAAAGGGCCATGCGCTGGTCCGCGGCGCGTAGAGAATGGCCAAGGTCGGTAAGCCGGTTCGTTTGCTATTGCCTGTGCCTGTACGATAAGGGCAATTGTAGCATTCAAATCTGACTTGCCGCAACAGGGAGTCGTCATTAAAACGGCATTTTGGTGTTACTGAAGTATGTAATAGCACGTTTTGCAGCGGCGGTCTGGCGCCGCCCCGCGGTGAGGTCCACTCGCGTACGTATGGCGAGCTAAACCCGCGGACTTATGGCGAGGTAAACTCGCCGCTACTGTAGGGTTGGTCTCACAAGGGCATCGAAACTCAACAACCGGTCGGGAGGAAAATATGAAGACACGTTGGCTCGGCAACGCTTACATCCTTGCACTCAGCTTGGCGCTGTTTTTCTTGCCAGGCAGCGCAGCGGCTCAGAATACGGTTGCAACCATCGCAACGGCTGAAAGCATTGTCAATACAGGCAATGGCGGCACGGCTGTGGGGGAGGAGGTGTGCGGGAGTTGCAGCCCTGGTGACTCGTTCCAATGGGTGGCCGCTCAGTTCACGCTCACGCAACCCGCGGCGCTTACAACAGTTCAGGGATGGTTTGGGTCGACAGATGGCACCTTCGGCCCTTTGAACCTTGTGGTTCGCACCAATAATGCCCAGGGGGAATACCCCCTCCCAGGCGCCGCGATATGGTCGCAAAGTTACACGGTTGCCGCTCAAACCACGAATAAATTCGTGACCTTCTCAAACTACAACCCCGTCCTCGCTGCCGGCACCTACTGGATCTGTTTTGAGCCCCCTAAGGGGTCGGCACTGCTAGTTCCCATGAGTGCCGACGGTGCAACTCCGCTCACGCCCGCGTCGAGGTATGCCTTTTATAACGCCCCGAACGGCCACTACGACAATTTTGCCGAATTTGGTAACACCGATTATCCTTCCTTGACCATCTCCGGCCTGGCCTTGACGACCTCTACCGGCGCCGGGGTGATTACCTTTGGGACTGCGGCTGACACGGTCACCTCGGGAACAGTGTTCAATATGTTTCCCTTTTCACAGGGTCCCGTCCCCGTCGGGGATGTAGGCCAGTCCGATACTTTGTAGTGGAACATCTATTCGCCGGCAGCCGTTGCCAGCGCTGACGGAGTGATCAGCGCCAACCCCAGTGTCCAAGGCAACATAATTACCGCCGGCGCGTATTCCGCCACAGGCACGACGGCCAGCGGCGCGGCGCGTGGCGTAGCTTTTGCCACCTATGTGAACCTAACCGGCACGGAATACGATGAAATGAATGTCAACGCCGTACTCGACGGGAATACGCTCGGTTACGGCGCAGGCTACCCTGTTCAGGTTCAGGCCACCGTCTACGTATTCGACACCGCACCGTTCACCACGGCGCTTAACAACGCTGCGTCGAACGGTTTTACCGCCGCGCAGTTTCTGCTGGGCGCCGGCCCGAACGGCGTCGGCCTCGAGGCTGGGTATGGCGCGAACGGCCTTAAAGATCTCTCTGTCCTTTTCCCCTCGGGCACGCTGGTCGACTCATCCATCAGTGGAACTTCCTACCCTGTGGTGTGCCCGGGCTTGGTCTGCACCAACGACCCCCTCCCCTATTCGGTGCCTACGGCCGGCTTCAATCTCCCTGCATACGGCATATTCACAGTTATGTTCGACGTCTCGGCTGCCTCGATAGGTTCAGCGTCCGCCCAGTCGATAGGCGTCGCTGACTTCCTTGACACGCTGATGCCCGACCTGGTCAATGGTTTCTTTCTGGACTCGGGCGGCGACCCGATCCCGAGTACGGTAATCGCGGGCCCTGTGGCGGTTGTGCTGCCCGACACGCCTGCCACCATCACGCTCACTCCGGCCACTGCCACCGTCCCAATTGGCAGCACGGCCACTGTGACGGCACTCGTCGAGGACGCTACCGGAAACCCCATTCCTAATGCTGTCGTCCGCTTTTTCATCAACTCGGGTCCCCACATGGCACTGGGCGCTCCCGCCGGTACTCCCGTGGGTATTCCAGTCGGTACTGACTCCAACGGTAAAGCGACCTTCACTTTGACCGACACTTTAGGAAACGCAGCCACTACAGCTGCAGATTCGATCTCTGCCAGCATCGGCGGTGTCACCTCCTCGAGTCCCGCCCAAATATCGTGGAGCTCGCCGGGACCTCTGTTTTCGCTTACCCTCAGCCCAAACCCCGCGACGATTTCGCCCGGCGGAAGCCAGCCGTATACGGCGGCAGGGTTCGATGCCTTTAGTAACCCTCTTGGCGACGAACCGCGAATACAACGTTTACCATCACGTCTCCGGGCTCTTGCAGCGGCACCGCCTGTGGGGCGACAACACCAGGGCCGTACACCGTAACGGGCACCGACGGACAGTATCAAGTTGCCGGCGCTAACGCCGGCCCGATAACCGGGACGGCTACGCTCAATGTGACCAGCAGTTCGCTGACCACGCCTACGATCACCTTTGGTGCAGCGCCCTCGGCGACCTACCTGGGCGGCAACTTCACTGTAAGTGCGACCACGAACTCCAACGGCGCCCTCACCTATAGCTACGTAAGCGGGCCCTGTATTCAAGTGAGTGGCGGCACATTTAACTCGACCGGGGCCGGAATGTGCGTGGTCCAAGCGAACACAGCGGCCACAAGCACCTACTCTGCCGGCTCAGCCCAGCAAAGTGTCACCATCAGCCCGGCGACGACCACCGTCAATTTCGGAACTGCGCCCACCCCGACGTATCAGGGCGGGAATTTCACCGTCAGCGCCAGCACGAACTCAACGGGCACACTGACCTATAGTTACGTCAGCGGGCCCTGCGCGTTCGTCAGCGGCGCCTCCTTCAGCTCCAGCGGAGCTGGACCGTGCGTGGTGCAGGCCAGCGTGGCGGCTACCACGAACTACACAGCCGGCTCAGCCCAGCAGACCGTCACCATCAAGGCGGCGACGCCGACCATCACCTTCGGCGCGGCGCCGTCGGCAACGTATCCGGGCTCCAACTTTACGGTCAGCGCCACTACCAACTCGAATGGCGCCCTGAGCTATAGCTACGTGAGCGGACCGTGTACGCTGGTCAGCGGCGGCACCTTTAGTCCCACCGGTGTCGGGTCCTGCGTGGTGAAGGCCAGCACGGCGCTGACAACGAACTTCCTTGCGGGATCCGCAAACCAAAGCGTTACGATCGCCGCGGCGGGACAGACCCCGACCTTCACCATCACTCCGAATCCAGCGGCGGAAACCGTGACCCGAGGCGTGGTGGGCGGGTTCATCCTCAAACTCCAATCGGTGGATGGTTTTGACGCCAACGTGAAGCTGACCTGCTCTGGCGGCCCGGCAGGTTCCTATTGCGTCGATTTTCCGATGACCGTCAAAGTGAATGGCACAGATTATGCGGTCTCCGGAATCTTGTTCCCCAAGAACTCGACCCCCGGCACTTACGTCATCACCTTCACCGGTGTTTCGGGATCACAGACCGTCAAGTCGACCGCGACGTTCACGGTGAAGTAAGCCGGTGGGCGGTAGATCCGACATGATTATACGGATGCATCCGCCCAGGTTGTTTCGTCGGTGAAGAAATGATCGGCAGGTTAGAGCGGTGATTCTTCAAGGGGCACGCTTCGGCGTGCCCCTTTTTTTCTGGCTTCAGACCAGAAGCTGTTTCAATCCTTCCAGGGCTCAGCCCCGCAGGGGCTAAACTTGAGTAGCCGGGGGCAACGCCCCCGGTAAACGTCCCATAAGCGCTAAGGTAAGCGTGCTTGGCGGCGTCTTAGCCACGGTAGTGGCGCAATAATGTAGCCCACGGCGCAAGAACATGTGAAAAAATTGATTTAGAGCCTGTTATCCACAATGTAAATCATTGAAAATGCTGAGTGCGGAAATCAGTAAAATCAATTTTTTCACATGTTCCAAGCCGTGGGAACGCGCAAGGCAGAGTAGGGCGTGAGCCCCGGCAGGGGCGACATAACCTGGCGCGAGCGTCGCGCACCGTCCCGAGCCGCGCTGATGCCGCCCCTTGCGGGGCTTGACACGGTACTGGAGCCCCCTCCGTTCCCACGGCTTTCGCCGTGGGCTAAATGATGACGCCCGCTACGCGGGCTTCGGACGATGCCGAACCCCTTAGGTTAGCGCTTATGGGTAAACGTCCCGCCCCTCACCCCCTTTTCCCCTCTCCCCGCTCGCGGGGAGAGGGGTGCCGAAGGCGGGGTGTGAGGCTGGGTCCGGGGGTTTCACCCCCGGCTACTCAATGGGCTCCCCTCCGGGGAGCGCGTATCAAAACCAGAGGCTCAGCCCCGCAGGGGCTAAACTTGAGTAGCCGGGGGCAACGCCCCCGGTAAACGTCCCCCCCCTCACCCCCTT
>Ga0116223_10003796_pt1 | contig 13356 bp, 10 predicted proteins | sample Sb_taG_3_FD_90092 | JGI IMG/M metagenome (GOLD analysis project Ga0116223, IMG submission 90092) | Peat soil microbial communities from Weissenstadt, Germany - Sb_50d_a_PC metaG | ecosystem: Environmental > Terrestrial > Soil > Wetlands > Peat | place: Germany: Weissenstadt | collected 2010-09-21 | reverse complement strand
TGTTGCGCAATCGCTGCGTCGTCCATGCCGCAAAACCCTGTTAGCAAAGGTTCCGTTCTGCTTTAGATAGTGCACCGGCCTGACGGTATCCCGCACCTGCCGTAGAATAAAAAGGGCTAGCGACCCAAAGGAGACGCCCATGCGTGCCAAGGACAATATGCGCTCCGCCGCCGAGGTTCTGGTCGATCAGTTGCGCATCCACGGCGTGCGCCACGTCTTCTGCGTGCCGGGCGAGAGCTATCTGGCGGTGCTCGATGCGTTCCACGACGCCGATCTCGCCGTCACCGTCTGCCGCCAGGAGGGCGGTGCCTGCATGATGGCGGAAGCGGTCGGCAAGGTGACCGGCCAGCCCGGCGTCTGTTTCGTCACCCGCGGCCCCGGCGCCACCAATGCCTCGCCGGGCATCCACATCGCGCGCCAGGATTCGTCGCCGCTGGTCATGTTCGTCGGCCAGGTGGCGCGCGAGATGCGCGAGCGCGAGGCATTCCAAGAGGTCGACTACCGCGCCTATTTCGGCTCGATGACCAAATGGGCGACCGAAATCGACGATCCGGCGCGCGTGCCGGAGATCGTGTCGCGCGCCTTCCACACCGCGGCGAACGGCCGGCCGGGGCCGGTCGTGGTCGGCATCCCCGAAGACATGCTGGTCGAGCGCATCGCCGTGTCCGACGCGCCGCCGTTCGCGCTGATCGAGACCTCGCCCGGCGATACCGAGATGGCAAAATTCGCGCAGATGCTTGCCGGCGCTCGCGCGCCGATCATGCTGCTCGGCGGCAGCCGCTGGTCGCAAGCGGCAAGCGACGGCATCGGCCGCTTTGCGCAGAAATATGCGCTGCCGGTGTGCACGACGTTCCGCCGCGGCCATTTGTTCGACGCGCTGCATCCCTGCTACGCCGGCGATCTCGGCATTGGTCCCAATCCAAAACTGCTCGAGCGCATCAAGGCGGCCGATCTCGTCATCATGGTCGGCGGCCGGCTCGGCGAATTGCCGTCACAGAGCTATACGCTATTCGACATTCCCCGCCCGCAGATGCCGTTCGTCCACGTGCATCCCGGCGCCGAAGAACTCGGCCGCGTCTACAGCCCGCATCTCGCTATTCACGCAACGCCGACCGCGTTCGCCGCGGCGCTCGACAATCTCGATCTGAAAGAAGCGCGCGGGGAGGCGGAGGCCGCCCACGCCGATTATTTGGAATGGACCGAAAAACCGACCGAGCAGCCGGGTGGCGTCAATTTCGGCGCCGTCATGGTGTGGCTGCGCGAATATCTGCCGCCCAACGCCATCCTGTGCAACGGCGCCGGCAATTATGCGGCGTGGATTCACCGCTTCTTCCGCTTCCGCCGCTTCGGCTCGCATGTCGCGCCCGCCTCGGGCTCCATGGGCTATGGCGTGCCCGCCGCGCTGGCGATGAAGCGGCTGCATCCCGACCGGCCGGTGGTGTGCCTCGCTGGCGACGGCGATTTTCTGATGAACGGCCAGGAATTCGCCACCGCCGTGCAATACGGCGCGCCGTTCGTCACCATCATCGCCGATAACGGCATGTACGGCACCATCCGCATGCATCAGGAGCGCGAATATCCCGGCCGCGTCTCGGCGACCGAATTGCGCAATCCGGATTTTCCGGCCTATGCGCGCGCCTTCGGCGGCTTCGGCGTCTCGGTCGAACGCACCGAGGATTTCCCCGAAGCGTTCAAGCAGGCGCAAGCTTCCGGCAAGCCGGCGATCATCCGCTTGGCCATCGATGGCGAAGCCATCACGCCGACGACGACGATCGCAAAGATTCGCGCCAGATCGCTGGCGGAAAAGAAGCGCTGAACTGGGGCGCGTACCGACAAATTGAAATCACCGAATTGCCGCCGGAGGCCGATCGCCCGCTCCGCCGCCCGCCGATTTTTATATTGCTGGCGGTCCTGAATACTGACATCCTTAGCTCCATTGGAAATCTACAAACAAACATTGGCAGGCCGAGTTGGTGATTCATGTTTGACGTCGCGTTTCCGAAAGACGTCTCCGTCCTGCACACGACAAACGGCTCGTCCGGCAATCAAGCCGGCCGCGACTCGCGGTACGTTGTCGCTCTGGCCGTTCTCGCTTTCGTGATTTACGCTTGCACCGTCTTCATCCTTCCGCAGGTGCGAAACTCTCCGGCCTTCTGCGAACGCAGCGGCGTTGCGGCGGCTATGTCCAATATTTTGTATGGGACACCGATCGGCAGCGTCCATTCGGGCACTTATGCTTTCTTCATGGACCGCATCGATCAGCCGCTCTGGCAGACGCTGGAGCAAGCGCAAGCACCCGGTACCGGACTGCCCGCGACACCATCCGGAACGTTCTACGCGACCACCCGCGACGGTAACGGCATCGGCTATCCGTTGATTGTCACCGCGGCATTTCGAGTGTTCGGGATCCATGCCTGGGCGTTGCCACTGACGATGCTGCTGTTGATGGCGTTCTCGGCGGCAGCGTTCCTGTGGCGGTTTCACAGCGCGGCCGGCGCCGGCATTGTGACGCTGTATTTTACCGCGCTGACCGTCATGCTGTTCACCAGCGTGGTGTGGGAGCCGCGATGGGGCCCGCAGATTGCTGTCGGCGGCGTCCGCTATTTCTCGCTGGTCAGCGTGCTGCCGCTTTTTCACATCCTGCTCACGCTGCTCGATCCGCGTCCGATGCAGCGCCAGACGCGCGACGCCGTGCTGCTCGCGCTGCAGGCGGCGATTTTCCTTTTGACTGTCCTGGTTCGTGGCAGCACGCTGCCCCAGGTCGCCGGCATCGCGCTCGTCTGCGCGGTGCTTGCGTTTAGACATCGCCGCGAGACGGAACGGTTGCGGGCGCTCTTTGGCAAAGTTGCGGTGATCGGGCTCGCCAGCGTTGCCAGCTGGAGCGTGATCGCGGCCGCGGTGCCGCGGGATTACCTGACTGAAGGCCGGTTTGGACCGGCCATCTGGGAACGCGTGACCCAGGGCCTGGGTACCAACCCGGCGTGGCCGTTTCCCGGCGTGACCAACATGTTCGACTGCAAAAAATTCATGCCGCAAGGCCTTCAGCCCGGCATGCTCGACGAGAACGGCCATTGCATCTGGTTCGACTATGTCTTGAAGCACAACATTCCGATCGAGACAGCCGCCGACAAGGTCCTCGGCAGCAGCTACGAAACTGCGATGCGCGAAGCATTTTTCACAATCGCGGCCTGCTATCCGACCGAGGTGCTGAAGACATTCGTTTATTACAAACCGCAGTACATCGTCTCGGCGATCCGCAGAAGCATGAGGTTCAATTTCGGCGGCGATCAGTCGCGGGCGCGGGATCCGGCGGGAGCGCCGGTCGTTCCATATCCGCCACTGGCGATCGGCCTGCTGTTCGTTTCGCTTGCCGTCGCGCTGGTTCATTTCGGCCTTGGCGCGATGTCGACGGCAGAGCTGTGGCGGGTCGGGGGCGTCACGCTTTCGCTGGTGGCGTTCACGTTACCGACTTATTTCGCGGTCTGGGCATCGCCGCCCACTGCCGGTGATCTTTTGCTTTATTGCCTGTTTGGGCTCGGCCTGATGGCGGGTGCGATGCTGGTCGCCGCGCGATCGGCCCTGCCGCTTCACGTCCAAGCCATTCGCCTGCCGGTGGCGGAGAAGAAGCGCTGAACCAATCGGGAGGGTCGGCTGCGTCGGCGGTCGCAACGTCCACCGAGGGTCGAGAGGCGACATCGCGCCGCAATACGCGGCCGGACGATTGGGTTAGGCTGGTCCCAGAGCTGCCAGCGGAACACGCCGGCTTCCGTGCAATCAAAGGCAGCGATTTTGGCCGCGGCAGGCGAGCAACTCTGAAATACTTCGACATTCGGTTCTCGGGGCATTTTCTGCGTTCGCGGAAGGCGCCAAAGCTCGTGGGAGATCACGATGAAGCTTCCCCGCCGCAGATTTTTGCATTTGGCGGCCGGCGCAGGGGCGCTGCCGGCGGTCTCGCGCTTCGCTTGGGCTGAAACCTATCCGACACGTCCGATCCATCTCATCGTGGGCTTCACGCCGGGGGCGGCGGCCGACGTCACCGCGCGCCTGCTGGGCGAGAGCATGGGACCGCTCATCGGCCAGCAAATCGCGGTCGAGAACAAGCCGGGCGGTGGATCGAGCATCGCCGCCGACTATGTCGCCCACGCCGCCAAGGATGGCTACACGCTGTTCCTGGCAACCTTGTCCATCATCATCAACCAGATCATCAATCCCAATCCGGCCTTCGATATGGAGCGGGATCTGGCGCCGATCGCGCTGCTCTCGCAAGGGGCCGTAGTGCTGGTCGTCAATCCCGACAGCGACATACACAACGTCGCCGACCTCATTGCTCTGGCCAAGGCGAAGCCCGGCCAAGTGCTCCATGCCACGGTGGTCGGTAGCCTGCCGCATCTTGCCAGCGAGCTGTTCGCCCAGCGCGCCGGCATCAAATTCACGCAAGTTCCCTATCAGGGCAGCCCGCAGACCGTCACCGACGTCATCGCCGGCCGCGCTTTGTGCACGTTCTCGCCGGCCTCGACCGTGGTCGGCCAGATCGCGGCGGGCAAGCTCAGGCCGCTGGCGGTCGCAGCCAACAAACGCTCCAGCGCGCTGCCGGACGTGCCGACCATGGCGGAAGCCGGCATACCCGATTTCGACACCAGTCTCTGGTTCGGTCTGTTGGCGCCCATAGGCACGCCGCGGCCGGTGATCGACAAACTCGCCGATGCCGCACAAAAGGCGATCCATGCGCCTCACACAGTGGAAACGCTGGCCAAGCAGGGCTTTGTCCCGCTCGAGGGCGGGCCGGATAAATTCGCCGACTACATCCGCAGCGAAACCGCGCGGTGGACCGCAGTGGCGGGCGCTGCCGGATTGAGGAGTTAGCGGTTTCGGTGCACAGGCGCCGACGCCGGCAGGTTCCTCACTCCGCCTTGATGCCGGCCGCCTTGATGATCGGCCACCATTTCTCGATCTCGGCTTTCTGGAAGGCGTGCAACGCTTGCGGCGTCTGCTGCTCGGGCGGGTAGATGACCTGCGCCAGATCGAGGAGTTTTTGCCGCGTATCGGGATCGGCCAAAGCGGCGACCATGGCGGCGTTGAGCTTTGAGATGATCGGCGCCGGCGTGCCCTTGGGCGCCCACAGCGCGTGCCAGAATGAAAAGTAATAACCGGGCAGGCCCGCTTCGTCGGTGGTCGGAATATCGGGCGCCACCGCGATGCGCTCCTTGGCGGTGACGGCATAAGCTTTCAGATCGCCGGACTTCACGTGCGGCAGCGATACCGCGGGCGTGTCCAGCTGGATGTCGGTGATGCCGGCGAGCAAATCTTGCGTGGCCAGCCCGGCGCTGCGATACGACACCATCTGCCACTTCACGCCGATCAGATTCTCCATCAGCACGCCGGCGACGTGGCTCGGCGAGCCGACGCCGGACGTGCCCATGGTCACCTTGTCGGGGTTGGCTTTGATCCAGGCGACCAGTTCCTTCAGGTTGTTCGCCGGCATGGTTTTGCGGGCGTCGATCAGGAACGGCTGCGTCACCGCGAGCGCCACCGGCTCGAAATCGGTCAGAAAATCGAAGCCGAGATTGTAGATGGCGCCGTTGGCGACATTGGTGCCCCACATGCCCCACAGCACCGTGTAGCCGTCTGGCGCCGAGCGCTCGGCGCGGGTGACGCCGATGGTGCCGGCGGCACCGCTGACGTTTTCCACCACCACGGTCTGGCCGAGGGTGGCGCTCATGGCCCTGGCCATGATGCGGCCGAGCGTATCGGTCGAGCCGCCGGGTGCGAGCGGCACAATCATGGTGATCGGCCGGTCCGGATAATTTTCCGCGCCGGCGGGCATAGCGGCGGCAAAGCTCAAAGCGGTGACGGCCGCGGCGAATATGCATCTCATGTTTTCCTCCCAGCGCGAGCGCAGGGCTTCCTATGCCAGAGGATTTTTCCGCTCCAAAGGACAAAGCGCGCGCTGCGACGGTATAGCCGAGCGTTGCCGGTGATTTTGAATCGTGGTTCACTTGTTACGGCAAGCGTTGCCGATTCCATGTTGCGAAGAACCGATGCCCTACCGTCGCACCGAAAACGTCGCGCGCCGGCTCGCCGCCCGCCATGCCGCGATCATCGCCGCGGCGCGGGACGCGGCGAGCGAAGGCGGCATGGCGGCGGTGCAGATCGCAGCCGTGGCGCAACGCGCCGGCATCGCCGCCGGCACGGTCTATCGCTATTTTCCCGGCAAGACCGATCTGGTCGCGGCCGTGCTTGCGGAAATCTCGGAACGCGAAACTGGGGCGCTGCGCCGCTCAGCCGACGTCGCGCCCGGCCCGCTGTCGGCGCTGTCAGCGGCGATCATGACGTTTGCGACCAGGGCGCTGCGCCACCGGCGTCTTGCCTATGCGGCAATTGCCGAGCCGGTCGAGGCCGAGCTCGACGCGGCGCGGCTTGGTTTTCGCAAAGCGTTGGCGGCCGAATTCGCGACGCTCATCGCGGCAGCCGGCCCGCATCTGCCGGAACAGGACGCGGCGCTCAGCGCCGCCGCGCTGGTCGGATTGCTCATCGAAGGCTTGATCGGGCCGCTGGCACCTGACGCGACCGGCCGCGAGCGCGCGATTGTGCAGTCACTGACACTTGTCGCGCTACGCGCGCTCGGCGTCGCCGATGCGCGGGCGAGGGGGCTGGTGGTGATGACAGACAACAGATGACGGACGACGGATGGCAGGGTCGGAAATCGGCAAACAAGCAGCGCTCTCTTCTATTTCTGTCCTCCGTCGTCCGTCCTCCGTCCTCCGATCTCAGTGCGACAATAGCACCGGCGCCGTCATCGAGCGCAGGATCGAGTGCGTCACGCCGCCCAGCACGAACTCGCGTAACCGCGAGTGCCCATAGCCGCCCATGACGATGAAATCCGTGCCGCTGTCGGAGACGTGGGACAACAGCACATCGGCGACGTCGATATTGCCGCGGCTGATGCGTTTGACGTCGACCTTGAGCCCGTGACGCGCCAGGTGCTGACCCATGTCGGCGCCTTCGATCTCGTCCTCTTTGCCGCGCTCGTTGGCGATGATGACGACTTCGATCTTGCCGGCCTTGGTGAGCAGCGGCATGGCGTCGGCGATGGCGCGCGCCGCCTGACGGCCGCCGTCCCAGCACACCATGACGCGGTCGAGCTTGAGCGGCGCTTTCTGAATATAGGGCACCACGATCATCGGCCGGCCGGATTGGAACAGCGTGCTTTCGGCGATCAGCTCTTCGACCTCGTTAGCCTGCGGTTCGGCCTGGGGGACGATGGCGAGATCGAAGCGCCGCGCGATGCGGGCGAACTGGTCGCCGGCGCCGGCGGCGCTCGCGCTGAGCGTGATCGGCTCGGCCGAGACGCCGGTGCGCGCGGTCGCCGCAGCGAACCGGTCGATGGCGGCTTTCGCCGCGGCCTGGTTGTCGGCGAGCTGCGTTTCGATGACTTCGGCCGGGATATAGCCGGTGCCTGAAATCGGCACGATCGGATCGAATACGAATGCGATCCCGGCGATGTGGGCGCCCAGCGTGTCGGCTACGGAAACCGCATAGTCGCCGACGACACCACCGTCCTCGCGGATGCTGAGATTGACGACAATGTCCTTGATCATGACGGCGTCTCCTCGCTGCCGAAGCGCAGCCCATGCTTATTATAGCGCGTTTATGTCATGCCCGCTGTCGATGGCTTTTGCGCCAAATCAAACCGCCGGCCGCCATGCGTCCGGCTACTTTTTCTTGATGCTGCCGTCGGCGTTGAACTGGCTGACATAGGCCCACAGGTCGTTGATCTCCTGCTCGTTCTTGATGCCGGCGAAGATCATCTTGGTGCCGGGCACCTTGGCCCGCGGATCCTTGATGTAGTCCTTGAATTGCGCTTCGTTCCAGACGATGCCGGAATTCTTGTTGGCGTCGGAATAGGCGAAATCGGGGACGCTGCCGGAATGCCGGCCGTCGATGCCGTTGAGCTCCGGGCCGATCTTATTCTGGGCGTCGTCGCCGATTGCGTGGCAGGGCAGGCATTTGTGGAACGAAATCTCGCCCTTGGCGACGTCCTGCGCCGACGCCGTACAGGCCGACGCGGCAATCAGCGCGGCCGCTACAATCACCGTCCTCATTATCAATTCTCCCTTTCGCCTCTCGTGCCGGTCGCGCCCCAGGCGGCTGCGAATTTGCGCCGCAGCCGTTCAAGCGGCCGGAGCGGCATGTGTCAACGGCCAAAATTGCCGCCCTGCCGCGCACTTCGCCCGCAAGTCCGCTAGGTTCGTGAGGCGCTGTTGTACGGTACGGCCGGCCTTTTCCGGCTATAATGCCAACTTAAGGAAACGCCGGAGTGGTTCGATGCCGGTTTTGATGCCGCTGTTTGACGACGCGGTGATGAAGCGGCGCGCCGAGATCGTCGCTGCGCTTAAGCGCATCGTGCCGGGCGAGGGCGTGATCGCTTCGCAAGAGGCGATGCGGCCCTACGAGAGCGACGGGCTGACCGCCTATCGCCAGCTGCCCATGGTGGTGGTGCTGCCGGAGACCACGGCGCAGGTCTCCGCCGTGCTCGCCTACTGCCACCGCGAAGGCATCAAAGTGGTGCCGCGCGGGGCGGGCACCTCGCTGTCGGGCGGCGCGCTGCCGCTCGGCGACGGCGTGCTGCTCGGCATGGCCAAGTTCAAGCGCATCCGCGAGATCGATTTCGACAATCGCGTCGCCGTGGTCGAGCCCGGCGTCACCAATCTGGCGGTGACGCAGGCGGTCGAGCAGGCCGGCTTCTATTACGCACCCGATCCGTCGTCGCAGATCGCCTGCACCATCGGCGGCAATATGGCGGAGAATTCCGGCGGCGTGCATTGCCTCAAATACGGCATGACCGTCAACAACGTACTCGGCTGCGAATTGGTCCTGATGACCGGCGAGGTGGTGCGGCTCGGCGGCAAGCACCTGGATTCAGGCGGCTACGATCTGCTCGGCATCGTCACCGGCTCCGAGGGTCTGCTCGGGGTCATCACCGAAATCACCGTGCGTATCCTGAAAAAGCCGCAGAGCGCGCGCGCGGCGCTGATCGGTTTTAACAAATCCGAGGACGGCGGCGAATGCGTCGCCCGCATCATCGGCTCAGGCATCATTCCCGGCGGCATGGAGATGATGGACCGGCCGGCGATCCATGCGGTCGAGGAATTCGTCCACGCCGGCTATCCGCTCGATGTCGAGGCGCTCTTGATCGTCGAGCTCGATGGCCCGCGCGCCGAAGTCGATCATCTGCTCGAGCGCGTGCAGGAGATCGCCAATGCCTGCCGCGCCGTGAACTGCCGCGTGTCCAATTCGGAAGAAGAGCGCCTCTTGTTCTGGGCCGGCCGCAAGGCGGCATTCCCGGCGGTCGGCCGCATCTCGCCGGACTATTACTGCATGGACGGCACCATCCCGCGCGCCAAGCTGCCGCTCGTGCTGCGCCGCACGCAGGAGATGTCGGCGAAATACGGCTTGCGCTGCGCCAACGTGTTTCACGCCGGCGACGGCAATCTGCATCCGCTGATCCTGTACGACGCCAACAAACCGGGCGAGCTCGAACGCGCCGAGCAATTCGGCGCCGATATTTTGCGGCTGTGCGTCGAAGTCGGCGGCGTGCTCACCGGCGAGCACGGCGTCGGCGTCGAAAAGCGCGATCTGATGCCGGTGATGTTTTCCGAGATCGATCTCAACCAGCAGCAGCGCCTCAAATGCGCCTTCGACGACAAGAGCCTGCTCAATCCCGGCAAAGTGTTCCCGACGCTGCATCGCTGTGCCGAGCTCGGCCGTATGCACGTGCATGCCGGGCGGCTGGCGTTTCCCGATATTCCGCGGTTTTAGCCCGCGCCAAAAAGCACGTGTCATGAAATTCGGCCTGTTCGGTTCGGCGCAAGCCAACAGCAACGATCTTCCCCCGGAGACCGGGCAGGGCTTTCGCGACTATCTCGACTTCAACGTCGAGGCCGAGGCGCTCGGTTTTCAGTCGAGTTTTCTGGTCGAGCATCATTTTACCGGCTGGAACCAGGTGTCGGCGACCTTGATGCTGTTGATGGCGGCCGCCATGCGCACCAAGACGCTGCGGCTCGGCTCCGCCGTGATCGTGCTGCCCTGGCACAATCCGGTGCTGCTCGCCGAAGAGGCGGCCACCCTCGATCTGATCTCCGGCGGCCGCTTCGATTTCGGCATCGGCAAGGGCTACCGGCACAGCGAGTTCAAGGGTTTTGCGATCGCGCCGGACGAGGCCGAGGCGCGCTTCGACGAGGCTGTCGAAGTGATGACGCGGGCGTGGACGACGCGCCAGCGCTTCTCCCATCGCGGCCGCTTCTGGCATTTCGAGGACATCGTGGTCGAGCCGCCGCCGGCGCAGCAGCCGCATCCGCCATTGTGGGTGGCGGCCGGCAGCGAACAGTCTATTCGCCGCGCCGCCGCGCGCGGCTTCAACCTGATCCTCGATCAATATGCCAGTGCCGGGCAGATTGCCGAGCGCATCGGCTTCTACAAAACCGAGCGCAAGGCGCAAGGATTTGGCTTCGACCCGATGCAGGTGGCGGTGGCGCGCCAGCTTTATGTCGCCAAGGATGAAGCCGACAAGCAAGCCGCGCTCAAGCGTCAGGCCGTGTATACCCAGCGCACAGTCGATGTATCGCGCAAGCCGGAAGCCAAAGGCGGCTCGCATGTGCTCGCCTATGCCGACAAGGCCGGCGGCACCGAGGAGAATGCGCTTTTCGGCACGCCGGATGAGATCTACGAAAACCTTGCCGCCTTGCAGAAAGCCGGCGTGGCCTATGTTCTGCTCACCGTCGCCGGCGGTAGCGCGCAGCTGCGGCGTTTCGCGCGCGACATCGTGCCGGCCTTCGCCGGTGCCACGCCCGCCGCCGACGCGGCGGAGTGATCGCGCCATGGCCGATCCTCTCAAACCGCGCGATGCCGCCGAGGTCGAGCAGGCGATCCGTGCGGCGCTCGCCGACGGCAAAGCGCTCGAAGTCGTCGGCCACGGCACCAAGCGTGCCATCGGCCGCGCCGCGCAATGGGACGCCACCCTCGATCTCGCCGCGCTCACCGGCGTCACGCTCTACGAGCCCGAAGAGCTGGTGTTGTCGGCGAAAGCCGGCACGCCGCTCGCCGAAATAGAGGCACTCGTCGCGGCAAGCAAACAAGAGCTCGCCTTCGAGCCGATGGATTATGGGCCGCTGCTTGGAACCACGCCCGGCGCCGCCACCATCGGCGGCGTGCTGGCGGCGAACTTGTCGGGCCCGCGGCGCATCAAGGCCGGCGCCGCGCGCGATCATTTCCTCGGCTTCACTGCCGTGTCCGGTCGCGGCGAAACGTTCAAGTCCGGCGGCCGCGTGGTCAAGAACGTTACCGGCTACGACCTTTGCAAGCTCATCGCCGGCGCGTGGGGCACGCTCGCCGCCATGACCGACGTGACCATCAAGACGCTGCCGCGCGCCGAAACCGAGGCGACGGTGCTGGTGCTCAAGCTCGACGACGCAACGGCCAGGAAGGTCATGACGGCGGCCACGGCTTCCTTCGCCGACGTTTCGGCCGTGGCGCATCTGCCGGCCATTGCCGCAGCGCGCATTGCCGAGCTCGCTTCCGCACAAACCGCCGTGACCGCGTTCCGCCTCGAAGGCGTCGCGCCTTCGGTGGCGGAGCGCAAGGCCGTGCTGGAAAAACTCCTGGCGCCGTTCGGCACGCTCGGTTCGCTCGGCGAGGCGGCATCGCGCGCGCTGTGGCGCGCGGTCCGCGACGTGACGCCGTTCGCGGCGGCAGGTCCGGCGGGGACGCGCGACCTCTGGCGCATCTCGACGGCGCCGACCCACGGCACCGACGTCGGCCTTGCGCTTACGGAAAAAGCCGCCGCCGAACTTTTTTACGACTGGGCCGGCGGCCTCATCTGGGCGGCTTTGCCGGCTGCGAACGACGCGCACGCGCCGCTGGTCCGCGCCGCCGTCGCGTCAGCCGGCGGCCACGCCACGCTGATCCGGGCGCCGGCCGCCGTGCGCGCCGCAGTCGACGTCTTTACCCCGGAGGAGCCGGCGCTTGCGGCGCTGACGGCGCGGGTGCGGCGAGGTTTCGATCCGCAAGGCGTGCTCAATGCCGGGCGCATGTGGGCGGGCGTGTAGCCATGCAGACCAATTTCACGCTGGCGCAACTCGCCGATCCGGATACCGCGGAATCGGAAAAAATCCTGCGCGCCTGCGTGCATTGCGTCTTCTGCACTGCCACCTGCCCGACCTATGTGCTCGACGGCAACGAGCTCGATTCGCCGCGCGGCCGCATCTACCTGATCAAGGACATGCTGGAGCACGACCGGCCGGCGACGGCCGACGTCGTCGTGCATATCGACCGCTGCCTGTCGTGTCTTGCCTGCATGACCACCTGTCCGTCGGGCGTGCACTACATGCATCTGGTCGACCACGCCCGCGTCCATATCAAAAACACCTATGAGCGCCCGCCGCTCGAGCGCCTGCTGCGCGCGGTGCTGGCTTGGCTCTTGCCCTATCCGCGGCGGTTCCGGCTGGCACTCCTTGCGGCGCTGCCGGCAAAACCGTTGGCGCCGCTCCTCGATGCGATCGGGCTTGAGCGGCTCGCCGCCATGCTCCGCTTGGCGCCCTGGCGGGGGCCGCAGCGTTGCCTCGGGCCGCAGACTTTTGCAGCCGTGGGTGCGCGCCAGGGCCGCGTCGCCTTGCTCGCCGGCTGCGTCAATGACGTGCTGGCGCCCCAAATCAACGCCGCCACCATCGCCGTGCTGACGCGCCACGGCATTGAAGTGGTGCTGGCCAAGGGCGCCGGCTGTTGCGGCTCGCTGGTCCACCATATGGGCCGCGACGACGCTGCGCTTGCGCAGGCGCGCGCCAATATCGACGCCTGGACTGCGCTCGAAAACCTCGATGCCATCGTCATCAACACCTCGGGTTGTGGCACCATGGTGAAGGATTACGGTTTTATGCTGCGGACCGATCCGGCCTATGCCGCGCGTGCTGCCCGCATTTCAGGCTTGGCCAAAGACATTTCGGAATATCTCACCGCGCTGTCGCTCAAGCCCGCCGACGACGTTCCGCAACTTGTCGTGGCGTACCATGCCGCGTGCTCATTGCAGCACGGCCAGCGCGTCAATCGCCAGCCGAAGGAGTTGCTCTTAAAGCTCGGCTTCAAGGTGTTGGACGTGCCGGACGGTCATCTGTGCTGCGGCTCCGCCGGCATCTACAATATTTTGCAGCCCGACTTTGCAAGACGGTTGCGCGAGCGCAAAGTCGGGACTATCGAGAGATTGCGACCTGATGTTATTGCAGCAGGCAACATCGGCTGCATCACGCAGATCGCGGCGGGCACTAAACTTCCAGCCGTCCATACGGTCGAGTTGATCGATTGGGC
>Ga0116223_10003786_pt1 | contig 13384 bp, 9 predicted proteins | sample Sb_taG_3_FD_90092 | JGI IMG/M metagenome (GOLD analysis project Ga0116223, IMG submission 90092) | Peat soil microbial communities from Weissenstadt, Germany - Sb_50d_a_PC metaG | ecosystem: Environmental > Terrestrial > Soil > Wetlands > Peat | place: Germany: Weissenstadt | collected 2010-09-21 | reverse complement strand
TGGAACCGTTCTTTGCGCGATACCCCTCGACGACAACAGTGTCGCCAACTTTCAAATCGTTTTTCCCCCACGCACGGCGGCTCAGCGCGCCAGGGCTCGGGCCCTCAATCCCCCAGTTTGTCACCTTGCCACTTGCATCCACAACGTCGATGTAGAAGTACGTGTGAGGATTGGTCCATTCGACGCGAGTGACCTTGCCCGTCAGGCGTACAGGCTTGTTGATGTCGAATTCAGCCGCAAAGGAGTGATGCGCGTAAGCTGGAATGGTAACTGTTGAGATCCAAAAGGCAGACGCAATTGCGAATCTGGCTTTCATCGAGCGCTCTTCCTTTCACCATCTGTCTGATTCGGAGTTTTCTCCGATTCGGGCTTGCCGGTTATTCCCCATTTTGCGAATTGGTCTGCGATATCCGGCTGGATCGCCATCGCAGCTTGCATATCCGTTTCGCCTCCGTGGTCGTCCCCTGATCTCTGTTTTGCCAGCCCACGCCCATAGAGTGAGGAAGCATTTGTCGGATTCATCGCGACAGCTGTATCGTAGTCGGCCATTGCCGCTCTCGGTTCGTTCAGCTTTAGATGCACCAGGCCGCGGTTGTTGAGCGTCGCCGCCTCGTTCGCACGCAACGTCAGCGACTCATTGCAGTCCGCGAGGGCCCGCAAAAGCTGTCCGGCAATTGCGCAGGAGAAGCAGCGATTGGTATAGGCTTCGGCATAGTCCGGCTTTAGGCGAATTGCCTCGTCGAAATCTGCAATCGCCAGCTCCTCTTGGCCCTTACTGTCGTAGGCGATGCCCCGCCCGTTATAGGCCTCGGCCAGATCCGGCCTGATGTAAAGCGCCTGCCCAAAGTCGGCTATCGCTCCGTCCGACAGGCCTTTGTCCAGGTATCGTACGCCGCGGTTGTAATAGGTCCCCGCATCTTCGGGATTTAGGCGCAGAGCCTTTGTGTAATCCGCAATCGCTTTGTCGTACTGGCGCTCGTCGGTATACGCGTTGCCGCGGTTGCTGTAGGCCTCGGCGTAGTCTGGTTTGATTTCGATCGCCTTATTGAAGTCCGCGATCGCCCTCTCGTACTCGCCGACCGAGTCATATGCACTTCCGCGGTTATTCAACGCGCCAGCGTTCTCCGGCTGCAACTGAATCGCGTTGTCGAAGTCTTCGATGGCCTTGCCGAATTGGTCTATCTCAACGTAGGCTACGCCGCGGTAGTTGTAGGCATTCGCATCGTCTGGCCTCAAGCGAATCGCTTGGCTGTAATCGCTCATGGCCCGATCGAATTGGCCTCTTGAAGCGTACTCATTGGCGCGATTGCTGAAGGCCCCTTCGTAATCGGGCTTGAGCTGGATCGCTTGATTGAAATCTGCGATCGCCCGGTCCTGTTGGTCCTTCATGGCGTATGCAATACCGCGGCTGTTGAAAGCAACTGCCTGGTTCTCCGCATCTTCTTTGCCCGAATCGATCAGCGCCGTGCAGGCTGCAATGCTGGTGTCCGGATCCGAGCTCTCGCAACGTGCCCAGTTGTCTCCGCGGCTTTGCGCGGCGCAGACACCGGAAAACAGCAAGACGACACACCATGCTACTGCGGGCGCGCCATGGCCACTGAAGGTGACTGAACGGGGATCGAAGAGCCGCTTCATCATGCCAAGAAACACTTCCAGAAGATCGAATTCGCTGGACACAATTCCCGGGCGCGGTTGATGTCCGGGAAAAGGGGGAACTCAAACGCGATGCGCCATTTTACTTCAGGATTCATTCAACATACAATTTCCCATCTGAACCATTACTGCGACTTGCGAGGTTCTACATGCGCTCGAAACTCTGGTTCTTATTCCTGGGCCTGCCTTTAACCCTGCTCGCGCAACAGCCGTGGCAGCAGATTACCGTTCCCACAACCCGTGAGGTTGCCGCGAATTTTGTCACTCCTCCGCGAGAGTATGGAGCGATTCATTGGGCCATCTGGGGTGGTCCGCTCACTAGGGAACGCATCACCAGCGAGTTCGATGCCCTAACAAAGGAGGGTATGTATGTCGTGAACTTCGGACCCGCGCGAGGCATGACACCCAAGTATCTTTCGCCCGAGCATCTCGTGTTGACAAAGTTTGCCGTGGAAGAGGCGAAAAAACGCGGCATGAAAGTCTGGCTGGCAGATGAGGGCAGCTACCCCAGCGGCTTTGCCGGAGGAAGGATTAGCGAAGATTATCCGCAACTGGCGATGCAGGGCATTATTGCGGATGTTCATGTGAGCGTCGCACCAGGGCAAACGCTTGCAATGCCCGTGCCAGTGGACACGCTGGCTGCGATGGCCGTGAATATGCCCGCGTCGCCAAGAATGGCGCTCGCAGCGATGGAGCCAGCCATGGGAGTGGGTCCGACACCGGGTGGCCCTGTGGGACCACTGGAGGGAGCGACCGAGACGGTGCCGATCGTGGATGGTCAAATCAAATGGACAGCGCCGCCCGACGGACACTGGCAAATCGAATTCATCCGCCACGTATTCCGCAGCTCACCCACGCGCTATATCAATCGCGCCGACGGCACGTACTCAAAAGACAGCTTGTATTCATTGATCGACTATCTCAATCCGGAGGCGACCAAAGCATTCCTGAAGACCACTCACGAAGTGTACAAGGGATTCTTCGGCGACGAATTCGGAACGACGGTGCTTGGCTTCTTTGGCGATGAGCCGGACTATACCGGCTTCATGCCATGGACCCCTGCTCTGCTCGAGCAGTTTCGCGAAAAGAAGGGTTATGATCTGCAGCCGTATCTGCCGCTGCTCTTCGCGCCGAGAATGACCGACGAAGCATGGAGGGTGAAGGCCGACTATTGGGATGTCTGGAGCGGCATCTTCAGCAACAGTTTCTTCGGCGTGCAGGCAGAGTGGTGCGCACAGAACCAGATTGAGTATCTTGTCCATCTGAATCACGAAGAACTGATGCTGAATCTTTCCCGGGGCGAAGACCTGATCCGCAACGAAGGAGATTTCTTCCGCGATATGCGCCATGTCGAAGTTCCCGGCGTGGACAACCTCAACCAGCTTGTTCCAGCCATGATGAACGTGGATGATCCGACGTCCCCGCTTAACAATAACTTTCCCAAGCTGGCGTCCTCTGCTGCACATCTATATGGGCGGCCCAAGGCGTGGGCCGAGGAGGGCGGCGCACTGGGCATTGACGGCAAATTCCAGCTCGATTATCAGCTGGTGGAGGGCCTGACAGCGTTGCAGTTACAGGGCGCTCTGGGGCGCAGCGGGATGACGGGAGCTACGGGCGCGATCCCAATCTCGCCGGCCTTTGCCATGCTTGCGTGGTACACCAATCGCGCCGGCTATCTGATGTCCATCGGCCGGCCCGCTGCGCAAATTGCCTTGTATCATCCGGCAAACAGCATGTGGCTGGGCGATGAAGATGCTGATCGCAGCACCACGAGATTATCGAAAGAATTGCTGGAGCACCAAATTGATTTTGACTACTTCGATGAGCAATCGCTCAGCTCGGTGGCGACCCTGGAGAAGGAAGGCTTCAGGAACCTGAGCGGCCAGCTCTATCGCGCCGTGATCGTTCCGTCCTCGGTTGTTATCACGCGAGCTTCTCTGGACCTTTTGCGGACGTTTGCAAGCAACGGCGGAAAAGTGATCTTTGTTGGCAACACACCCTCAATGGTCGTTGAGCGGACTTTCCTTAACCCGGAGCCGGCTCCCGACTTGAGCTTCGCCATGCACGAGCCGGCAGACGATCTTACCCCCGCCGTGATCGCGGATTTGCCCAAGCCGGATTTTCACCTCGATCAGGCGTCTCCGCCCATCAAATATACGCATCGCACATGGGCCGATGCTGACCTTTACTTCATCTTCAATGAAAGCAACGTGGAGCAAACGCGGACCGCGACGGTCGCCGGCCGAGGTCACGCACAGGTCTGGGATTTGGCCACAGGTAAGATTCATCCGATGCTCGATGCCACAGTGCAGGGAGATTTGATGCAACTGCCTCTTACGCTGGAGCCATATGAAGCAAGGGTCATTGTGATTGGTCCTCTTCCACCCGGCGTCTCCGCGCCGGAGCCGGTTCTCGCGTCGCGAAAAGTGGTTCAGGAGCTCGAGGGGGACTGGTCGCTCAGCATCAATGGTCAAAGCTTCACTAGTCCGCTGAAGTCATGGCAGGATCTGGGAGTCAAGGACGTAGCCGGTGAAGGAACGTACACGAAGGAATTTGTCTTGAGCACAAAGCCCACCGGCAAGCGTCGCATCTGGCTCGAATGTGCCGATGTCCGCGACTACGCTGATGTGCGCCTGAACGGTGTCGATCTTCAGGCGCGCGGGTGGCAGCCTTACCGCTGGGATCTGACGCACGCCCTGAAGCGTGGACAGAATGTGATCGAGATTGAAGTCAGGGCGGCTCCTGTCGGCAGAGGCCCGGCGCCGGCGCCCGCAAACTCCGGATCAGCCACGCGTCCTCGAGCCGCCGCGAATAGTGTGGCGCGGCCGACTCCGCCTGCAGGTCTATTGGACCCCGTAAGGATCGTGTCATCGGAGTAATGTCTCCTCACGAAGCTGCACATCTCCCGGGTCAGACAATTTGATGCGGATGAGCCAAAACTCCAGATCCGGGCGAGAAGAGGCAATGGGGCTCGGCAGAATTGACTTTTCTCAGGGAATGTTTCTTGTGTCGATCCACCAATCCGGATCTCTACAAAGCGCACAATCCGGGCCGGTGAACATCGCCGTTGCACGCTTGTCCCCCTTCAGTTGCCAGTCGAGCCAAGCCAGAACCGCACTGGACCAGCGAAGATCGGGCATCGGATAGGCACCGGTGTGGCCGACCGTATTGAGGCTGGCTTTGAGCACCGGCAACGTAGAGCCGAGTGCCCTATAGCACTGCTCTGCGCCGCTAAACCCCGAGTCCGCCGGACCGCCGGTAAAAATTGCCGCAGGAATGGTCAACTTTTCTGCAATCCATCCGTCGTTTGCGCCGCCGACAATCCCGGGCGCGGCCTGGGTGGGGAAGCTGCTGTTGAGCGCGACCACGGTGGTGATGCGCGGGTCTTTGGCTGCGCGAAAAGCTTGCGGACCACCGCACGACTGCCCGATGGTCGCGACCTTCGATGTTTCCACCTTGCCGTTCAGCGCGCTGTCTTTGCGGCTGTTTTCGGATATGGCCCAGTCCAGACCTTCGATCAGGACTGCAGGATCGCTGATGATGAGCGGACTGCCGTTACCGTCTTTCTCATTCGCCACTGCGGCGATGCTGCCGTGAATGACAAGAAAGGGGATGTTGCTTCGGCCGATGGCGATGACAAGATACCCGTGCGATGCCAGTTCGCCGAGGAATCGTGTGAACTCAACCGATGTGTTCCTGCATCCGCCATTGGCCCATAGCAAGACCGGAAGCCTGGGAGTTTTCGAGAGATCCGCCGGCCTATATACAGTGTGTGTTGGCAGCGAGGCTGGCTCCTCCCGGGCAGCGGGATATGGGCCTGAGCCCGCGTAGGGATGGAGATTCCAGTCAGCAAAACGCAGGGCCTGTTCTCTTGAGCCGTCGGTCGGCTGGACTGGGAGAGTGATGCTGATTCGGCCAGAGCGGCGATCCACAGTGATCTGCGAGCCCGGCGGAGCTGTCCAAGTATTACTTCGATCCTCGGCGGTGCTACCGATCTGAGATGCCGGCGAGTTAGCGGGGGACGCAGTCGCTGCCTGCTGGGCGCCTGATGCAGCGGACGCCATCAGCAGCGCTCCAGCAATCAGAGAGCGAAGAGGCGGGCTGAGAACTTGAAAAGGGGATGTTACCAAAGAACGATCCAACATGCAGGCTTCTCCTTTGATCGAACACGAAGAATCCTATCCCATCCAATTCGCGCTGTGTGTCCGCTTCATGATGCGCGAGCCGCAACAACAGCATATCGTCTTGCTGAGCTGAATAGGGAAACCTGCGACGCGGCCAATTGAATCAAGTCAGGCTCGGCTGATCGTCCGCACGCTTGATCCACTTATAGACGCGCGCCGAATTCTTCCAGAAGTATTTCTCTGCGACATCTCTCGATTTGGTAGAGAAGAAGCGCTTCACGACCCCGACCTCCTCAGGGATGGTGGCGACACCATAGCTGTTCGGATAATCGGTTCCGAAGATCACACGATCTTCGCCGAAAGCATCAAAAAGATATTCGAGCCTGGCGCGCAGAAGTTCATAGTCCTTCACGATTACGCCGTCAGTCAAGCGTGGGTGATACACCTCCGTGAGCTTGACGAAGATGTTGGGCCGCGCTGCCATCTCTTTCACCGCAGCTTCGTAGGCCTGCCGATTGTCAGGCGTCGAATCGAAGGATGGCAGATGGTCCATGATGATGCGCAGGTCGGGAATGGCATCGGCCAGCAGTACGTTGGCCTGCATCAGATTGATGCTTGGATTGGCAGTATCCAGCGTCAGGTCAGCCTGAGCCAGCAGCTTCAAACTGGCCACTTGGTCGGGTTTCAAAGCGACCTTTCCATTGACCGCGCTGTAGAAGCGGCTCGATCGGATCGCCCGATAAAGCGGGTCCTTGTGAAAATGTGTCACATATTGGCCGAAATCCGGCCGCCCCGGATCCAGATTTCCTGAGACGCCGACCATGATCAGGTTGTCCCTGCATTGTTCGAGATACCAGAGGTTGTCGTCGATCCAGGGGCTCGATTCGACCACAATAGCGCCCACAATGCCGGCTGGTCTTGCCAAAGGACTATACATCGACGGGAGCGATGTCTTGGAGATTGCGCGATAGGCGGGAGATCCCATGTATCCCGCACCCAGTGGACGGGTGCCGTCGAACAAGTGAATGTGCGCGTCAATAATTGGAATATTGTCGATACTCGGCGATTGGGCATGCGCACTGTCCCATGACGCGACAGCGGCTGTCGCCGCGGCACCCGCCAGAAATGTGCGGCGGGTCAAAGGTTCCTGCATGTGACCGGGATTCTGTGTTGTTGTCATGGCTACCCCCAACAACTTCGGGCAATCATACAGCACAGATCCCCCCAGAGCGCCGCGGATCTCCGGTAGAGGATTACTTCGTAATCCTCTACATCACGAGTACGGTAGGATTGTCCAGCGTGTCAAAGGTGTGGAATGTGCACCCCAGAGAGAAAAAATCAGATGCGCATCTGTTCTATTTGGCGCCTCGTGGCGAGTAAAGTTGGACAACAGGAAATGGGCAAGGAATGCATGTGAAATCGGACCACTGGCAAAGCAGTCTTCCGCCCATACGCTACCTTTTGGTTCTGTGGCTGTTTGTCTTGAGCGCGGTGGCGTACCTTGACCGGACGAATATCTCGATCGCCGGCGTTCAGATCAGCCGCGAGTTTGCGGTTGACAATACACATCTGGGTTGGGTCTTCAGCGCATTCCTTATCGGATACGCCACCTTTCAAATTCCTGCAGGACTGCTTGCTAGGCGTTTCGGCCCCCGCCTCATCTTGAGTTTCGGCATCGTGTGGTGCAGCGTCTTCGCAGTCTTCACGGCGCTTGTCCCCCCCAACGGTACGCGGCGCGCTTTTCATCTTGGCGCTAGTGCGCTTTGGCCTTGGCGCCGGTGAGGCCGCCATGTACCCGGCTGCCAGTCAATTCGTCAAGCGCTGGTTTCCTGTTGGTGAGCGAGGCAAGGCAAATGGACTCATCTTCGCAGGAGTTGGCACAGGTGCAGGTCTAACGCCTCCGCTTGTCACCGCGATGATCCTGCGCTACGGATGGCGCGCGGCCTTCTGGTTCAGCGCCGCTGCCGACGCTGCGGTGAGCCTCGTGTGGTACCTTGCCGCTCGCGATACCCCTGCAGAGCACCCTTTGGTCGGGGAAGCGGAAAAAGCTCTCATAGACGGACAACGGAATCAGCCCCGTCCCTCCACCCTGCCAGTTGACGCCACGCGCGTCACCAAACCCACGGTTCCCTGGGAGAAGATCTTCAGGAGCAAAGAGGTTTTTGCCCTGATCTCAAGCTACTTTGCTTTTGGTTATATTGCCTGGATATTCTTTGCCTGGTTTTACATCTACATGGCGCAGGTGCGAGGCCTCAACCTTAAGACCAGCGCGGCCTTCTCCATGTTGCCCTTCATCGCGATGACGCTTGGCAGCCTCGGCGGAGGCGTTGTGAGCGATTGGATTGCGGCCCACTTCGGCCTGCGCACAGGGCGCTGCCTGTTGCCCGCACTCTCCTTTGCATCGACGGCGGTCCTCCTGATCTTCGGGTCGCGAACTCACAGCGCGGCTGCTGGGGGGCTGATTCTCGCCTGTGGCGCGGGTGTCCTGTACATCTCGCAGAGCGCCTTCTGGGCGGTCACGGCCGATATCGCCGGAGAAAGCGTCGGCGTGGTATCCGCCATCATGAACATGGGTGGGCAGGCAGGTGGAGCTTGCACCGCTTCGCTCACTCCGCTGATTGCGGCCCATTTTGGGTGGGAGATGTCCTTCGTCACCGCTGCTTCCGTCGCAGTGCTCGGCGGCGCAGCATGGATGGTCATCGACCCGCTGAAAGCCTGGCACGAATCAGACGCCGACTCGAAAAGGTTGCCTTGATCCGTCGCCGAAATCCCATTTCCAGGACGTGATCTCCCCCCGTGACAGGTCTTTGAAGGCGGCGATTCCTCGATCCATGTCGACCGCCTTGAACGTCCATTGTGCATCGATGGCCTTGCGGAACTGTGCCGATGCGCGGATCAATATCGGTCATCTCACCTGCGATGCGGCCACCTGTTCGATGGTCCAGTCCACCCAGGCGCCTTGCTCGGCGGGGCAGGCCAGGCGGCCGGGATCGTTGGCCAGAACGGCATCGACAAAGTTCTCGACCACGGGATAATGCAGGTTCTCGTGCGGAGGCAGAACCTCCACGCGGCTTGCCACGCGCAGCTCCGGGCTGTTGAGCGGATCGAGATTGATCTCGCCGTCCTCGCCGATGATTCGGAACTGGTCCCGCGCCACGCGCGAGTTCCAGCGCACGTCGACCACGCCGTGCACGCCGCCCGGTAGTTGCATATCAGCACGGTCGCGGAATCCTCCACGCCCATGCGATGCACTGCGTTCGACAGCAGACCGCAGGCGCGCTCCACCTTGCCGAAGAGGAAGTTCATCGCATCGATACGATGCGAGGCGGTGTCGTAGAGCGGGCCGCCTCCGGCCAGCGCCGGGTCGCGCAGCCAATCGCGGCCTTCCGTGTCGAGCCAGCTGTGGCAGTTGGCCTCGGCCAGCAGCGGTCGGCCGATGGCGCCCTCTTTCACGAGTTGCCGTGCGCGGATGAGCTTGGGATAAAGGCGGCGATCGTAGGAAACGCCGAGCAAATGCCCCGACGCGCGTGCTTCGGCCACCATCTGCTCCGACTGCGCAAAATTCATTGCCATCGGCTTCTCGCACAACACGTGCTTGCCCGCGCGTAAGGTTGCGATCGCGGCATCCGCATGCATGGCCACAGGCAATGCGATGTAGACGGAGTCGACAGCTGGGTCAGCGACGGCTTCTTCCACCGTCGCCCACGCGCGAGCGCCAGGGTACGCCCGCGCTTTGGCTCGATCGCGTGTCACGAAGCCGTACAGATTGCTTCTCGGCTCGGCTTGAATTGCTGCGATCACGCGCCTGCGCGCGATGTCGCCCATACCGGCCAGAACCCAGTTAACTTTGCTCATCCGGAATCTCCTTTTTCGGTGCCGGTTCGAAAAGGTTGCGGTCTGCAAACAATTGATTTCTTTCATTCACCGGATAGGAAGCCAATTTGCCGGTCAGCCTCTTACGTGAACCTCCCAGACCTTGGACATGCGCGACGTTCCCGCGGGGCCGGTGACGTACAGGATCACCGTGTAGATTCCCTCTTTGCCAGGCTTGGGTTTGTATTGGTGGATCGGGTTCTGTTCGGTCGACGTAGTTCCGTCGCCGAAATCCCATTTCCAGGATGTGACGTCTCCTTGTGAAAGGTCTTTGAATGCGACCATTCCACGATCCATGTCGACAACATTGAACGTCCATTGCGCGTCGATGGCCTTGTGGAACTGCGGTTCCAGCGGCATCAGGCGAAATGCAACGAGCTGCGACGAGTTCCCGAAGAAAGTGTGTTTGTGACTCAAATTCCAGAAATGATGCTTTTCCGAATTGACGTCGTCGTAGTCGAGCACAGCCCACGATAGCCCGATCAATTTGTTTTCAGTCAACGGCGTCTCCACCGCGCGCTCCGGACCTTCGCACCCGGCGTAATCAAATGGAGTAATCCAGAACTCCAGCACCAACTTTCCGGGTTCGCCTGGCTTGAAGTTGTATTTGATGGCATGATTCGCATAAGGCAGCTCCTTTGTGTATTGGGCGCATCCCCAATCCATTGCCCAGTCTTTTCCCTCGGCGGGCGTAAAGATGTGGTAGTTCTGCGCCTGGTCGCCCTGGTAAGAGAAATAGGCATCGGAGCTGCTGATGCGGGGATCGATGTCGGCCATCTCGCCGACAGCCTCTTTCGTCCACACATCGCGGTGATAAATGTCGATCAGCGGTCCACCGGACATATCGCCATCGACGACAACTTCAAAGATGTCGTTGTGCAAGTCGGGTCGTGAGAAATCCCAGTAGTTATCGTATGCCTCATACAGAAAATACAGGCGGTTCAACCCCTTGACCCATCCCACTTTTACCTTCACGTCGAGATCCTTCGGATCGCGATTCGTGCCGTGGCCGCCCGGAGCCAAAGTGTCCTCAAGCTGATCCATGCCGATGGCATAGCTGTCCGGCACCATTGCCCAGTCGCTGTCGTCGCCGTCGATGCGTGGAATCTTATCCGGAGGAAACTGAAATATCTTGAATGTTACGTCCGGGCGTTCCAGAGCACGGGCCGGTAGCAGCATCAGAAACACAATGCAAAGCAAGATACGGTGTCGCCACATCGCAGAGCCTCCGGAATCGGGAATCGATCAGCGGTCGATTCGCTTGGTCATGTTGTCCAATGCATCCATGTCGAGTGGATAGCCAAGGCCGGGGGCAGCGGGCGCATGCACATATCCGTCGGCATCGATGCGGAACTTGTCCTTGTAATACGGTCGATCTGCATACTCGGCCGGGAACGGCATCTCGAACCAATAGGAGTTCGGCAACGCCAACTCCACATGGAAGTGCAGCGCCATATCTCCCGTGTTGCCCCAGTTATGCGGTGTGCATTCCATCCCGTGTGCATCGGCCAGTAGTCCTACGCGCATGGAGCCGGAGATTCCGCCCACGTTATCGGCAATCAGGCGAACCACGTCCAGCGCATCGCGCTTGATGTACTCCCCGAAATCGGCGATCGAGTACAAAAACTCCCCAACATGGATGGGAAGATTCAAGGCCGCGCAAAGTTCGATCAGGCCCTCCTGATCGGTGGTCCGCACCGGGTCCTCAAACCACGCGTAGTTCAATTCATCCAGCAGGCGGCCAACGGCCATGGCCTCAAAGCGGTTGTATTGCTGCACCGGATCGTGCATCAAAACAAATTCGTCGCCCACCGCTTTGCGAGCTTCGCGAATCTCCTCCATGTGCCCGATGTAACTTGGAATCTCGGGCCCGTTGGCATGCTGACCCTGGCCGGGGTGGATTTTGTAAGCCTTGTACCCAAGCTGCTTGGCCTTCAATACGTCGGGCACATAATCTTCCACCGTCGGCAGATGTTGCGAGCTGGCATAGGCCATCATGCGCTCCTTGGTAGGGGCGCCTCCTGACAGGATTTTGTAAATCGGCCGGTTAACTGCTTTGCCGAGGATGTCCCACATGCAAACATCGGCCGCCGCGGTGTAGTAATTCGGCCACGACCCGCCGCCTCGCGTAAACACTCCCGAACCCGCAGCCGCGCCGCCATAAGCAGGTCCCGCTCCCGTGCGCCCGCCTCCTGCGCCCATTCCGCCGGGCCGTCGCATAGCTGGGCCATCGAATCCTGCGCGCGCTTTCATGCCGGTGGTCGAGGTCAGCGTTGGCAAAAGATCGATGACGCTCTTGCCGACCAGCACCGGCTTGGCCCAATCGAGCCATCCCACAGTGATGTCGCGATCTCCAATGGTGTAGTTGCCTTCGATCCCGCTGTTGGTGACGACTGAGATCAGCTCGCCTGTCTCCGAACTGTTCAACTTATGCAGCTTGCTGATGTCAGTCACATAGACCTTCACTTCCTTGATGGTGAGGTCGGGAAGGTCGCCTGGCTTCACGTCCACTGCCTGGACAGCGACGGCGATGGGATTGGCGAGTGCCGCGAAGCCGGCCGCCGCGAATCCGGTTGAGCCGGCAAGGAAATTGCGTCGCGATGTTGTCGGATTCATGTTGATCTCCTGGGCGTTAATTAGGCAGAGCGAACGAGAGAATGTTGGACCCCGAAGCGATGGCGATGTATTGCCGGCCATCGATTGCGTAGGTCATGGGTGAAGCCCTGATTGCATGGTTGGTCTCGAAATGCCAAAGATACTTTCCCGTGCGTGCGTCGACGGCAGCAAATCCTCCGCTGCTTTCGCCGAAGAACACCAGGCCGCCGGATGTGGTCAGAACTCCTGAGTAATTCGATTGCAGCGGTCCGGGCAGAATAATCTGCCAGGCTACTTTGCCGGTTTCGATGTCGAATGCGCGAAGAATCTTCTGCGCCGGATCGGCAGGGTTGTTGTACCTGCGATAGCCCGCGTCGTCTGCTTTGATATAGGTGGTGCAATCCTCCACCGTCATCACGTAATACAACTTTGTGGCAGGATTGTAGGCCGTTGAGTACCAGTTAGTGGCGCCGCGCACCGCGGGACAGGTCACCGTTCCCTGCAAACTGGTTTCGTTTTCCGGAAGCAGCTCCGGGGTCCAGGTATGCTCGTCGATTCCGCTGGCCCAGTTCAGCTTCCTCACCATCTTTGTCGCCATCAAAGGCTTTCCCGTCGTGCGGTCGAGAACATACAGAAAGCCATTGCGGTTAGCGTGCAAAAGCAGCTTGCGATCCTGGCCGTTCCACTTTGCATTCACCAGCACGATGGGCTCATTCGCGTCCCAGTCATGAAGATCGTGTGGAGTGAACTGGTAATACCAGAGCATCTTGCCGGTTGTTGCATCGATGGCGAGATCGCTGTTGGTGTAGAGGTTCGCTCCGATCCGTTCATCACCATCCGTATCCGGATGCGGATTGCCAACAGCCCAGTACAAAACATTCGATTCCGTGTCCTCGCTGCCGGTCAGCCATGTGGCCCCACCGCCGAGACCGAGAGCCGAGCCCTTCCATGTGTTGGCTGCGGGCCCAGTGTCTCCGGGCTGCGGAATCGTATACAACTTCCACGCGAGTTCTCCGGTTGTTGCCTTGTACGCAGCAACAAATCCGCGAATCCCGTTGTCCCCGCCGCTCACGCCTGTGATCACTAGATCGCCCACAACCAGCGGCGCTGAAGTGCCACCATAGAGACCCTTTGCGCCC
>Ga0116223_10003784_pt1 | contig 13385 bp, 10 predicted proteins | sample Sb_taG_3_FD_90092 | JGI IMG/M metagenome (GOLD analysis project Ga0116223, IMG submission 90092) | Peat soil microbial communities from Weissenstadt, Germany - Sb_50d_a_PC metaG | ecosystem: Environmental > Terrestrial > Soil > Wetlands > Peat | place: Germany: Weissenstadt | collected 2010-09-21 | reverse complement strand
CCGCGGGATCAATGGAAAATGTTGCTGAAAATCCGCGTCACGCACCGCCAAGCCTGCGTGGAGTGTTCCGCCCGCGCCTCCCGCCCAAAGTGAAAGCTCACGCTAACGCCCACGAGCTCCACGGATCGCGGCCCGCCAGGATAAATCCGTCGCGGCGGACGCAGGTCCAACGCACCGCCATAGCCCAATGGATCAAGCTGCAAGTTCTGAATGAAAATCGTGTTCTGAAAGCCGTTCAGTTGCAGCCGTCCGCTCCACAGCCGCGCCAGCGGCACGCTCGACTCCGTGAACAGCAAAGTCTTGACTTCATACATCGGCGGCAGCGGCGCCACAAGGAAGTCGCGTCCATAAGCTTCCGCGGGCACAAAACTGAAATTGGCAACGGTTGTTCCGGGATCCTGGTACAGGCGGAAGGAGGCGTTCAGCGAAGGGGTCGAAACCGGCCGGAGCATCGTCGCAGCCGGCGCAGCGCGCACTTGCCCTTGGACGCTCTGTGGCGGCGGTTTCTGTGCCACCGCCGGCGCGACGCTACTCAAAAATATGCCGAGCAGCGCAATGAACCGCGTGTACGTCACCGCATTTCTCTTCGCTCTGAGAGGAACCAGACTCCTACGAACGGGCTGAGCGTACTAAGGACGCGCTTGCCTGTCTATCCCATTTTGCACACAAGCAAATTCGACCCATTTCGCCGGGCGCCTCCGCCGCTTCCACGTGGCGGCTCCGAATTTTTAATTGGTTGACCTGTTGTTGTTTGCCCTCCGTTTTGCGGCGCGAAATCTGGTTTGGCCTAGTTTGTATCGATTAGAAATTGGTTTCGGTGATTGTTTTGTTGGAGTTGGGTGAGATTCTAATTTTGGAATTGTATCGATTAGAAGTTTCGGGGTGGGCGTTGGAGGTTTCGGATCGGGCGCTTCGTTGGCGGCTTGCCGCTCTTTTCGGTCCTGCATCAGATCGAAGATTTCTTTGCGAAGCGTTGCGTTGACGCCTTCTTGAAAATATGGACGCTTGCTGATTACCACCTCGCGGGGAGGATCGACCCATTGGCCGTAATCATTGATGCGGCTGTAAGCGCGGGCGGCGTTGAGGATGTCGCAGGCGGTGGGCCGCAGGTAGTGGGTGTATTCGAGGATGGGTTCGATTACGCAGCGTAGATTTTGGCGGCGGAGTTCGTTGAGGCCAGTGGCGCGGGCGTGGCGGTAGATAGTTTGGCGATCCCAGAGATTGTAGGCGCTGCTGATGTAATCGGGGCTTACCCAGTGGATGTAATCGCTTTCGAGAGCGGCGCGATCGGGATGGTGGCAGATGAGGCATTTGCGGGAGTGGCGTTCGGGGTCGGGTTCGGCTTTGGGAGGAGGGACACATTCGAGGGGTTGGTCGGGAGGGGGCAATTGCGGGGGTTGCGGTTCGGGGATGGTTGCGGGAGTTGTTGAGTGGGATTGCGGTTCTGGTGGTTGCCCGGGAGGTTGGGGCCTCCGGGCAGAGCTTCGCTTTTTGCTCATTGGTGTTATCTCACATTTTTAGATTTTGTACGGAGCCGTTACCGTAGTGCTACACCTGCGGCGACTGCAAATGAGGCAAGGCGGCGATCAGGCCGCCCTTGCTGCTTCGCGGCTCGCGTGCACAACCTAACTACGTTAGCATGGATTGGCGAGTTAGTCAACAGAAATTTTGGGAGAAGGAAAAGCAAACACGGGGCTGAAATGCCCCCGCTTCCGGACGGCGGAAGGATGGCGTACCCGAAATCGAGGACCGTCAGATTAGCTCTGGGTCACTTGTCGTGTTGTTGACAGTCGAACACAACAGCCATATACTCAATCAGTCTATAAATGGATATGGCAACAGACCTTGATCTCGTACCTGTACCGCCGATTCCCCCGGGCTTGAGAGAAGCCGCGGTCATTGGCAGGCTGATACTATTCATCGGAGCTGGTGCCTCGCAGCTCGCGGGCTGCCCCGGATGGGTTGATTTCGCCGATGGCGCGCTCCGTCAGCTCGTCGACAAGGGAAAATTCACACACGCACAACTGGACCAGATCAGGCACCTCAGCCCTCGGGTTAAGCTTTCCATTGCGACGACCCTCTCCGATGATACTAAGACTCCAATTGATTTCGAGGCGCTGCTGCATCCGGTCCCTCGCGCCAACCATCCTCAGGGGCAGCGGTTGTACAACAGCTTGTTCGCTCTCGGGAATATTTTTGTGACAACGAACTACGATCGGTGGCTTGACGACCGAATCACGGGACCGGTGCCTAGCGCAGTACCGGCGGCAAGTCCGTCGACGCCCTCGCCCACGACATCGATGCACAGCGTATGCAAGGTCAGCGAATTCCTGCCGGCGCTGTTGACGCAATCGAACACGGTCGTTCACCTCCACGGGTCTGTAGGTGATCGGAAGAGCATGATTCTTACCACCCGCGACTACATTAGACAATACGCCAACGACCACCGCACAGGAGACGGAAGCGGCGAAAACTGCGCACTGACGTTCTTGGAACATCTTTTCAGTCACTACACAGTCCTTTTCATTGGGTATGGGCTCGAAGAGCTCGAGATACTCGAATACGTCATCCTCAAAGCAAGGCGACAATCAGATAGCGTCGAGAAGGAGGCGCGCCATTTTCTGCTGCAGGGATTTTTCAGCCACGAGGCTACGCTCTTGCGACACATGGAAGCGTACTATTTGCACGAGTGCGGCATTCAATTAATCCCCTTCCTGCGCGACCACAAGGACTACAAACAATTGCTCGAAGTCATGGAAGACTTCGCACAGCACATTCCCGCGTCCGGGCCCCTGATGCTACAGCAGGAGCAGGAGCTTGAAGATCTCGCACGCGAAATGGAGGTGCTACCGTGAGTACGCTGACCGCACGCCAGCAATCCTTCATAGCGATGATGAATAAGAATGACGAGCTCGCGTGGAAGGGCTTCCAACTCCTTCTTCAACGTCCAGACTATCCCCAGTTCTTCGATGTGCTCCAAGACGCTGGATTTTTTGCGCCGGCAAAGAATCCGGCACCAGTGCCCGGGGAACGGGAGAATACGATTCGTGTCCCATTCTGGGCCCCGCTCACCTACCTTAGGAAGGTCGCTGAGCACGCTGGAACACAGAACGACATCACACTGGCGACCAAGGTCGTAAGTGTCGTCCGCGCCGTCAGCGATTGGCGGGACGACAAAGGTAAGCCCCGATCTAACTATCACACCAATCGCACGTTCGCAGAAATCTTCGGACTGGTCCCAACCAAGGTGGTCGCGCTCACCGATATCGAACTGCTGAGTGAGTGGCTCAACGACCCATTCGACCGGATGCTCGTGGCGGACGCGCTCGACAAGGGACCGCTTTCGCGCTTCCTTAGCAGCACCGAACCGGAGGACTGGAAGAAAGCTGTCCGAGTGCTCTTTCACGTGACCGCTATCAGGTGGCAAGGAAGTGGAGACGGGCGCGAACCGACACCCAATACCGTCGTCGATGATTTTTGGCTCGAGGAAATCCTGAAGCATCATGCTAAACAAATCGGTGGGAGGGCTGGGCTTGATGCGGCGGAGGTCATGGTCGAACGCGTGCGTGAGGTATTCAGTTCTCCCTTGCGACGCGACTATAGCAGCCTATCCCGTCCGGCAGTTGAGGATCACGACCAAAATTACCGGTGGCGCAGCGCAGAAAATTGCGTGGTCGAAGGCCTGCGGGACGTTCTCCTTGGATGGTCGGACGAGGACCCAAACGGTGCGCGCACCGCAGTCGAATCTATGTTGAGGGACGACCTGCAAATCATTCGTCGGGTGAGCGTATATGTTCTGGCTCAGCGCTGGGCCAGCATGCGCGACCTGTACAGTAGCAGTGTCGCCGCAACTTTATTCAGCGCTGGGCATAGTCATGAGCTCTACTGCCTTTTGCAAGCCCATTTCGCCGAAATGAGCCCCGAGCAGCAATCAGAGACGCTGAACGCTATCGAGACGATGCCGCAGCCTGAGGGCGAGGATCCGGTCCGCTTGCGTCGGCACAGTCAATTTCGATGGCTGTCGGCGATCCGCGGCAGAGGTAACGCCCTCGCAGACAAACGATTTGCCCAACTCGATGCTGACTCGACCGTCGGAAAGCTAAGCGACCATCCTGACCTCGACTCGTACATCACAAGCCGGTTCGGACCCGGGCCAACGCCGTATTCACCCGAAGAGCTGGCAGCCCTAGCCAGGAGCAGCGCGCTCGGGGATAAACTCGAAACGTTCAAGCCCGGCGACGAGTGGCGCGGCCCCACCGTCGATGGACTCACCAGCGCGCTCGAAGCGGCCGCGCGCACAAATCCGATCGTTTTCCTTGATGGCCTCTCGCAGCATCTCTCAACGAAACCAATCTATCAGCACGCAATGCTAAACGGGCTCAAACAGGCATGGGAAGGGAAGGCGGATGCAAACTGGGCGCGCGGATGGGAGCAAGTCATTAGCTTCTTCGAAGAGCTGGTGGCTGATCAGCATTTCTGGCAGCAGGCTGAGGACATTTACCAACATTGGGTGGTAAGCATGATCGCAGATTTCCTCGGCGCCGGCACGAAGGACGATGGCCACGCGTACGACGCAAGCTTGCTGCCGCGTTCACAGCTCATCATCGCCCGCCTTCTCGAGCGCGAGCCGAGTGCGCCTAGCGCTGAGGACGATGCAGTGATGCAGGCGCTCAACACCCCGAAAGGGCGGATCATCGAGGCACTCTACAGCCAAGCACTTCGAGAGGCACGCGTTAGTGATAAACACCGTGGGTCCCACATGGAGACCTGGGACGCCATCCACCCACTTTTCGATGCCGAACTTGCGAAATGTAAGAATGCAAATTTTGAATTCAGCACCCTCACTGGAACCTACCTGCCGCAGCTTCAGTATCTCGATGATGCGTGGACGACTGAACGAGTGGATCGAATCTTCCCATCGGCATACCAAGTGAACGCAGTTTGCGCAATCGATGGACTTTCCTATGCATCGTTCACTCGCCCTGTTTACGAGCTCCTAGCTAAGCACGGAATAATCGACAGGGCACTCAGCCTCGAATTGAAAGGGCGAGATGCACGCGGAAAACTTTTGGAACGGATCGCGGCAGGATATTTGTGGGGACTCGAACTTCTCGAAGGCCCCCTCTTCAGTAGGCTCTTCGACACTGCGACAACGGCGGACCTTGAGGTAATGATCCGGGTCTTCTGGATGATCCGAAATGGGAATCTCGCCCCTGACCAAAGGCAGCGAATACTCGCATTTTGGAGTCGCACCTTAGAATGGACGCGGCACCAGACACAGGTGCCGGCCCTCTTACTTTCAAGCTTGAGCTTGCTTGCGACTCACATCACGACGCTCGGATCGGAAGAGCGGCGCCTTTTGCAGGCCGTCGCTCCGCACGTGCATCTCGGACACGAAGCCTACGAGTTTATCGCGGAACTCATTCGGCTCGCTCCAGAAGACCCCGCTGCAATCGCTGGGTTCCTCCAGTCGATGATCGCGGCCCATGTACCCGACTACGACTATCAAGATCGGCTGCGCTCTCTTCTCGAATTCCTCTCGCAGCACGGAGAGCGAGAGGCGGTCATCCTCATGAGTGACCAATTGCGCCACCTGCCCGGTCCTGCGACCCTGTTCAAGAGCCTTACTCAACGCTGAGGCGATGCAATTTAAAATTTGAAATTTGAGATTTGAAAGACGGCAGCGGCATTGAGGCGGGGGCGAGATGCAGATTCCCTCGAAGGACTCGGGACAGGCTCTTCCTGCGTCAGGATGACAACGAGGGGACGGGGCCGAACGGCCGGTCGGAGCAAGCCCCGCCCCTACGACGGAGCAAACCGATTGGCGACCCCAAGACCCACGGGCGACGGCGCGTATGGGGCACATCACCGCGGACGGCGGGGACCGGCTTACTTCGCCGGTCGCGGGAGGGCTACACCGGCCCTCCCCTACAACGGCGTAAATCGAACCGCGAAAGATTCCACGCGCGACTTCGGCGTCCGCCTCGGCAGAGGCAGACGGCGAGGCGTTACAGCGACTTCAGGAACGTTATTAGGGATTCTTGCTCCTCTTTGTTTAGCTTTTCGAATTGCTGGGTTACGTGGCGGGCTTCGCCGGCGTGGCGCATTATGGCTTCGCGGAACGTCGCGGATTCGCCGTCGTGCATCAGGCGCGGGCGCAGGCGGACGCCCCAGAGCGGGGCGGTGCGAATTTTGTTCCGGCTGCCCTCGAAGTCCTGGTGCGAAAGATAGGACGACATCTGTTGGAAGACTTTGTTGCCGTAGTGCTCGCGGGTGGCCTGCAGGATGCCGTCGCCGGTGCCGACGTCGTGCATCAGGAAATCGCCGTAGGGATGAAAGGTGACGGAACCGAGCGCGGCGGGAATGATGAAAGTGCCGCCGTTGATTTTGGTGCCGGCAGGAGCGGTGGTGAGCGATTCGACGTGGCAGGTGGCGCAGCCGACTTTGGCGAAAAGCGCGGCGCCTTGCTGAGCGGCCGGAGTGCTCGCGAGCTGCGCATCGCGGGCGGGGGCTTTGGTGGCGCGAATGAAACGCGCGAAGTGATCGATGTCCGAGAGGCCGTCGGGGCCGGGGGTGTCGTTCGGCTCGGTTGCGGTGTTGCAAAGATTGGTGACTTCATCGGGTTGCAGGCGATTGGTGATGCCCATTTCGTTGAGGTACGCGTCGCCGGAGAATGAGAGCAGGCTGGCGTGCTGATCTTTCCAGCCAAAGCGGCCGACGCCCATCTGTCCGGGTGCTTCGACGATGGGGACCTGGAGAATTTGGCCGCAGATTTTTTTGTGCGACGTTTTGCACTGCTGCTGGGCCAGATTGATTAGAGTTTGATCGGCGAGCGCTTCGACGAAGCCATCGCCCAGCAGATTCAGCGAGAGGCGGAAGGCGCGAATCGTTTCCGTGTCGGGAACGCGCTCTTGAATTTCGTTGGCGGGAAAGGCGGCGTTGGGGCAGATGGCGCGATCATTTACGAGAGAGCGGCCGGAAATTACTTCTGCGCCGTGAGCGATGGGAATGTCGGGATTGCGGAAGTGGCCGTCGGGCGCATTGTGGCCGACGCGCAGTTCCGAGACCTGCGAGGCGGCGCCCGAAACCGGGCTCTGGTGACACTCGCGGCAAGATTGCGCGTTGTAGAGCGGGCCGAGGCCGTCTTTGAGCTGCTCGACCTCTTCAAAGGTGGTTTGATCGGTGAGATGCGTGGCGTCATCGACGACGCCGTTGGTTTTGTTATCGAAGCCGGCGGGGGCTTCCGTGGTGCCGGGCGCGGACGCGGCGAGGATGAGACTCAAGACGGTCCAGGGGATCGCGTGTCGCATGGCTGATTCTCCCTCCCTTTCGGATGCCCTCGGAGAAGAGTCGCGTGCAAGCGTGCGATTTTGCTGCGCGCGCGAATCGGAGCGAGCGTTTGCGCGGCGCGATGTGAGCCCGTGCCCAAGCTGAGAGGCCGGATCCTGGAGCGTAAATACTACTTTTGCGGATTCAGCCCAAATGATTCAGCGAAGCGAGTGCCCAAAGCGTGACGCCGCGTGGAGCGCGGCGAGCGAAAATATTTTCGCGCGGCGGCCGAATGGCGGGAACTGCGCTAGAATTTGAGCGCGTCCCGAGGAGGCCCGGATGGTTCATCGGTTTGTGTTTCACAACGATCGGCTTTTGCCTATCGAGTCGGTGCGGCTTTCGCCGGGGCAGGCTGGATTGCTGAGCGGCTGGGGGCTTTTCACTACGCTGCGGATTGCGGGCGGCGTGCCTTTTGCTTACGAGCGGCACTGGAAACGACTGGAGAAAGACGCGGGGCGCACGCATTGCCCGTTTCCGTTTGAGGCGGAGAAAGTTCGCGGGCAGCTTTACGAGGTGCTGCACGCGAACGGCGTGGCCGAAGGCAGCGCGCGGATTTACGTGGTGAACAACGAGCCGAATTTTTGGGCCAGCGAAGAAAAATTTCGGGCTGCGGACCTGGTGATTTATTCCGCGGGGCTGCCGGTGCACCACGAGCCGGCGCGGTTGACGCTGCGCGAGCACGGGCGGCACGCGGCATCGCCGCTCGCGGGAGTGAAGGTCACTTCGTGGCTGAACAACGTGTGGAATTTGTACGAAGCGCAGCAGGGCGGATTCAACGAAGTGGTGCTGCTGAATGAGCGCGGCGAAGTTTCGGAGTGTACGGCAGCGAATATTTTTTGCGTGCGCGGCGGGCGCGTCGAGACGCCGCCGCTTGATTCCGGGTGCCTCGAAGGAATCACGCGCTCGGTGCTGCTCGAAATCGGCAAGGAAGCGGGCGTGGCAGTGGAAGAGCGCACGCTGCGGCCGGAAGATTTGTACGCCGCCGAGGAAGTGTTCATTTCCTCGACGAATCGCGGATTGCTTGGCGTCGGAGAAGTTGCCGGGCACTCGTTTGCGGCGCCGGGGCCGGTGACGGCGAAGCTGAGCCACGTTTTCGCGAAATACATCACCGACTATGTGGCGAAGCACGCCAGCGATGCGGCGCACGCCACCGCGCCCAGCCGCATCAGCGGATGAGCAAACCGGCGACGGCGATGACGATGGCGCACGCGCCGATGAACATGCCGAATAGCCAGAAGATTTTCTTCTTGGTCAGCAGCGTGATCGAGCAGATTACCAGCGCTGCCTCGAGCATCACTTCGGCGAGATCGAAGCGGTCCTCGCGTTTCTGCCAGACTTTCACTTCCTCTTCGGTTTTGCGGGCCTCGGCTTCGGCGTCCTTCTGCTGATCTTTGTAGCGGTCCACTTCTTTTTCGTACTTGGACTTGATGGCCTCGACCTGCGGCGAATTCTGAACCGTGAAAACGCCGATTTCGTCGAGGAACAGTTCGTAGCTGCGGCGGCGAATGTCTTTGGCCTGATAGTAGGCCCATTGATCGGTGGCGCGAGTCTGGGCAAGAAGCTCCTCGGTGACGGCGCGATGACCGAGAAGGCCCGCGGCGGCGACGAGCACGGCGAGGATGGCCATGGTGATGGTGACGCGCGCGAGTGCTGCGTCGTGGGCGCCGTGTTCGGCGTGTTCGGCTAACTCTTGAGGATCTTCGGGCATTGGGATTCTCCTGGAGATGCGCATCGTTTGGGCGTGCCGGGTTGCGCGCGAAAGGATAGCAAAAAAACGCTGCGGCGGGCAGTCCGCGGCGCGTTTCCTTCGCTTGGAGAGTTGCGCTAAGATTTGTGCGGCGCTGATTGCGAGCGAGTGAATGAGGAGGATTGGCGATGAGTGATCTGGCTAGCAAGACTTGCGTGCCGTGCCGCGGAGGCGTTCCTCCTCTTGCCGGGGAAGAATTGGCGAAATTGTCGCGCGAAGTGCCGCAATGGAAGATTGTGGATGGGCATCACATTGTGCGCAGCTTTGCGTTTCCGGATTTCCGGCAGGCGCTGGCGTTTGTGAACAAGGTGGGGGGGATTGCCGAGGAGCAGGGGCATCACCCGGATATTTTTTTGACTTGGGGGAAGGCGGAAGTTACGACTTGGACGCATAAGATTAATGGGCTTACGGAGAGTGATTTTATTCTTGCGGCGAAGATTGACCGGTTGTGAGAAGTGAAATTCGAACGACTCCCCTCAGCGGCTAAAGCCGAAGTGAATTTGCGGCAGTTTCGGCATGACTGAAGTCATGCCCTGACAAACCAACTTCAATCTTGTGCCGGATCGAAATTCCGACGAGGGTGTTCGCTGGCGAAACAAAAAATCCCGGTAGCGGACATTCTTCGCGGACGAAGTTAACTTCGCGGTGCGCTAACTCCTGACATATCAATGAAATTCGGCGGACGCGAGTTGGCGCTTGCCCTGCAGCACACTATAACGCGGCGCGATATAGTATGCCGTAGGGCGATATAGTTTTTGGGATTTGATCGAGGAGGAAACGTGGGATCGGGGCAAAAAGATCGCGAGTTGCAGGGGCCGCTGACGCCGGCGATGTTTCATATTTTGCTGGCGCTGGCTGACGGGGAGAAGCATGGGTACGCGATTTTGAAGGAAGTTGCGGAGCGGACTGGCGGGAAAGTGCAGCTTAGCGCGGGGACGCTTTACGGAATTATCAAGCGGCTGGACGAATCGGGATTGATTCTCGAGAAGGTGCGGCGGCCGGAGATTGGTTTCGATGACGAGCGGCGCCGCTACTATCAGCTCACGGAACTGGGGCGGCGCGTCGCGGTGGCTGAGGCGGCGCGGCTCGAAGAAATGGTGGAGATGGCGCGGGCGAAGCGGCTGGTGCGCCGGCCGCGGCTGGCTTAGGAGTCGAAAATGCCTGATGAAAAGACGGCGAATGAAAAACCCAAATTCTCCGATCGCATTTTCCGCATGGCGCTGGCCGTGCTGCCTGCCGATTTTCGCAGCAACTATGGGGGTGAAATGCAGCGCGTCTTCCACGAGCAGCAGCGCGAGGCGGGTGAAAAAGAAGGATTCGGCGGATTGATGAAGCTTTGGTGGGAAACGCTGACTGGGCTGCTGAAGATCGGGCCGCACGAGCATTGGGAGATGTTGAAGCAGGACATGGCGTACGCGCTGCGGATGATGCGTAAGAATTATGGATTCACGCTGGTCGCGGTGCTCACGCTGGGGCTCGGCATCGGAGCGAATGCCGCGATATTCAGCGTGGTGAACGCGGTGCTGCTCAGCCCGCTTCCCTATCCGAAGGGCGGAGAGTTGGTGATTCTGCGGCAGCAGGCGCAGAAGCAGGGATTGGATGATATTTCGTTTTCGGTGAAGGAGGTGGAGGACTATCGCAAGCAGAACGAGACTTTCTCGGGAGTGGCGGAATACCACTCGATGACATTTACGTTGCTGGGCGGTGAAGAGCCGCTGCGAGTGCAGACGGGCGTCGTGTCAGCCAATTTCTTCGACATGTTCGGAATCCGGCCGATTCAGGGACGCACGTTTCGCGATGACGACGACAAGCTGGGCGCGCCGGCGGTTTTGCTGGTGAGTTACGAGTTCTGGAAAAACAGTTTGCATGGCGATCCGAATATCGTCGGCAAAACTTTCCGGATGAACGACAAAACGCATACGGTGATCGGCGTGCTGCCGCCTGTGCCGCAATATCCGAATGAGAATGATGTGTACATGCCCACTGTGGCGTGCCCTTTCCGCGGCTCGCCAAACATGCTGGAGCATCGCGACCACCGCATGATGAGCGTGTTTGCGCGGATGAAGGACGGCGTCAAGCTGAGTTCTTCGGGCGCGGACGTGGAGACGATTGCGGGGCGGCTGGCGCAGGAATATCCGAGCTTTTATCCCGCGGCGATGGGCTACCGGACGATTTCGATTCCGCTGAAAGGCGAACTGATCAAGGGCGCGCGGCCGACTCTTTTGATTTTGCTGGGCGCGACCGGATTCGTGCTGCTGATTGCGTGTGCGAACGTGGCGAACCTGACGCTGGCGCGCATGACGCAGCGCGAGCGCGAATTGGCGGTGCGCTCGGCGCTCGGCGCGGGCCGGAGCCGTCTGTTGCGGCAACTTCTCACGGAGAGCGTGATGATTGCGATGATCGGTGCGCTGCTTGGCCTCGCGTGCGCATCTGGGGGAATGGACCTGCTGCAAGGATTTGCAGCGCGGTTTACGCCGCGGGCGCGGGAGATTCGAATCGACTACGTGGTGCTGATTTTCACTTTTGTCGTCGCGGCGGGAACGAGCATCGTATTCGGCTCGCTGGCGGCGTTCATTTCGCGCGAAAGTCTGGCGGCGGGATTGAAGGAAGGAACCGGGGGAGCATCGGCGAGCCGGCGGCGGCATCGGGTGCGTAGCGTGCTAATTGTGACGCAAATCGCGCTGTCGTTCCTGCTGCTCGCCGGAGCGGGGCTCATGCTGCGCAGCTTCGTGAAAATGCAGCGCGTGGACCCGGGCTTCGTGCCGCAGCACATTCTGTCCATGGGAGTGAATCCGGATTTTACGAAGTACACGAAACCCGAGCAGTACCGTGAACTCGCGAATCGCGTGCTCGAAAGCACGAAGATGCGGCCGGGAGTGATGTCCGTGGCGCTCTCTTCGAGTTTTCCGTTCGATCCCGATTCGGAAGTTTTCGGAACGAACACCAATACCTACGACATCGAGGGACGCCCGCTGAAAGACGGGGAAATGCAGCCGATGGCTGTAGCGCGAGTCGCAAGCCCGGATTATTTCAAGTTGCTGGGAATTCCGCTCATCGAGGGACGAACGATCACCGAAGCCGACACATCGGAAGCGCCGCAGGTGGTGGTGATCAACCAGGCGCTCGCGCGGCACAAGTGGCCGGGAGACGATCCGGTGGGACATCGTATTTCGTTCGACATGGGAAAGACATGGTTGAAGATCATCGGGATTGTGGGTGACACGAAGGAACTGGCGCTGGATCGTCCCACGAGCGATCAAGTGTATCTGTCGCTCGAACAGTATCCGCAGTGGGGGAGCCTGCTGGTGCGGACGAACGGCGATCCGATGAGCGTGGCGCGCGATGTGCGGCAGAGCGTGTACGACGTTGATCCGGACACGGCGCTGACGAACATGATCTCGCTGGAGGCGGCGCGGAGCGCGACGTTGGTTTCGCCGAGGTTGACGACCGATCTGCTGGGCGTGTTTGCGGGGCTGGCTTTGGTGATGGCGGCTACGGGCATTGGCGGAATCATGGCGCTGACGGTGAGCCAGAGGCTGCATGAAATCGGGATTCGCATGGCGCTGGGGGCTGGGCCGCGGGACATTCTACGGATGGTTTTGCGGCAGGGGCTTGGGCTGGGAGTGACTGGGATTTTTCTTGGGTTGCTGGCGGCGGTGGGATTGACGCGGCTTTTGCAGACTTTGCTGTTTGAGGTGTCGCCGACGGATCCGATTACTTTGGCGGCGGTGGGATTCTTGTTGGTGTCTGCGGCGGTGATTTCGTGTTGGGTTCCGGCGCGGCGGGCGGCGAAGACGGATCCGTTGGTGGCGTTGAGATTTGAGTGAGGCGGGATTTTCGTTGGGACAAACGCAGAGTGAGAGTGCAGGGACACACGAGTGTATGTGAGGACGAGAAAAGACGAACCTCAGCGGCTAAAGCCGTGTCGAATTCGGGGCACTTGCGGCACGGCTGAAGCCGTGCCCTGACAAACCGTCGGAGTCGAACGTGACAAACGGATGGAGCCAAAAATCATGAAGCGATTGGCGCAATTTATTCTGCAATTCTTCGTGGCGAGTGCGTGTGTGTTGATTCTTTCTTCTGTGGCGGGAGCGCAAGCTGGTGCCGCGAAGAATGCGGCGCCTTATTTTGTTTCTACGCAATGGGTAGCGGATCATTTGAAGGATCCGTCGCTGGTGTTGCTGGCGGTGGGGGAGAAAAGCGACTACGACGGCGGGCATATTCCTGGGGCGCGGAGTTTTGACTACGACCGCGTGTCTACGCCGCATGGGAGTGGGTTGATGTTGGAGTTGCCGCCGGTCGAGGAGCT
>Ga0116223_10003780_pt1 | contig 13396 bp, 13 predicted proteins | sample Sb_taG_3_FD_90092 | JGI IMG/M metagenome (GOLD analysis project Ga0116223, IMG submission 90092) | Peat soil microbial communities from Weissenstadt, Germany - Sb_50d_a_PC metaG | ecosystem: Environmental > Terrestrial > Soil > Wetlands > Peat | place: Germany: Weissenstadt | collected 2010-09-21 | reverse complement strand
CTGGGATCGGTCAGCGCCTCAAAGACACGGCTGGGCGGCGCGGAAATGTCGATCTCTGCAATGATGGCATCCAGGTCGGGCGTAACGATGGCTTTCGGCATAAGCGTCTCCATTGAGCTAGTGATGGTTTGGCTACTTCACCCGCTCGAGCGAGAACACTTCCTTCATTTCTTTGCCATGATCGAGGAAGACCCATTCTTCGACATGGTGATCGGCGTCAGATCGTGTGAAGGTCACATGCTGCATGTGACCGTCGCCGGGGCCGATGTTGGTGCCGTCGAAGAATTCGAAACTGACGGACTTCGCGTCGGACGAACTGACCTTCATCCGCGGCTGGTTGCCGGCTCCGCAGTAGTGCGTCATCAAGAGGCGGTCGCCATCCATGTGAAACATGGTGATCATGTTTTCTGGACCGCGGCCGAGAATCTCGCTCATGAGAGCGGAGCCGCCGGCGGTCAGGCGAAAGGTCACTTGAAGCGGCTGGCCCTGCGAGTTCTTCCCCGCCCAGTTCCCTTCCATTCCCTTCAACAGGTCGAACGATTTGTGCGCATCCGACTCCGCCACAACCAGGCTGGCGGAGAGGACGATGAGGGTTGCGACGGCGGTGAGGTTGCGAATTAACTTCATGGTTTCCTCCAGTGATCATTTGTGTTTACTGTGTGCTTTACTCGGGACCTTCCCTGAGACTATGCCCATCTCGCGGGCGTGTTCCTGTTCGACAAACCATTTCAAATTGCTCAGATTTGCAGCCCAGAACATTCGGTATCGTTCCAGCCACAAATCCACCGCTTCGAGCGGCGCGACGTTGAGCCGATAAAAGCGGTGGCGTCCGCGGCGCGATTCCAGCACCAGCCGCGCCTTGTGCAACTGCCGCAGGTGCTTGGAAATCGCGGGACGCGAAATGGGGAAAGCGCCGGCGATTTGCCCGACGGACCGGGGCTCGCCACGCAAAAGCTCGAGCACGGCAAGCCGGGTGGGATCGGCCAGCGCGTGGAAGGTGACCTCGGGCAAATATGTAACCGAACGGTTCCGCATAGGGAATAATGCGTAACTATACGGTTACACGTTAAGTCGCGTCAAGAGGAAAATTTGGGGTGCCGCCGCCAAGCGTTTGGCTGAGGTGAGCGGCGATCAGTTTGCCGTGGAAGCGCCCATTCTCAATGAAGATTTCGTTCGTCCGCGATCCGGCGACAATCACACCGGCGACGTAGATTCCCGGAACGTTTGATTCCAGGTTCTCGGGATCGCAGACCGGGCGCATCTGTTCGGGCGAAAGTTCGATGCCCACGCTGCTGAGGAAATCATAGTCGGGATGGTATCCGGTGAGAGCGAATACAAAGTCGTTTTTCAGACGAAGCGGACCGGACGGAGTTTGCAGCACAACGTAGTCGGCGCCGATCTCCTGCACCGTGCTGTTGAAGTGCGCGGTGATTTCGCCAGCCTTGATGCGGTTCTCGATGTCAGGACGCACCCAATATTTGACATGGTTGTGCATCTGCGATCCGCGATGGACAAGCGTGACGCGCGCGCCGTGCCGCCACAAATCCAAAGCGGCCTCAGCCGCCGAATTCTTGCCCCCAATCACAACCACGTCAGTGTCAAAATAAGGATGCGGTTCCCCATAGTAATGGAAGACTTTGTCCAGGTCTTCGCCGTGGATATCGAGTTGGTTTGCGAGATCGTAGTAGCCCGTGGCCACCACGATCTTGCGCGCCCGGTAGTCGTGGATGGCGTTGTGCCGGTCGGTTGTGGTGACACGAAAGTTACGGTCCTCACCCGTGATGGTCTTCACCCATTCGTACTGGCGGACGTGCAAGTGATAGTGTTCGGCGACACGACGGTAATATTCGAGCGCTTCGAGCCGGGTGGGCTTCGGCAGCGCTGTGGTGAAAGGAACATCGCCAATCTCGAGCAACTCGGGCGTGGTGAAGAACACCATGTTGGTCGGATAGTGATAGATGGAATTCACGAGGCATCCCTTGTCGATGATGAGGGCCTTGAAGCCGGCCTTTTGGGCCTCGATGGCGCAGGCCATGCCGGTGGGGCCAGCGCCCACGACCAGGACGTCACTCCAGGAGTCGGGCCGCGCGCGGGCTTGAGTGCGGGGCAGAGTTTCGGGAATCTGTTCGACGGGCAAGAGTGTCAGGCCTTCATCGCGTGGGATGGAAACGCACAATTCTAGCACCGTGCGGTACGAGCGCGGCGCGCCCGATTTCCTATTTCTTCACGCAAACCGAAACGCCATCGCGGATGGGCAAGATGGTGGTGAACAGATCTTGCGACTCGCAGATCAGTTTGTTGAATTCGAGGATGGCCTTGGTTTGGGCATCAGGGTTGGGCTTGCCGAGCTTGCCTTTCCAGAGAACGTTGTCCGTGATAAAAAGGGCGCCGCTTTTCAGGCGCGGGAGCGCCAAACGAAAGGCGCGCGGGTAGTCAACCTTATCGACGTCGTTGAAGATGATGTCGTAGAGTTCCTTCTGCTCCGAGAGAATTTCGAGCGCGTCGCCCACGCGAACCGTGATGCGCTGGCTGACGCCGGCACGATCGAAGTAGCGGCGCGCCTTTTCGGCGCGCTTGGGGTCGCCGTCGGTGTAGATGACGCGTCCGCCTTCGCCCACCGCGCGCGCCCACCAAATGGTGGAATAGCCGATGGCCGAGCCCATTTCGAAGATCTTCTTCGCGCCACTGATGGTGGCCAGTTGATAGAGCACGCGAGCGACGGCGGGGCCGACGATGGCCACATCGTTCTTGCTGGCGTCAGCTTCCATCTCGGCGAGAACTTCGTCGCGCGGCGGCAGCATCGCGTACAGATAGTCTTCGACTTCAGGAACTGTAATTCCGCCCATGCGCCAGTCCGGGGTTGCGGGTTGATCGCTCATGTTGCTCCTTGCGGTCCAATGCGGCGGCGATTCGCCGCGGCCTACGAGATCATTGTTTAGGAAATTGTCGTTTACGATATCGTCATTCCCGGCTTCAGTTCCAAGACTTCCACGTCCGGCGCCAGTTTCCGCAACTCCCCCGGCGTTCCCGTCAACTGAGGAAACGTGCCGAAGTGCATGGGGATGACAGTTTCCGGCTGCAGCAGTTTACAAGCATAGGCGGCTTCGCGCGGCGACATGGTGAAAAGGTCGCCGATGGGCAGCATGGCAATCTTCGGCGCGTAGAGGTCGCGGATGATGGCCATGTCGCTGAAGACGTTGGTATCGCCCGCGTGGTACAGCTTGACTCCGTTCGAGAACTCGAGCACGTAGCCGCAGGCTTCGCCGCCGTAGACGATCTGGTCGCCATCCTGAATGCCGCAGGAATGCACGGCGTGAACCATGGTGATCTTCACACCCGCGACGGTTTGCGTGCCGCCCTTGTTCATCGGCGCGATCTGCTTGACGCCTTTCTTCTGCAGCCACAAGCAGAGCTCGAAGATGCCAACCGCGATCGGATTGAGCTTCTTGCCCACGTCAACCGCGTCACCGATGTGATCGCCATGCCCGTGAGTGCAGATCAGCACGTCGGCTTTTTTGACCTTCTTCTCACTCTCCGGACACTTGGGATTACCGGCAATCCACGGATCGACGTAAAGGGTCTTCGCTTCCGGCGTCTGGATGCGGAAGGTGGCATGGCCAAGCCATGTGAGTTCGATTCCTTGAAGATTCACGACACGCTCCTGAGGTACAAAAGCCGCGAACTCCTGGCTGCGAGCAGGCGGGCTGTCGGTTCGATTTGCGCTCCAGCTAAGACCGGGAGGCTGGTTCACTGTGACTTAGCATTTTATTGACGTGGGAAAAAGCGCGCAACGATCGCGCCCAGCCCGCGCAAAATATTGGCTGATTTAAACCATTCCGGTTGCGCCTAACTCGTGTATAAGATGGTGCTCAATGCCCGATCTCAAAGTGTTGCTGTCACGCGAAACCATTGCCAAGCGGGTCGCCGAGCTGGGAGAAGAGATCGCGCGCGATCTTCGCGGCGAATCGGTTATCTTCGTCGGCGTGCTCAAAGGCGCGGCCATTTTTTTGAGCGATCTTGCGCGTCAGGTTCCGCTCGACGCCACCTTCGACTTTATCGGGGTTTCGAGTTACGGAAACCGCCCCATCGCCAAGGAAGACCCGGCGGGCCACGCGGCGTGGGATTCGCTGGGTGAAGTTCGTTTGACCAAGGACATGGATCAGTCGCTGGCGGATCGAAACGTGATTCTGGTCGAAGACATCCTCGACACCGGGCTGACGCTGAACTACATTTCGAAAGTGGTGCAGGCGCATCAACCAAGATCGTTGCGCATTGCGGCCTTGCTCGACAAGCCTTCACGCCGCAAGCAGCCGATCCAGGCGCAATACATCGGCTTCACGATTCCCGATGTCTACGTGGTCGGCTACGGCCTGGACTATGCGGAACGCTACCGCAATCTTCCGGATATCTGCGTGTTGGAGAATTTGTAATTGGTAATTTGTAATTTGTAATTTTCAAACCTGGCGTCTTTGCTTTTCAAATTACCAATTACCGATTGCAAATTATGCGGCTGCTAGAATGAAGCTTGTGAAAACGACCGCCTCGCAAACTGGACGCGCTTCCGAGGTGGAACCCCTCCTGCTGGAAGTGGCCGACGTAGTAAATACCACGCTCGACCTGGAGACCACGCTGCGGCGCGTGGCGGAACTGGTACGTAAGGTCATTGACTACGAAATTTTCGCGATCCTGTTGCTCAACGAGCAGCGTCAGGAATTGTACGTCCGCTTCCATGTGGGATATCCGCCGCACGTCGCCGACCGCCTGCGCGTGAAGGTGGGCCAGGGCGTTACCGGGCGCGCCGCCGAGACTCGCCAAGCCGTGCTGGTCGCCGACGCCACACAGGAGGATTTCTACATTGAAGCCGTGCCCAACGTTCACTCGGAACTGGCGATCCCGCTGATCGTCAAGAACCGGGTGATTGGCGTGATCGACCTTGAGGCGCGCGAAAAGGGTTACTTCACCGAAGAGCACAAACGCCTGCTGACGCTGATCGGGTCGCGCATGGCGGTGGGCATCGAGAACGCGCGGCTGCACACGCGCATAACGCGCCAGGCCCGCACGCTGCTTCTGCTGAACGAGATTGCGCGCGAACTCACGTCGATTTTAAATCTGGACGAACTGCTCAAGCGCATCGCGGAGTTGCTCAACCGGCTGATCGAGTACCAGATGTTCAGCATTCTTCTGGTGGATCAGACAGGAGAAAGACTGCAGCACCGGTTCGCGCAGCGCTTCGAGGAGAGATTGCATCTGAAGCACGACATCCCGATGGGCCGCGGAGTGGTGGGGTACGCCGCGCAGGCCAAGGAGGCGGTCCTGGTGCCTGACGTTGCCAAGAGCGACCGCTACATCGCGGTAAATCCGGAGACGCGATCGGAACTGGCGGTTCCGCTGATCTACCAGGAGAAAGTAATCGGTGTCCTCGATCTGGAGCACACGCGCCGCGGCTATTTCACCGAGGATCACAAGCGGACCCTGACCACGCTGGCGGCGCAACTTGCGATCGCCATAGAAAACGCGCGCTTGTACGAGGAGATTGCCCGGCAGGAGCAGCGACTGGAACGCGATTTGGCGTTGGCGCGCGAACTGCAGTTTCGCTTGCTGCCGCATTCGCTTCCCAAGATGGAGCATCTCGACGTCGAGGCGAAGTTTGTTCCGGCCCGCGCCATCGGCGGCGATCTCTACGACTTCGTTCCCTATTCGCTGTCGCGCCTGGGGATCGCGATTGGAGACGTGAGCGGCAAAGGCGCGCCGGCTGCCATTTATGCCGCGCTGGTCAGCGGCATTCTGCGTTCTCATGCGCCGATTGAGCCGGGCCCGGCGGAGATGCTTTCCGCGGTCAACCTGTCGCTGGCGGAACGCCGGATTGCCGCGCAGTTTGTGTCAATCATTTACGCGGTGTGGGATGACGAGCGGCGGACGCTGCTGGTGGCGAATTCGGGCTTGCCGCGGCCCATCTATTGTCATGACGGCAAAATTGAGTTTATCGAGGCGACCGGCCTGCCGCTGGGACTGTTCGACGAAGCCGATTACGACGAATTCAGTTTCACGGCCAAGCCGGGCGATCTCTTCGTGTTCTACAGCGACGGCATCCTCGACGCGCGCAACCGGCATGGTCAATCCTTTGGGCCGGAGCGGGTGGAAGCGATCGTCGCCGGCTGCGCCACCAAGTCGGCGGACTGCGTGGTGAACGAGATCTTCAAAGCAGTTACCGAGCACGCCGCTGGTGTGGATACGTTCGACGATCAGACGGTGGTTGCCATCAAAGTGAAAGCCGGTCCAGGCAAACGCAAGTGAAGCACGCGCGCGAATCGCAACCGTTACGCCCACCCGCGTTTGGGTATCATGGCGCAACTTCGAGCGCGCGCGCCACGGAACTCTACTGCGAGGCCGTAGCGATTGAAGGCCTTGCCGCGCGCCACGGAACTCCGCTGTACGTGTATTCCGCGGCGATGATCCGCGCGCGGGTGAATGCCTTCGTTCACGCTTTTCATTCCATTCCTCACACGCTCTGTTATTCGGTCAAAGCCAATTCGACACTGGCGATTCTGCAACTGGTGGCCGGCGAGGGGGCTGGCTTCGACGTGGTCTCTGGCGGAGAACTGAAACGAGTTCTGCGCGTGAGCCGGAAGGCCGCGAACAAGGTTGTGTTCTCCGGCGTGGGCAAGACCGCGGCGGAGATGGAACTCGCGTTGCGCTCAGGAATATTGCTGTTCAACATTGAAAGCGCGTCCGAGTTGAACTTGCTTTCCGCAACCGCGGCCCGATTGAAGAAACGTGCGGCGGTGGCCGTGCGGGTCAATCCGGATGTCTCCGCGAAAACTCACCCATATATTTCGACCGGACTGCATCAGCACAAGTTCGGCGTGCCGATTCCCGAGGCGCGGACGCTCTACGCGCATGCCGCGACGCAACCCTATCTGAAAGTTGCCGGAGTGAGCGTCCACATCGGGTCGCAGATTACCGATGTCGGGTCCTTTCAGGAGGCGCTCGAACGGCTGGCCGATCTGGTCCGCGAGCTGCGCGAACAGGGGCACGACATTCGCTATATCGATGCGGGCGGCGGCTTGGGAATTTCCTACGAGGGAGCGCAGGAGAATTTTGAGAAACAGATTGCGGCGTACGCGAGGGCGGTGCTTAGTCCGTTGCGCGGCCTGAAGCTGCACCTATTGCTCGAACCGGGACGTGCCATCGTGGGGCCGGCGGGCGTGTTGCTGACGCGCGTCCTCTATCGGAAAAAGAATAATGGCAAACGCTTTCTAATTGTCGATGCGGCGATGAACGATCTGCTGCGTCCGTCTCTTTACGGTGCCTATCACGAGATTGTTCCCGTCAGCCGCGAGTCGCGCGAAACCGAGATTGCCGATGTAGTCGGCCCCATCTGCGAGACGGGCGATTTTTTTGCGCGGGACAGAAAACTTCCGCTGGTCAGCGAGGGCGATCTTCTGGCCATTCTGGATGTGGGCGCGTACGGCTCGGTGCTGGGATCGAACTACAACACACGCGGCCGGGCGGCGGAAGTGCTGGTGGATGGTGCAAAGGCTAAGGTGATACGGCGACGCGAGAGCTTCGAGCATCAGGTGAGGATGGAGAAGTCTTAGTGGAGAGCCGGGCGTCCCGCCCGGCTGGACGGGCGAGGACGCCCGTTACTCCACGAGCGCGTTAGAGCGATTCCAAAAAGTTTGTCACCGCCCGCAACACCGGCTCGGGCTGCTGGATGAACAGCGCGTGTCCCAGGTTGCGGAACTTCACATGCGTGTGATGGGGCAACAAGCGCGTGGCCAGCGTAACATCCGCGTCGGACATCAGGCCGCCTAATTCCTGGGTGGCTTGCAGAAGCAGTGTTGGACAAGCAATTCCGCGCAACACCGTCTCGCCATCCCAACCTTCGAGCGACGATCCGTCAAGCGTCATGTCGTAGGCATCGGGGTCGGCTTGCTGCACGCAGCGCGCCCAGGAGAGCAGGTATGCCTCATCGTTACCCGGAAGTTCGCGGATCGTAACGAACTCATCGGTGCCTGGACCTGGCAGCACAATTTTGCCGATTCCGTCAGCGATCTGCTCGACGGAGCCGCCCTTGCGCGCCAGATCGCGCAGCCCCGAGAACAGCGGCGTGTACATCGGGTTGTGAAGATGCCGAACAACGATCATGTTGTCGCCGAGAATCAGAGCGCGCACCAGTTCAGGTTGATGAGAAGCGACCCACATGCCCAGCATGCCGCCGAGCGAATGTCCGAAAAGTACGGCGGGAGCGGAAACGCGCTCGCGCAGAAGGCAAGCGATGTCTTCAGCATACTGCGGGCCATGGTATCTGCGAGCCACGCGGGAGGATTTGCCATGTCCGCGAAGGTCGGGCGCGAAGATATGCCAGCGCAGGCTCAGCGCAGGAATCACCGGCAGAAATACCTGCCAGCGGCGGCCGAGTCCATGCAGCAGCACGAGCGGCGGCCCATGGGCAGGGCCTTCGGCATAGTTCAATCGAACTTCGCCGGTGTCGAAGGTATGCTCGACGAGGCCTGGATGATCTTGGCTCACAATACTCATCGGCTCACGGTGTCGTCAGCGTTCTCCCCACTTGAGCTTGGTGGCGAGCACTTCGAAAAATGTTTTCTGAAAACGTAAGAGCCTGGCCGGATGTTCCGCCTTAACGCAGCGCACGATATCACCGTCTCGCATGGGCATGCCCACTTGTCCATCGAGACTCAGGTACCCTTCTTCGTCCCCGGTCTTGACCCGGATTTCGATCTCGACCGTATCGCGCACCACCACCGGACGGTGCGTCAATCCGTGCGGCGAGACGGGCGTGATGACGAAGGCATCCACATCCGGTTTGAGGATGGGGCCACCCGCTCCCAGAGAATAAGCGGTGGAACCAGTCGGCGTCGCGATGATCAGACCATCGGCTCTGTAACTGGAAACGAACTCCGAGTCCACGAAAAGCTCGAAGTAATTCAAGCGGGCGATGGCGCTCTTGCTCACCACCAGCTCGTTCAGAGCGGCGTGCGTGGCGACGATCTCGCCGCCCCGGACCAGCGAGCAACTCAGCATAGAGCGGCTGTCGACGATGTAGTGCCCTTTCTCGATCGCGTCCAGAGCGGGATACAGATCGGCCAGTGGGACTTCGGTCATGAATCCGAGCGTGCCGAGGTTGACGCCGAGGATCAGAGTTCCGACTTTCGCAACTGCGCGCGCCGCCGAAAGCAGAGTACCGTCGCCGCCGAGCACGAGAGCCAGGTCGGGCGAGTGCGTGGCCAATTCGCTCCGCGCCATCACTGCGGACGCCGAAAAATAGGCGGCGCTCTCCTGGTCGACCACCACCGCGTAGTTGCGCTGCTGCAGCCATTTTTCCAGCGCCGGCAGTGCTTTGGACAACTCGGGACGGTCCGGCTTCGAAATGATGGCAACGGTTTTCTGGCGGGTTGAGCTTTGGGGAGACTCGGGCATGTCTTCTGACTTCTCGTCGGATATCTCTTCTGACATCGGACTTCCGATTGTACAGAATCACTCGATGGCAGGCGGCGAAAACTCGGCATGGAGCAGGAATTCGCGATTGCCTTCGCCCCCCAGGATCGGAGACTCGATCCATTCGGCGCGCACGCATCCGAGTTCTGCGAGCGCCGCTTCTACTTTGACCACGGCCGCTCGCTGTGCCGATTCGTCGCGCACAATTCCGCCTTTACCCACCAGTTCCCTGCCCGCTTCGAACTGCGGTTTCACCAGCACCACAATCTGGGCGCCAAACGAAGCGGCGCGAATCACCGCCGGCAGCACCAGGGTGGCGGAGATGAAGGAGACATCCATAGCAATGAAGTCAATAGGCTCGCCAACGTCGCCGGGTTCGAGATAGCGGGCGTTGGTTTTCTCCAGAAGCCGCATGCGCGGATCGTTACGCAAGCCGAAATCCATCTGACCATAACCGGTATCGACGGCAATCACCTTCGCGGCGCCGTGCTGCAGCATGCAGTCGCTGAAGCCCCCGGTGGAAGCGCCGACGTCGAGACAGACTTTGCCGTGGAGATCGATTCGCCAGTGCTCGAGAGCCTTCTCCAACTTGAGCCCGCCACGGCTGACGTAGCGGAGACCCTCGCCCAACAGGCGCAAGGTCGAGCCGGAGTCAATCGATGCGCCCGCCTTCTCGATCTTCTGTTCGTTGACGAGAACTTTCCCGGCCAGAATGAGAGCCTGCGCGCGCTCGCGCGATGGCGTCAGCCCTCGTTCCACGAGCAACTTGTCGAGACGTGTCTTCACGCAGTATCGAAAAATCGAATCCGCCGGATGCGTCTAGCACCCGATGCAGTGCAGAGGGTTGAAAGCGATTCGTTAACAGAAGGTTACAAGAGTAAGTTCCCGCTTTTCCACAAACTTTTCCTCTGGGGTGTTGAAAAGTTTGTCAGCAATGCCGGCGATTGAGCAGGTGCAAGCCCGGGGAATGATCGGGTCATTCCTCAGCCAGCAACCTCTTCCAGAAGCTTTTGGTCGATATCGAAGTTGGCATGCACGTTCTGCACGTCGTCGCAATCTTCGAGCGCTTCCATCAGGCGGATCATCTGCGCCGCCTGCTGCCCTTCCAGCTTGATGTAGCTCTGTGGAATCATGCCCACGCTCGAGGAGAGGGGCTTAATGCCGGCCTTCTTCACGGCCTCTAACACGCCTTCGTAAGCGGAAGGCTCAGTCAGGATTTCCCACGCCTCGCCATCGTCTTTCAAATCTTCGCCGCCCGCTTCCAGGATGATGTTCATCAGATCGTCTTCCTTGGCCGCCGACTTGGGAACGATGATGTCGCCCTTCTTGTGGAACATCCAGGAGACCGCACCCGCTTCGGCCATATTGCCATGGTTCTTCCCGAAGACGTGCCGGATTTCGCTCACCGTGCGATTGCGGTTGTCGGTTGAAATTTCCGCCAGCAAGGCAACACCGCCGGGGCCGTAGCCCTCAAGAATAAATTCTTCGTAGGTCGCGCCGGGCAGTTCGCCGGTGCCGCGCTGGATGGCGCGCTTGATGTTGTCAGCCGGCATGTTCTCGGACTTCGCCGCCAGGATCGCCGTGCGCAGCCGCGGGTTCATGTCGGGATCGCCGCCCGACTTCGCCGCCATCGCGATTTCCTTGATGAGGCGGGTGAAGATCTTGCCGCGCTTAGCGTCGAGCGCGCCCTTCTTGTGCTTGATGGTTGCCCATTTCGAATGGCCGGACATAGCTCTACCTCATCTCTAGCATACTTGAATTGCGCTGATTCTAGGAATTAAGGATCCGCCCGCGAAGGAAATCACAGGATCAGCCTCGACATAGACACGTTCAGGCGAACAGAGATCATAGCACGGGTGACAGCCCGTCCGTTGTTCTCCCCGCTGCCGGTAGTGCTACAGTTTCAATTTCCACAGGGCGGGTGGCCCACCCTTTGAACGATGTTTGCCTGCGCCACCATAACTGAGGTTGCCCCATCCTTGCGTTCTTTGCAAGGGTGGGCGGCGATGCCGCCGATACAACCTTTGTGTCGTCCGTGATGTAAACAGTTCGACTCCCGCCCTTCGCAAAGTGCGCGAGGACGGAGCATCCACGGCGTTGGTGACGCCAGAGAGACGAAAAACGTGGGCCACAAGCCCCTTGAAAGGGCGAGGCCACGACCTGAAATCAGCCGACGAGTTGGCTGGTCAGGCTAGGCGTGAGGTACCCTTGTCGGGAATCTGCCATGGCCGCCAACACTCTCGATCGCCAACTCACTCAACTCGAAGCCAGCCGCTACCGCTTCGGCAGCAACGAAGCCGCAAGCGTCGCAAAGCTGCTGAATCGGCTCGACGCCGCACGCTTTCCCGATCCCGCTTTGCTGATCCGCTTCCACGAAGCGCTACACTTCCTGCGCGCCTTTCCTCAAGGCCCGGCTGTGGTCCGCGTCACCGAGCGCATTCTGAATAGTTTCCACAAAAAAGTAGAAGCCTTACGCAAAGCCGGCGCCGACATGGATGACTTCGAGCCCATCGAAGTCTCCGGCATTGCCGGCACGCAGATGGAAGACACGCTCAGCTTCGATCTCGCCAGTTGGCTCATCAAGCGCATGCCCGCTCGAGTCGAAATCGCGTGGGCAAACTACGAACCGGGACGGGAGTTGGGCACCACCGGCCCGCGCTTTATGCCCTTGCTCGAGGACGACTCTTATGTTGAGGCCGACACACCGTGGCGCCGATGGCTGGAAGCGGCTGGAGGCAAGAAGCATGCCAGTCCGGCGTGGTTGATTGAACGCTTCGAACCGTTGCTGCTGTCGGCGCAACAAAAAGCCGAGCTCTACGAATCACTGCGCGTGCCCTTGCGTTGGAGTCTCGAGAATTCCGTCATCACGCGCACGCGAAACTGGAAACAGGTGCGCAGCGTTTATTACCACAGCGAAGCGCTGATCAGCCGCAGCCAGGTGTCGCTGGCCAATGAGCTGGCAAGGCGTCCACCGCGACTGACGAAGCTGTCGCGCAAGCAGGGCGAGCAGATCATGGACATGATCCGCGAGGTCATGCTGGTGCGCTACCGCGAGCTTTACGGCACGACGCTGGGCGATCCGGCGTCCGTGGTGCGCTCGGATGTTGCCCGCGGCGTTTCCATCTATCTCTGGAATCTGCCGCCAGATCGCCGCCTGCCGCTGCGCGCCTATGTCGCGGGCTTGACGCTAAAGAATGGAGTGCCCGTCAACTACGTCGAAGCCATCGGACTCTGCGAGTGGATGGAGGTCGGTTTCAACACCTTCTACACTTTCCGCGGCGGCGAAGCGGGATGGATCTACGCGCAAGTGCTGCGCTGCCTGTGTCACCGGATGGGAACGACGTGTGTCTCGGTCTATCCGTATCAACTGGGCCATGAGAACGAGGAGGCGATCGAATCGGGCGCGTTCTGGTTCTACCGCAAACTTGGCTTCCGGCCGGGACGTGCCGACTTGTTGAAACTGGTAGAACGCGAAGAGCAGAAAATCGCCGCCGATCCGAAGTACCGCACGCCCGCGCGCACGCTGAAACGGTTGGCAGCGGGGCACGTCTTCTACGAGTTGCCGGGCACCAAGATGGGATCGTGGGACAGTTTTAGCACGCGCAACCTTGGCCTACGAGTAAACCGGAGGATGGCGCGAGATTTTCGCGGAGACGCCGTCGTCATGCGCGAGCATTCGAGGCATGCGCTGGAGCGAATGCTGGGCGTCAGCACGTCTTCGTGGACGCCGCTGGAGAAGGCTGCCTTCGAGAATTTTGCGCTCGTCCTGGCGGAGGTGCCGGGATTGCGTGCGTGGACAGGCGAGGAAAAAGAGGACCTCGTCCGAATCATCCGCGCCAAAGCCAAGCCGGATGAAATGCTCTACCTACAACTCTCGCAGCGGCATGGGCGGCTACGGAGGGCGCTTCTGACGCTCGGGTCGTAGTCGAGCGGTCAT
>Ga0116223_10003777_pt1 | contig 13399 bp, 7 predicted proteins | sample Sb_taG_3_FD_90092 | JGI IMG/M metagenome (GOLD analysis project Ga0116223, IMG submission 90092) | Peat soil microbial communities from Weissenstadt, Germany - Sb_50d_a_PC metaG | ecosystem: Environmental > Terrestrial > Soil > Wetlands > Peat | place: Germany: Weissenstadt | collected 2010-09-21 | reverse complement strand
TCACGGTTACCGTAACCTAGACCGGTCGTAACCCGGACTGGCCACTAAGGCAGTCTTACACACCTCGGCGGCGGGAGATTAAACTCCCGTCGCCGATTTTGTTTTTGCCTGGTAACAGGGGCTTGAATCCAGTGTCAGGAATTTGACGATTATCCCCGCCGTCAACACGGCAACATTCCTCCTTCGTTCTATCCGATTGAAAAAGAGCGCCGGAGCCACGTGGCCCTTGAGCTGCACTCTCAAACCGGATGACTATAGCCCTCCAGCACCTGGCCGTCACGGGTCCAATAATTTGAACTCACGAACTATGAGTCGCCAGACGAATTCCTTCGCCAGACCTGTCGGGCAAGGGCCGTCCTGGATTGTGCAGGGAATGCTGGGGAATGCTCTTCGGCACCACCAGGCCGGGCGGCTGACAGAGGCTGAGCGGATTTATCGGCAGATTCTGGCAATAGATGCCCGTCATTCCGACAGCCTGCACTTGCTCGGGCTTATCGCCTCTCAGGGCGGCCGTCATGACATAGCCGTCCAATTAATCGGCCAGGCGATTCGGCTCGGGAAGCACAATGCTTTCTACTACTGCAACATGGGTAGCGCCTTGAGAGCCCAGGACAGGATCGGTGACGCCATGGCGCATTTCGAACGCGCTCTCGCCCTTAAGCCGGACTATGCCGACGCCCACAACAATCTTGGCAACCTGCTTGCAGAGCAGGGTAATCCCGACGCCGCGGCGGTGCACTATGGGCGGGCGCTCGCAAACAATCCCGATCACGCCGAGGCTCATAACAATCTCGGCAACGTCCTCAAGGAACAGGGTAAATTCGAAGATGCCCTGAGGCACTATGGACGGGCGATCGCGGTCAGGCCGGACTACGCGGAGGTTCACTACAATCGCGCGGAAATCAAGACCTTCCATCGGGGAGACGCCGATCTGGCGGCCCTTGAAGCACTGGCGCGTAAGGATGACCTGGCCGTAGACAAGAGGCCGCATGTTCATTTCGCACTGGCCAAGGCCCTCGAAGACAGTGGCGATTACCTACGGGCCTTTGCACATCTGCGCCAGGGCAATGCCCTGAAACGCGCGCAAATCAACTATGACGAAAAGAGCGTTGTTCAGCTTTTCCAGCGCACTTTCAATGTGTTCGACCGCGCCCTGTTCGATCGCTTTCAGGGAGAAGGGGATCCCTCGTCAGCTCCGGTTTTCGTGCTTGGCATGCCGCGCTCCGGCAGCACTCTGATCGAGCAGATACTCGCCAGCCATCCGCAAATTCATGGCGCCGGGGAACGGACGGATCTCGAGACAGCTGTGAGCGCTGTCTTAAATGCCGGCGGTCAGTCGTCTCAGTATCCGGAGTGCGTTCCCGCTCTTGATGGCGCCGCCTTGAAGCGAATCGGCCAAGGTTATCTTACGCGCCTTCCGGCTCTTGCGGATGGCAAAGTCCATATCGTTGACAAGTCGCCAGGCAACTTCCTCAAAATCGGCCTGATACGGATGATCCTGCCGAACGCCAGGATTATTCATACCACGCGTCACCCGATCGATACCTGCGTGTCATGCTATTCGAAACTATTCACATCCGGACAGTATTTCAGCTACGATCTGGGGGAGTTGGGCCGCTACTACCGCTGTTACAGGGAACTGATGGCTCACTGGCGATCCGTGCTTCCGCCCGGCACAATGCTCGACGTCTCTTATGAGGAAGTGGTCGATGACCTCGAAGGTCAGGCCCGGCGGATGATCGATTATTGCGGCCTGCGTTGGGATGACCGCTGCCTCAGCTTCGATAAAACCAATCGAACAATCAACACGGCGAGCGCGGTTCAGGTCCGCAAACCTTTGTTTCGCAGTTCACTTCAGCGCTGGCGCCGGCATGAAGCTGGCCTGGCTCCGTTGCTGCGGGAGTTAGGAGACATTTGCCGCCCGAGTTCGGGTAACGATACAGCTTTCAGTGGCTGACCAACCCTCGACTTTCAATCTTCCCGATCTTCTCTCAATCAGGTACACCTCCGAAGCTCCGAATTCACAAATAATAGCCGGCAACGACCACTCGGCGGAGTTCAGTATCCGCATCCCGCCGCTGCGGTCGACCACAAGCGCGGCATTATCGTATTCGGCAGCCGGGGCGATGGCTATTTCGAAGATCGATTCGGCGTTGCGCAGCAGAGTGCCCACGCAGATCTCATCGGGTGAATCTGCGTGAATTCCAGGCTTTGTGGGGCGGATTGTTAACAGCGGCCGATTGTCAATCGGCCTCTTTTATTGCTCCTGTACCCGAAAAGCAGCGGTTAAACAACCACCGCTCAGAATGCCATCCTGCCCCATGCCGGACCTTTGCATCAGCATATTCCGCACCGCTCGATGGATCCGCTCCACGGCGTGCCGCCGATACGCCCACTTCTCGCCCGGTTCCGGCGGATTGACCACCATGGTGGCATTGGCCTCGAAGATCAGGATCTCGCCGCTTGCGTTCAATCCGAAGTCGATGCCGGCATAGTCGAGTCCGAGACGGGTTTGAATCTCCGCCAGCGCTGTCATCGCGCGAGGCCCCAGTAGACCGGCCATGTTCTCGAGGAACTCCGCATCTTCGGCGCGGTGCTCGGCGTTATCCGCCATCTCCGCGCTGAAGTAGTGGATCTTCCAGTGGCTGGAGACAGCGGCGTGCAGCGGGTACAGCCTGCCGTCAATCATCATCACGCGGTACTTGCGCACTTTGCCGTCGGCCCCGCGGGCGTCCAGGTAACGCAAGACCGTCAGATCCTCACCCGGGAGCGTCGCCAGTGCCGCAGGCAACTCCGTTCTCGTCTCGACCCGGAGGAAGTGACGCCCCGTGTGAAAGCCCGGCGTCCGGATCAACAGCGGGAATTCGAAGCCGTGGCGGGCGAGCGTCGTGGCGGCATCCGCGGCGGCCAGCAGCCCGCGCGGCAGAGTGACCGCACCCGGCGTCGCGGCTCCCGCGATGCCGGAGAGCCGCTGCGCGTTGTTGCTGCGCCCCGTCGCGGCAACAGCGGCGGGCCGGTTAATCACCGGCGCGGTTGTCAGAGCCAGCAGCCGCTGCGACGCTGCCAGCGCCGGAGCCTCTATATCCGCGTCCCCGATCGCATTGAAGACGAGCCCGTGCGGCGGCAGTGGAGCAGCGAGATCGTAAAACTCCGCGAAAACAACCGAGGTCCGAAAGACGCGATCGTCGAGAAAATGGCGTATGGGAACGTTGCCGCCCGCAGTCCCGGACAGCACCAGCAGCGACACCGGCGGTCCCTCGCCGCGATAAGGTAAAGCCATCACGGGTCGGCTCCCAAACCCGATTTTCCGATGGCGGGCCGCGCCCTGCGGATCGCCTGAATCCGCGAAGATGCAGGCGAGTCCCTGGTGTGCTTCAACCTGGTGTGCTTCAAGAAGATGCGCGTCCTCAGAGCCGGGCCGCAGCCGCAGAGCCGTATCGTAGTGTTCGCGCGCACTCACGGTATCGCCGTTCTCCCGAAGCGCATTTGCCAGATTGACCCGGCTCGCGGCATCGTCGGGGTACGTCGCCACGGCCTGGGTGAAGGCAGTAAGCGCCGCTGTACGGTATCCCGTCTGATGCAGCAGTCGACCGAGGTTGTTCAGCGCTGCCCGATGCGACGGTTCCCGCGAAAGCAAATCGAGATAAGCGTTTCTGGCTTCGGCGGTGCGGCCGAGCTCTTCCAGCAGCCAAGCGCACTCAAACCGCAAACCGGTGGAAGTGGAATCCGCCGCGAGTTGCGCTTCCAGCTCCGCGAGCCGGGTTTCCTTCAGCTTCCGCGGGATCCACTCGTCCGCTTCCGCCGGTTGCGCCTGACGGCTTTCGAGCGCACTGCGGTCGATCGCGTGGCCAGCTGCAACAACCCTTTCGACAAGCAGATCGATGTCCGCCTGGCTTGTGCGGTGATTCACTATGGCCGCGCGAATCGCGAGACGGCCGCCAATGACGGTGGTCGACGGCGCAACTTCTCCGGCTTCATGAAGGTCCACTACGATCCTCGCGTTGACACGATCGGCATCGGCTCTATAAGGGTCGACCCTCGCCCGATAGCGAAAACAGACAATGTTGAGCGCGACCGGCGCGAGCAATTCTAATTCGGGCGTTTCATCGACGCGCCGGGCGAGATAGCGCGCCAGGCCACAGGTCCGCGCAATCGAGGCTCCCAGTGCGTCGGCGCCATAAACCTTCAGCGTGAACCACGTCTTCAGAGCGCGGAAGCCTCGCGAGAGATCGGGACCGAAGTCGCAGGGCCATGCCGATCCGCCTGCTAATCCCGACTCCTCGCGGCGCAGGTAAGCGGCGGAGAGGGCAAAAGCTTTGCGGTGGAGCACGCCGTCGCGCACCAGGATGAAGCCCGCGTCATAGGGCACCTGGCCCCACTTGTGAAAGTCGAACGCCAGCGAATCGGCGCGCTCGATTCCGCTCAACCGCGGCGCTAGTTCCGGCGCTAGTATGGCGAGCGCCCCGTAAGCTCCGTCGACATGAAACCACAGGTGCTCGCGGCGCGAGATATCGGCCAGTGCCCTGAGATCGTCAATAGCTCCCGTATCCACGCTTCCGGCGGTGCCGGCCAGCAGGAACGGCGTAAACCCGGCACGGCGGTCCGCGTCGATCGTCTTTTCCAGTTCCCGCAAGTCCATCGCCCCGCCGGGAAGGGTGGGAATCAGACGGAGTGCATCGCTGCCGATCCCGCAGAAATCCATCGCCCGCGGAATGCAGCTGTGAACGGACGCCGAGGCGTAAGCAGTCAGCCTGTGGCGACTCGCGGCGACACCCGCGCGGCGCGCTTCGAATCCCAAAGCCACATCGCGGGCGATCAGCACTCCGATGAGATTCGCCATCGAAGCGCCCGTCACAAACAAACCAGTGGCGCTCTCGGGAAAGCCGAAGATCGCCTGCATCCAACGGACAATCTGACGTTCTACTTCGATCGGAATATGATCGCGTCCGCCGAGATTCGCGTTGAGACTGGCGGCCAGCATCTCGGCCAGTACGCCGACGGGCGTTCCACCGCCGTGCACCCAACCCATGAAGCCCGGATGCGTGTTACCAGTGGCGTACGGCTGAATGTCATTCAGGAATCGGCCGTGAACCTCTGCAAGATCCGAGGGCGCATGCGGTACGGGATCGTGGAAGCGAGCCCGAACTTCAACGGGGATTGGTTGCCAGACCGGACGTTCGCGAATGTGCTCGATGTAGTCGAGGGCATCGTCAAGCATCCGGTGAGCCTGGTTCCGGAATGAGGGCCAGTCGCCCGGATCAAAGGATAAAGCCTCGAGGGATTCTCCGGCCGGCCGCTGCACGTTAATCCGGATGGGCTCAGAGACCGGCGCTCGACAGCGTATTGTCGATTATCGAAAGTGCGCTCAATGAGTTGTTCCCGCTCGATCCGGCCTGCGGGGTATTGAGCGACTGAAGAAACCCGCTCAGATTGCCCGCACCGCCGTTACTCGCGCTGGACGATGCCGGAGTGCTCGAAGAACCGCCATGGTGGTGGCGATGGTGGCCGCCGGCCCCAATCGCTTGTGCCAGATCCTGCACATTCGGAAGCTGGCTGGTCGTGGAAGCGCTGTTGAAGTCCGTCGAAAGCTGAGTGAGTTGGTTGGCGAGCACAGTATTGCCGCTCGCCGTCGCGGATTGGGCAGCTGTCTGCAGGTTGCCGGCGATCTGGTGGGTCACCGTCTGGTACTGAATTGGGCTCGACTGCTGAAGCTGTTGGAGGCTGTTGAGAACCTGAGCGAAGGGTGAAAGCTGATTCGTGCCCTGAGTGTTGCCGGAAGTGCCGGCGCTGCCGGCTGTGGCTGGGCTGCTTGAGGACGAGCCGCTTGTGGGGCTCGCGAACAGCGACTGAATATAGCCGCTGGCCAGATTAACAAGTGGACTGATAATCATACGGGCCTCCGGAAGCATTTTGTGGTCCGTTGGCAGCTCACTGATATTATTGGACTTATCCCATGAGGAAGGCGTCAGCTATTTGATGGCCGCCAAATTTTTAACTGGCGGACCCGCCGTCAGCGCTGACCAGCTCGGAGATTGGCTTTCCAGGCATGGCACTTGTTCCCGTTCGTCGAGGAGTTGGAGGAAAGACCTGGCTTCGGCATAGCCGGGGTAAAGCTTCAGCGCCTGGTTGAAGTCCGCTCGCGCCCGCACGAGATCGGGTTCGTACAGCAGATGGTAGAGGCCCACGAACAAATGAGCTCTATGGTCCAGCGGCCGCAGGCGCGCGATCTGTTCGGCGACCTCGGTAGCCTCATGAAACATTTCGAGCTGGTGATATTCCGCCGCCAGAAAATCGAGCCGTGAGTCGTCGTTCGGGTTGGCGGCGATTTCTTCCCTCAGGATCTCGATATACCATTGATTCTTCCGTCGCCGCTCTCCCCGGTCGGAACAAAAACTGTGGTCGATGCGGACGGCGGTTTTGTGCAGCCGCCCGCCAGCGGCCAGAATCGAAGCATCGACAGTTTCGTGGACGCGGCCGCGGTATCGATAATTCGGCCGGTTGGGGAATAGCCGGACGACGTAATCCGTGGTCGAACTGCCGGAATCGGACGAGTGATTGCACCGCTCGAAGAAATATCCAGCGTTTTCGTTGAGAGCGACCAGCGTTTCGATCATGGGCGCGCCGGCCCGATCCAGTATTTCATCGGCGTCGAGCAGCAGTATCCACCGGCCCCGCGCGTGCGAGAGAGCGCAATTGCGGGCGGCCGCGAAATCGGCGCGAGTGAAATCGAATGGGACTACTTTGGCTCCGTGGCAGGCCGCGATGTGTGGCGTTGCGTCCGTCGAGCCGGTGTCGACAATAATCAGATCGTCCGCCAACGTCCGCACTGACTCGAGACACTTGGGAAGGTTGTGCTCCTCGTTCTTCACAATCATGCACAGACTCAGCTCGTCCTGCGTACGGAGGTTCATGGGCATTCCTGCCTTCATTGCAGCCGGGACGCTGTCGATAAGCCATATTGCAGAAGGTTAACTTTCAGCCAGGCATTTTCAACGGTCTTCAAAGAACTGCTCGAATACTCTTCGCGCCTCTCCGATACGAAATTGGATGAAGGTTTACCTCGGACGCCAGCCTATTCTCGACCGTGCCCGCAACGTCGTAGGATACGAGCTTCTCTTTCGTTCGAGTCAGGCCAACTTCTGTGATTTGTCGGATGACGTCATGGCCACGTCTCAGGTGATCGTGAACGCGGTCCTGGGAGTGGGGCTGGATCGATTACTCGGGGGTAAACCAGCATTTATCAATTTCGATCGAATGCTCCTTCTCGGTGACTGGAGCACCTTGTTACCCCCCGAAAAATGCGTCATTGAGATTCTTGAAACAGTCACTCCGGATGAGGAGGTACTGGCGGCCTGCCACAAACTCAGGCAGCAAGGCTACGCGCTCGCCCTCGATGACTGTCTGGACGACGATCGTACAGAGGCATTTGTGCCCTTTGTCGACATCCTGAAGGTCGACTTCCTTCAAACCTCCGCGGCCGACCAGGAGAAGCTGGCCCGGCGCTACCGGAAACTGAACATCCGGATGGTGGCGGAGAAAGTCGAGACCGAGCCTGAGTTTCGAAGGGCACTTCAGTTGGGCTACGGCTACTTTCAGGGATATTTTTTCGCCCGGCCCACGGTTCTCCAGGCGGCCCGCGTTCCCGCGTCCCAGATGAGCGGCTTGCGTCTGATGAAACAGATCCAGCGGGAGGAACTGGATTTCCCGGCCATTGAGGAACTGATACGGCGCGACGTGTCGTTCTCCCATGCGCTGCTGACATATCTGAATTCAGCAGCTTTTAGCTGGGCCCGTCGCGTCGAATCCGTCCGTCATGGTCTCCTGTTGCTGGGATCGGCTGAGCTTCGAAAATGGGTTTGGATGGCAAGTCTGTCCAGTCTGGGTGAGAGCCGGCCGCCGGTACTGATGGCCCAGGTGCTCATGCGCGGCCGCTTTTGCGAGGCTATTGCGTGTTCCGCGAAGCTGTCGTTGGGCGACTCCGACCCGTTCCTGCTTGGTATGTTTTCGCTGCTGGATGCAATCCTCGGAAGGCCGCTGCAGGGGATCCTCGACGATCTCAATATCAGCCGGAACATCCGGAATGCGCTCCTCGGCGAGGCGGGCAGAGCGGATCTTCTTACCCTCGTCTTACGAATCGTGAAATCTTATGAAGTTGGCGATTGGCGTGACGTGGAAGCGGCGGCGCAAATCATCGGTATGTCGGCTGACGATCTGCTCACCTGCTACATGGACTCACTGTCCTGGGTCGACGCTGTCTTTTCGGCTGAACGGAAGTTGCAGGAGGATCCCCTGTCAGCCCCGATCGTTTTCCGTCGCAATCCGGAAATCCGGCACGCAGCACGGCAATGAATCCGTAAGACGGCGCCAGTGCGGGTCCTGCCTCTGTGGGCCAACGCATATCAGTACCGTAACCAAAGATAGGATTTACGAATTGTCGAAGAATATGTGAACGTTAGTCGAAGAATTATCTGATTTGACGTCCAATTCCCGATCGCCGGCTCTACGGCAGGCGTTGCGGCAGGCACCAGGTTGTGATTGGGGGAAAGTTTCCACCATTGGGCACACGATGAAAATCTTGGAAAAATGCCGCACAGTCGCCACCCTCGGGCTTCCAGGAACCGGGACAAGGCGCGAAAAGCTGCCGGTATTTTGTTTCTTCGGATCGCGGTTTATACCGGCCTTATTAGCGCTGACCGTGCTCTTACCGGCGTATGCGGCTTCGCCGTGGCGCTTTTGGACCAGGGCCGACGGACTGGGTGAGTCCGTGGCTTTCGGGCTGACTGCCGACGATACGGGCCGTATCGTGATCAAAGGCGGTGACGTCCCCAGCATCAATGTGCTGGACGGCTACCAGATTACTGACATACCGAGCCCCCACGTATACGGTCGAATGCTTGCCTCGTCCCGGCAGGAGCTTTGGACTTTCGACGCCAAAGGGATCGAGATCCATGACACTTCGGGTTGGCACGCATACCCGGACAGCGACATTGCGGAATTTGCGAGAGCGAGCGCCATGTCGCGGCTCTCATGGTTTACATACTCAGTCTTTCGCGGCCCCGAAGACCGGATGGACGTTGTCCCGTTTGGAAAAGACTCCGGCGTAATCATGTTTCCCGACCGGCTGATCGAGTGGAATCGCGTAACAGGGCGGAAGCGGGTCTTGAAACTTGCCGGCCAAACCAGGCTGACACGGTTCAGGGATATTCAGAACTCACGGGACGGCGGACTTTGGCTGACGGGAGAAGCGGGACTGGCACGCCTACGGAATGCCGGTGGCGACTATGAATGGCAGGAGTTTCCCGCTCCCACCCAACGTTCCGATCTTGTAAGCCCGATCGAAGGTGAAGACGGGGAGGTATTCGTCAGTGCCATGGGGCCCGGAGGCAAGCGGATTGTGCTTCGTTTCTTCGAGGGAGCGTGGCGGGATATCTACTCCGCGGACACCGCGGGTCTGAGGGGTTGGCGAGGTCCCGAGGGGAAGATCTGGGTTCAAAATGACCGGAAGATCATCCAACTCGACGAGGGCGTCCGCAGCGCAGATTCGAGTGCCGGCAGAGCAGTTGCCGGGTTGACCACGGCCGTGATAACCCAGCCCGACCACAGCTTCTGGCTGGGAACGACCGAAGGCGTGGCTCGTTATGCGCCACCGTTGTGGCGCACTCCGCGCGAAATCGCGTGGGCCGACGGTGCCGTGAGCGCGATTGCCGCGGACACGCAGGGCCGCGTCTGGTTCCTGAACGGGCAGTTTCTCATTGTTAACGATCGCGGGACATGGAAACGGCTTCAATTGCCGTCCGGCACGAGGGAGGCGCTTCTCACCGACAATATCGCCGTGCTGGAGAGCGGCGAATTGGTTATCCGCGGAAATTCATTGGCCAATTTGATCCTGTTTAGTCCTCGTTCCGGGAAGTTCCAGCTGGTGCCTAATCCTGAAGGCAAACGAATCGGTTGGATGGGGAAGCGGCGAAAGGGAGGAATCTGGATTCAGGTCTTCGAGAAAGACGGTGAACATTGGGACCTCAATGTGTTCGATGACTCCCGGTTTCGGCGGAGTGACTACTCCGCGATTGCTGAGTTCAGGGATCTGAAGGCGATTCTGGAAGCGCGCAACGGTGACATCTGGTTGGCGGCGACCAATTCCCTCGGGGTGATTCGCAAGGGTAAGTTGTGGATACAAGGCCCGCAAGACGGATTTTCGGATACGGGCGTGTTCTCCATGGCCGAGACCGCGGATGGCCGCGTCATACTGGGCGGACGTTCCGCCATTACGCAATATGACGGCAAGTCCTTTCGGACGATCCATGACGTAGACCTGGCCGAGAGTATTTGCGTCGATCGGAATGGGTTGTTGTGGACAGGTTCCGGCTCGGGAATTCACAGGTATCGCCCCGGCCAGTGGATTACCAACACCGTCGATGATGGTCTTCCGGCCCCAGCCGTCCGCAAGGTTTATGCCGATCCTCAAGGGAGGCTTTGGGCGGGAACGAGCCAGGGAATCAGTTTGTTTTACCCCGATGCCGATTCCGACCCTCCTCTCACGAAAATCATCGACGACCGGAATCTGCGCGAAACTCCTCCGGGCGGAAAAGTGAGACTTGCATTCTCGGGCACGGACAAATGGAAGTTCACCTCTCCCGATCGCTTATTGTTCTCATGGCGCATGGACGATTCCGCGTGGAGCGATTTCGCGCCCGTGCAGTTCGCATCGTTTGACGGTTTGCCGGCGGGGACGCATCAATTTGAAGTAAGGGCGATGGATCGCAACGGCAATATCGACCCGACTCCCCCGAAGTACGAATTTTCAGTGCTTCTGCCGTGGTATCGCCAGGAACAATTTCTGATTCTCGCGTCCCTCGCAGTCCTCATCATCGCCGGTCTGTCACGTCTGGCGTGGCGTCATCACGCGAAACTGGCGTTCCAGAGCGGGCATGACCCTCTTACCGGCCTGGCGAACCGGAAAGTATTCGACCTGAAGTTTCAGGAGGCGATCAACGCGGCGCGCGCGGAAAACACTCAAGTGGCGATGATCCTTCTGGACCTCGATCGGTTTAAGCCCGTTAATGATACATTGGGTCACGGGATCGGCGATCTGTTCCTGAGAGAAGTCAGTGGCCGTTTATTGCGCTCCGTACGGAAACAGGATACTCTGGCCCGGCTCGGCGGTGACGAATTCGCCATCATTATGCCGCGGCTTTCGGATCGCAGCGAAGCGGAATTGATGGCTCAAAGACTCCTCCATGTGCTTCGGCAGCCTTACTACATTGAATCGTTTGAGTTGACCGGGTCAGCCAGCATTGGCGTCAGTTTGTTTCCGGAGCACGGCCGGGACACAGCCACGCTGCAACGTTCGGCCGACATAGCGATGTATCAATGCAAGGCTCAGAACAAGGACGAATACGCGGTTTTTGATGTCGAGGTCAACCGGCTTGATTTCCGGTCGGCGCAGATGGCCGGGGTGATACGGGAAGCCCTCGATAACGATTATTTCCGTTTGCACTATCAACCGTTGAAGGCAATTGACGGCGAGCTCGTTGGCTTCGAGGCGTTGATTCGCCTGGAGCATCCGCGTCTCGGAACGATACCGCCCGATGACTTCATAGCGATTGCGGAGCATACCGGTCTGATCGTCCGTGTGGGAAATTGGGTGCTGCGCGAAGCCTGCCTCCAGATGGCCGGTTGGCACGCGGCCGGCCACGGGCACCTCCGAATTAACGTGAACGTCTCCACCGTTCAGCTCATGAAATCGAACTATGTCGGGATCGTAAAATCAATCCTCCACGAAACCCGGCTGAAACCGTCCGCGTTGACGCTGGAGATTACCGAAACCGGTGTGATGCGTAACTTGCGGGAATCTCACTGTCAAATTGAGGAATTGAGAGCCATGGGCGTTACCATCGCTCTCGATGATTTCGGCACCGGCTATTCCACTCTGAGTTCGCTCTACTCTTTGCCGATCGATTTCGTAAAGATCGATCGTTCTTTTGTCGCGCGCCTCGCCGAGAAAGCGGAGCATAGCCTGGACGTGATTGAATCCATAACAACGCTCGCCCATAAATTCGGTTTCGAGATCGTGGCTGAAGGTATCGAATTTCCTGAACAGCTGTCTGCGATCCAATCGATCGGTTGCGATGTTCTGCAGGGTTACTTGCTGGGCCGCCCCATGCCTTCGCGGGAAGCGGATGCACTGCTCAATTCAACAGAAAGCCTCACGAGCCAATTGCGCGTATTTAGCGAGGCGGTTAAGTCGAACGGGAGAATTGCGGCTTTGACTCCGTGATGGGAATGGAATCATGTGGTTTGAACTCATAGCGGCAGTTTCGCTCCTGGTCGCCGGGATGACCACCGCCGGTTGGCTCACGACGCGGCGGCGCCTGGCGGAGAGCGCCCGGGAGCGCGAGGACCTGGCTAATTCCTCGCTCGTGATCGAAGAAGAACGGAGAATGCTGGAACTCGTGGCGAAAGGGGCGCCCCTGAGCGAGGTCCTGAATACCTTGACCAGGGCTATAGAACGAATCTCCCCACGGGCGCTTTGTACGGTCATGCTGCTCGACGAGGAGCATCGGCGATACCTGTCGATCGCCTCCGGGCCGAGCCTTCCGGAGGAATATGTGCACGCGCTGCACGATCTCGAAATCGGTCCCGACGTGGGTGCGTGCGGTTCGGCGGCGTGTCGGAATGAAACCGTCGTGGTGGAAGACATTGCCACGGATCACAGATTTGCGCAGGCGCGCGATTTCGTATTGGGCTATGGCCTCCGTTCCTGCTGGAGCCAGCCGATCCGCGACTCTCGGAACAACGTTCTGGGAACGTTTGCGATGTATCACCGGCACATCGCCAAGCCGCGCTCCGAGGAGTTACGGATGGCCCGCGCAGCCGCCCAGTTGGCGGGAAACGCCATCGAACGGATACGCGCGGTGAAGGCCTTGAGCGCCACCACCAAGCGGCTGAGTCTGGCCGAAACGGTGGCCCGTTTTGGAATCTGGGAAGCCGACTTCGCGAACGGAACCATCACCTGCTCGGAAGGATTAGCGGCGATGTTGGAGCTTTCCGGCGGCAGGCGGAAGTTGGCGGTCGAAGAATTTGACGCAATGGTACATCCGCACGACTTGGGTGCTTTGCGGGCGGCGGCGGATCCGGTAAACGCACACGAGGGAACCATCCAGAACGAATTCCGCCTGCTCCTGCCCACGGGCGCCGTTCGCTGGATGCGCAGCCAGTGGCGTTTTGACCTGACCGATGGCCCGCCGACGCGCGCCACGGGAGCCATGATCGATATCACGGATGAGAAGAGCATGTTGGTCCAGTCGCAGGAAGCGCGCGTGGCTGCGGAAGCCTCCGCTCGGGCGGCCCGCCAGGCGGAAAGACTGGAGCAGGAACGGAAGACCATATTGGAACTGGT
>Ga0116223_10003774_pt1 | contig 13406 bp, 16 predicted proteins | sample Sb_taG_3_FD_90092 | JGI IMG/M metagenome (GOLD analysis project Ga0116223, IMG submission 90092) | Peat soil microbial communities from Weissenstadt, Germany - Sb_50d_a_PC metaG | ecosystem: Environmental > Terrestrial > Soil > Wetlands > Peat | place: Germany: Weissenstadt | collected 2010-09-21 | reverse complement strand
CCGCTCAATCCCACCCCGCAGCAGCAATCCGAAATCCTGATGCAGGCGCTGCCGCACATGCTGCGCTACGACGATGCGATCGTCGTGGTGAAGTACGGCGGGCATGCCATGGGCGACGAGATGAAGGCGCGCGACTTCGCCAAGGACATGGTGCTTTTGGAGCAGTCCGGCATCAATCCGGTCGTCGTGCACGGCGGCGGGCCGCAGATCGGCTCGAAATTCGGACGCCGATCGACGCGGCGCTAAAATGATGCGGCGGGCCGTATATTCGGCTACTCTGACGCCTCGAAGGTGACCCATGGCCGCAAGCGCTTACGAAAAGGACGTGGTTTTGTGGGCTCAAGAGCAGGCGGCGCTGTTGCGCTCAGGCCAATTTTCGAAGCTTGACGTCGAACGAGTCGCCGATGAGATCGAAGACGTGGGCAAGGCCGAGAAGCGCGAATTGGCCAGTCGCATGGCCGTTCTGCTGGCGCATTTGCTCAAATGGCAAGCTCAGCCGGACCGGCGCAGTCGAAGTTGGCAGAGCACAATCAATGAACAGCGCAAGCGCATCGGGCTCGCGCTTGAGGAAACGCCGAGCCTTCGGACGACGCTCCCCGATCCGAAATGGCGGGCGGCCGTGTGGGCGGACGCGCGCGTGATCGCAATGACGGACACGGGCCTGTCGGGCGAGGCGTTCCCGGACGAATGGCCTTGGTCGGCGGAACAAGCGCTTTCCGCGAGTTGGCTTCCTGGCCTCGATTGAGCGGTGACGCGGAGTCCGTGAATTGAGGAAGCGGGTGATCCGGCTTTCGCTCGGCGCGAACCTCGCTCCCCAACAGGGCGACGTGCGGCGAGCATTGCGGTCCAAGACCGTACCAGAAGGGATCCTCAGGCGAGTACGCCGAATGTCAGGCGGCCTGCTCAGGCCGCAGCCTTTACGACAATCTCCATTTCGCGCCCGAGCGCGGCAAATGCGCGCTCGATCACGTCCAGCCGCGAACTGTGTCTGAGGTCGAGCAGCCGATCAATTTGCGGGAGGGCGACGTCCAGGCGCTTTGCGAGTGCGGCCTTGCCAACTCCTTCCGCGCGCATCGCCTGATACAGCGCGACCTTGGCCGAGGCGAGCGCCGGCAAGGCCACATAGTCCGCCCCCGACGACTCGGGCGCTGGAATATCCGCGCGCGCGGCCATCGCGCCCATAAGTGCAGTCTCTATCGCGTCGACCGCTCGCGCCAATGCGTCCTCCCGATCCTCGCCAAAGGTCACCGCCTCCGGCAGGTCGGGAACGGTGACGAGGAGAGTTCCGTTACTGTCCGGGGCAAGCGTCACGGCGTAGCGCAAGGTCTATTCCTTTATGTCGAGTTGTTTGAGAATCGCCAGCCAAAGGCCTTTCCCGAGTTCCTTCGAGCCGCCGTGCTGAGGCAGGACCGATCGCTTCCCGTTCAGGGTGACGATCAGATGGCCGCCCTTTCCAGGCGCGAAGGTCGCGCCCCGCTTCGCGAGAAACCGCTTCGCCTGGGCGGAATTCATTGGCGAGAGATACGTGCCGCGCGCGCCCAAGTCAACAAAACTGTTGTGTTCGTTCCAAAATGACATCCGGAGGCAATCGTCTCCAATTCGTTTGAGCTTCCCGATCCGGCTGGATAGAACAGCGCGCCGCCTGCCTTTCGGAGCCCTGATGTCCGAACCCCTCAATCCCACACCGCAGCAGCAGTCCGAAATCCTGATGCAGGCGCTGCCGCACATGCTGCGCTACGACGATGCGATCGTCGTGGTGAAGTACGGCGGGCACGCCATGGGCGACGAGGACAAGGCGCGCAGCTTCGCCAAGGACATGGTGCTTTTGGAGCAGTCCGGCATCAATCCGGTGGTCGTGCACGGCGGCGGACCGCAAATTGGCTCGATGCTGAAGAAGCTCGGCATCGAGTCGCAATTTTCCGGCGGGCTCAGGGTGACGGACAAGCCGACGATCGAGATCGTCGAGATGGTGCTCGCCGGATCGATCAATAAGCAGATCGTCGGTTCGATCAACGCTGCGGGCGGCCGGGCCGTGGGCCTCTGCGGCAAGGACGGCAACATGGTCACGGCGCGCAAGGTCGTCCGCGCGCACGGCGCCGCTCCGGACGAGGACGTCGTCGATCTCGGCTTTGTCGGCGAGCCCGACAAGGTGGACATGACGGTGCTCGAGCAGATCCTGGGCCGCGAGTTGATCCCCGTGCTGGCGCCGGTCGCGCAAGGCGCGGACGGCCAAACCTACAACGTCAACGCCGACACCTTCGCCGGCGCCATCGCCGGAGCGCTCGGGGCCAAGCGCCTCCTGTTCCTCACCGACGTTCCGGGAGTTCTGGACAAGAACGGAGAGCTCATGAAGGAACTGCGGGTTGAAGACATCCGGCGTCTCATCGCGGAAGGCACGATCACCGGCGGCATGATTCCCAAGGTCGAGACCTGCATCTACGCGCTCGAGAGGGGCGTCGAGGGCGTCGTCATCCTGGACGGCAAGGTCCCCCACGCGGTGCTGATCGAACTCCTGACCGATTACGGCGCGGGAACGCTTATCATGCGATAGTGAGCCTTAGAGGCGGGGTCCAACATGCGCATTCTGGCGATCGACACGTCCTGTGGAGCGGCGTCCGTCGCGGTGGTGGAAGGCGGCGTGGCGGAACCGCTGGCGATCTTAAGCCGGCCGATGGCGCGCGGTCACGCCGATGCGCTAGCGCCGATGGTCGAGGAGGCCATGCGCGGCGTTGACGGCGGCTTCGCTTCGCTCGGGCGCATTGCGGTCGCAACCGGTCCCGGCTCCTTCACCGGCATCCGCGTCGGCCTCGCCATGGCGCGGGCGATGGGTTTGGCGCTCGCAATCCCCGTGGTCGGAGTTTCGACCTTGGCCGCATTCGCCGCGCCGCTCTTGAGCGAGCCGCGGGCCGGAATCATCGCCGCGGCGATCGACGCTCGCCACGGCTCGGTCTATTTTCAATTGTTTGAGGCGTCCGGCCGCCCCTTGGGGCCGCCCCGCTGCGATACGCCGCGGGAGTGCGTGCGCGCGATCGGCGCCGGCCCGGCGTGGCTGGCGGGCGACGCGGCTCTGATTGTCGCCAATGAGGCGCACCGAGCCGGCCTGCCTTACGACCTCGACGCCGCGCGAGACGCGCCGGACATTATCGCCTTGGCGTGGATGGGCCTTGCCCTTGACCCTTCAGTGAGCCCGGCGCGCCCGATCTACGTGAAGCCCGCGGACGCGCGGCCGAATCCGGCCGAGCCCATCGCTCGGGCGCCGGCCTGACCGTCTTGGCCTAAGCCATGATCTTTGCCCTGCGCAGATCCTCCCCGCCCGTCATCCGTCCGCTCCGGCCGGACAAGGCGGAAGTCTGCGCCAGCCTTCACGCTCAGGGCTTCGCGCATCCCTGGTCGAAAGGGGAGGTCGCCGAGCTGATCGCCAGTTCATCGACCCTCGCGGCCGCAGCGCTCGATCCGGTGAACGGCCGTCTCAGGGGGTTCATCCTGTCGCGGCTGGCGGCGGACGAGGCGGAGATCCTCACCATCGCCGTCGAAGCCGCCTCCCAGGGCAGGGGCGTCGGGCGAGCGCTGCTCAGTGAGAACCTGCGTCAGTCTGCGAACGCGGGGGCGAGGACGATGTTCCTCGAGGTTGACAAGGACAACGCGCCTGCGGTGGCGTTATACCGGCGCCTCGGCTTCGTCAAAGTCGGGGAACGCGCCGGCTATTATCGTCGCAACGACGGAACGCAAGTCCCCGCCGTCATCATGCGCAAGGCGCTCGGATGAGCGTCGCCTCGTCCGTCGCGGACAAGTTCTCGCCAGCCTCTGCGACGACCCTCCTGCGGCTTGCCGCTTGTCTTCCGCTCGCTGCTTTTGTCATTGCTGTCGGCCCGCCGACCCGCATCGCGCGGACGTTTGGCTGGCGGTTTGCGCGCGGCGCGCCTGTTGTCTTTCAGCGTTTCTTGTGTGCAGGCCTCGGGGTGCGCGTGCGCCGGCATGGCCGTATCGTTGAGACAGTGCGGGGCGGCTCGCCGGTCGTGCTGTTCGCCGAGGCGACGACGGGGGACGGCAACCGGTGATGCGTTTCCGATCCTCGCATTTCGAAGCGATCCGCCAAGCTGCAGCGGGAGATTCGCGGCTCGCGGGCCTGCCGATCGCACGGGGCGAGCGGCCCCGCGTGGCCTGGTATGGCGACATAACGTTCTTCGACCACTTTTTTCGCTATATTCGTGGGCCAGGAGTGACTTGCGACGTCTATTGCGGAACTCCGATCCCCGTCGGCCCCGGACTGGGACCGCAAGACGGCCGCCCGCTTGACCGAGGCCGCGGTGCGCGAACTCGCCGTCAGAGCCCGGGCGAGACATGCGCCGCCTATTTTCCCGGGACCGGAAAGCGCCTACATTGGATTGAGACCATTCTGGAGTCCCTAATTGTCCGATTCGTTTGTGCTTGAAGACGCCCGCCGGATTGCGACTCCCACATCGGACGCCGGCCCGCGGGCGCTGATCAAGTCATTCGGATGCCAGATGAACGTCTACGACGCCGAGCGAATGGCCGACATCGCGGCGCAGGAGGGATACGGCGACGCGACGAGGGTCGAGGATGCCGATCTCATCGTTCTCAACACCTGCCACGTCCGCGAAAGGGCGTCCGAGAAAATCTATTCGGAACTCGGCAAGCTGCGTGAGCTCAAGGAAGAACGGCGCCAACGAGGCCGACGGACGACGCTGGTCGTCGCCGGCTGTGTCGCCCAGGCCGAAGGGGCGGAAATCCTGCGCCGTCAGCCGGCGGTCGACGTCGTCGTCGGTCCGCAGAGCTATTATCGCCTGCCGCAGCTCCTGCGCGAAGCGCGCGTTCGGCCCGGCGTCGTCGACACGGACTTCCCCGCCGAGGACAAGTTCTCGAGGCTGCCGGCGCCTCGGCCCGACGCGATCGCCCGGCGCGGCGTCGCCGCGTTCGTCACCGTGCAAGAGGGCTGCGACAAGTTCTGCTCGTTTTGCGTCGTGCCTTACACGCGCGGCGCGGAGGCCTCGCGCTCCGTTGGCGCCGTCCTCGACGAGATCGCGCGCCTCGCCGCTGGCGGCGTGCGCGAGGTCACGCTCATCGGGCAGAACGTCAACGCGTATCACGGGCTCGACGCTCATGGCCGCGCGATCGGGCTCGCCGGCCTCATTCGCGCCGCCGCGGCCGTGCCGGGGATCAGCCGGGTGCGCTATACGACTTCGCACCCGAGCGACATGAGCGAGGACCTCATCGACGCCCATCGCGACGTCGAAGCGCTGGCGCCCTACCTGCATTTGCCCGTACAATCCGGCTCGGACCGTGTGCTCGCGTCGATGAACCGTCGCCATCGCGTCGCCGATTACCTCGACATCGTGGCGCGCGTGCGCGCCGCGCGGCCGGATGTCGCTTTCTCGTCGGATTTCATCGTCGGCTATCCGGGTGAAACCGACGCCGACTTCGGCGAAACGCTCGCGCTCGTTTCCGCCGTGGGTTTCGCGTCGTCCTTCGCCTTCAAATATTCGGCTCGGCCCGGCACCCCCGCCGCCGCGATGGCCGGCCAGATTGACGAGGCGCTGAAGGCTCGGCGGCTGATGACGCTTCAGGCGCTGCTCGAGGAGCAACGACAGGCCTTCAACCGGCAGACTGTCGGTCGGCGCGTCGAAGTTTTGTTCGAGAAGCCCGGTCGGCGCAGTGGTCAGGTCGTCGGCCGCTCGCCCTATATGCAGGCCGTTTTCGCCGAAGGGCCGCCGTCGCTGATCGGCGCCCTGACAATGGTCGAAATCGTCGGCGCGGAGCCCCATTCACTCAGCGGGCGCATTGTCGCGCCAGCGTCGTGAAAACAGGATTTTAATCGCGTGCAGGATGATTCCAGGCATGGGCAGAACACACGGGAGAGAGCCGATTTGAAGCCGCAGGACACTTCGCCGACGCGCATCGCCGCCGCTCCCGCCGTTCTCAATCCGACGCTCCGCGAATCCAAACCTGCCGAAATCGCCATTGCTTTCCCCGACAATGCCGCCGCCTCGGTGGTCTTCGGACACTACGATCAGAACATCGCGCGCATCGAGCGCAGCCTCGGGGTGTCTGCTTACGCCAACGGAAACCAGGTCGTCATCAAGGGGCCGCGCGAAGCCAGCGAGCAGGCGCGCCGGGTCTTCGAGATGCTTTACGAGCGCGTCAAGCTGGGTCAGCCGGCGAGCGAGGGCGATGTCGAGGGCGTCATCGCCGAAAGCGCCTATCAGGGGCTGCTGTTCCCCGGCGAGGAGGGGTCCAAGGAAAGTTTCGGCATCGTCAAGACGCGCAAGCGCGGCGTCGTGCGCGCCCGCAGCGCCGCGCAGGACCATTACCTCGCGGCTTTGCGCAAGCATGAGCTGGTATTCGCCGAAGGCCCTGCCGGCACCGGCAAGACTTGGCTTGCCGTCGGCCATGCCGTCTCGCTCCTCGAACAGGGTTTGGTCGAACGGCTGGTGTTGTCGCGGCCCGCAGTCGAAGCCGGCGAGCGGCTCGGCTTCCTGCCCGGCGACATGCGCGACAAGGTCGATCCCTATCTGCGCCCGATCTATGACGCGCTCTACGACTTCATGGATGGGCGGATGGTCGAACGGGGCATTCAGACTGGAATGATCGAGATCGCGCCCCTCGCCTTCATGCGCGGGCGGACGCTGTCCAAGGCCGCGATCCTTCTGGACGAGGCGCAGAACGCGACCGCGATGCAGATGAAGATGTTCCTGACCCGGCTCGGCGAAGGTTCGCGGATGATCGTCAACGGCGACCCGAGCCAGACGGATCTGGGGTCCGGACAGAAATCGGGGCTCGGCGACGCGATCAGGCTTCTCGCGTCGCTGCCGCGCATCGGCCACGTCCGCTTCACCCACGTCGACGTCGTTCGCCACGATCTGGTGCGCCAGATCGTCGAAGCCTACGAACGTGCGGGCCGCGAGGGACAAACCGCCGCCAAATGAAAGTCAAGCTCGACATCAGCGTTCCATCACCCTTGTGGCGCGATTTGCCGAGAGCGCGTGGCCTGGCGCGCGAGACGATCGCGGCCTGCGTCGCGGAGAGGGAAATGGCCGCCCGCGAGGGCGCGGAGGTCAGCCTCTGCCTCGCCGACGACGCCCGGTTGCGCGCGCTCAACCTGCGCTGGCGCGGCATAGACGCGCCGACTAACGTGCTCTCTTTTCCGTCAGCGCCGCCCGCCTCTGTAGACGCGATCGCTGATCGCGTCCGCGTCGGCCGCGCTCTCCAGGGCGTTCGGAAGAACGCCCGTCTTTCGACGGACTATGGGGCGCGGCTCGAACTCGGCGATATCGCGCTGGCCTATGAGACGCTGGCGCGCGAGGCGGAGGAACTGGGCGTCCCGCTCGCTGACCACTATCGGCGCCTCGTCGCCCATGGATTTCTGCATCTGATCGGCTACGATCACCAGACGGACGAAGAGGCGGAGCGCATGGAGGCGCTCGAGACAAGGATTCTGGCGGGGCTCGGGGTCGCCGACCCCTACGCGCTTAAAGTCGTTGACGGATGAGCGAGACGGAAGAGGGCGACCGCGAGCAGTCGGCGCCGCGTCCAAGCCTATCGCGCGAACAGCATTCCGGACTGTTCGAGCGCGTGCGGGCGATGTTCGGCTTGGCGCCGGCCTCGGCGCGCGACGATATCGAGGACGCGCTCGAAGAAAGCGCGAGCGAGGAGTTCACCCCGCAAGAGCGCGCCATCCTCAAGAACGTCCTCAAGCTTCATGACGTTCGGGTTGAGGACGTGATGGTGCCCCGCGCGGACGTCGTCGCTTTGGCGCTCGATACGCCGCTCAAGAAGGTGCTCGAGTGTTTTCGCACTGCCGGCCACTCGCGCTTGCCGGTGTACGAGGAGACGCTCGACGACCCGCGGGGCATGATTCACATTCGGGACTTTGTTATTTTCCTCGCTTCCGATCCGCGCTTTGGGCTGATGAGCGGGCGTGAGGCCGCGCACAAAGGCGACGACGGGGACAAAGGGCTCGACATGCCGCTGTCGGCGGCGCGCATCCTGAGGCCGGTTCTCTACGCCCCCCCGTCCATGCCGGCGCTCGACCTTCTGCTCAAGATGCAGGCTTCCCACACCCATATGGCGCTGGTCATCGACGAATACGGCGGGACCGACGGGCTGGTGTCGATCGAGGACGTCATGGAATCGATCGTCGGCGAAATCGAGGACGAACATGACGAGGACGAGACGCCCGAGCTGCACGCGTCCGGGGACGGCGGCTTCATCGCCGAGGCGCGCGCGCCGCTCGACGCCGTTTCCGAGACGGTCGGCTTCGATTTCGCTTCGCTCGGCGAGGCCGAGGGGGTCGACACGATCGGCGGGCTCGTCACGGCGGCGGCCGGTCGCGTTCCGAACCGAGGGGAAATCCTCAAGGGCCCGGGCGCATTCGAGTTCGAGGTGCTCGACGCCGATCCGCGCCGCATCAAGCGCCTGAAAATCCGGCCGCTCGCCGCCCGCGGCGCGCCGCCGCCCGCCTCGCCGCCGGCCACGGACGACAAGCCGGGCGATGAGCCGTAGTTGCGCAAACCGGCGATTCCTGGGCCGGGGTCAAGCGCCGGTCGCGATTGGAGCATGACGCGTCGTAACCGCCAGCACCCGCGCTTCGAAATTGCACAACTCCGCATGAGCGAGTATATTCTGCTTTTTAGGAGTGTGTGGCGTTCGGGGCAACGCCCTTGGATTTCGCGAACCGTACGAAAGGCCAAGCCTTGGAAGATTTGGGCCGAAACCGGCGCCGCGAGCCAATGGCCGAAGGGCCGCCTTGCATCCGTCGGTCATGACGCCGTCGTGGACTCCTTCTAGCAATTTTGTTATACGGCGTATTACAAATGGAGCCCGCCGTGTCAAAGCCCAAACTCAGCGACCCGATCGCAATACGCATTCCCCTTGAAGTCCTCGCGCAAATCGAGGCTGTCGCCGCCGCGACCGAACGGACGCGAAGTTGGGTCATCGTGCGCGCGTTGCGATATTATCTTGGCGCCGAAGGGGCCGAGATCCTCGCGGCGATCGAAGGGCGTCGCCAGATCGCCGAGGGAGATTCTCACGATATGGATGACGTCATCGCCGAGCTCGACGCCATCGCCGACGGAAAAGCCGCTTGATGAAGGTTCGGATGTCGGATGACGCCCGAGCCTATCTTCGCGATGAAGCCAAGTATTTGCGCAAGCGCAGCCCCGCCGCCGCGAGGGCGGTGTCGGCGGCCATGCGAAAGGCGCGCGAGAATTTGGCGCGCTTCGGCGAGTTGGGATTAGCCAAGGAAGGGTTGCCGATTCCTGGCATGCGCCGGCTCATCGTTGGAAATTATCTGCTGGACTACGAAATCTCCGGCGACGTGATTCTCGTCGTGGCCATTCGGCATGGACGTCAAAAGCCGCCGGACATGGCGCTCGACGACGATTTTGATTTCGAACAGTGACGAACGCCCATGAGGCCGCGAGGCCGCCTCTCACTTCCGCAATTTCTTCACGAAAATCACAACACGCGCCACAACCTCTGCGGGCGCCGGATCGCCGGCGCGTCTCGCGAGACGCGCCGGCGGCCAGGGGAAGGGGAAGGATTTTTGCCGTGGAACGGGCATTTCGCACATTTGTCTTTACGAATTTCAGGACGCATGCTATGGTGTAGTGTTTTTCCTTAATCGAGCGATGCAAGCTGTCGCGGAAAGAGAGGTCGGGATGGTTCGGGAGGTGGCGCCTGCCCGGCGCCGGCGGATGGGCGCGGCGGGCATGATTTTGCGGCGGCGGCGCGTTTTCGCCCGGCTGCGCGAGGGCTTGAGCTATGAGGACATCGCGCATGAGGAGGGCGTGACCAGCGAACGCATACGTCAGATCGTGTCCGACGTGTTGCAGAAAAGGGCGGTCGACAGCGGCGCTAATCATGCGAAGCTGCAATTGGACCGCCTCGCCCCGGTGATGCAACTCGCGGCCGAAGCGGTCGCCGCGGGCGATGTGAGGGCCATCGCGCCCTATTTGAAGGTGCTCGACCGGCTCGACCGCTACCAGACGGTCGCCGGCGCCAATCAGGCCTACGACGACGAGGCGCGCAAGAAGCTGTTCGACAAGATCAACCGCGTCGCCGCCAACCTCGGCATTGATGAGGTCATGGCGGCGGCCGCAGAGGAAGCCCTGAAGAAGGAGGGGATGATCTCGGACGAAGCAGACGAAGCGGGCATGACCGATGGCGACGCCGCGGCAAACGCAGCCCAGGCGCCGGAGGAGGGCTACGCGACAGAGGCGCTGGAGGAGGAAGAAATTTAATTAATTTAATTTGGATTTCTCCGTAACCCACTGAAAAGTCCCGATTCGAACGAATAAAACCAAGCAAATCCAAGCAATTTTGTTTGGATTAGCTTGGCGGGGCTTGTGATAATTTGGCCGCCGAAGCCGAAGCGTCGCCCTCGCGTTGGCTCCGACGCTGCGTTGAGTCGAACGCGGCAGGCATTCGGGCTATGTTCGACGATGGCGATTCGACCGTCCACGAGAGGCGTTTCCTTGAGCGTTGCCGATTCCACTGTCCTACCCCGCGTCAACGGCGTGGCCTCGCTCGTTGAGGGGGTCATTCTGTCTTGGGGCTGGCGCCGGCGCGCGATCGCCTTCGTCTCGGGCGCGGTCGGCGCATTGGCCCTGCCGCCATTTTCGCTGTTCCCCCTCATCGCCGCGCCGTTGACCATTGCGGTCTGGCTGATCGACGGCGCGCACGATCGCGGCGAGCGTCGGCCGCTCATCGCCTCATTGCGGGCCGCATTCGGCGCCGGCTGGTGGATGGGCTTCGGATATTTTGTCGCCGGGCTCTGGTGGGTCGGCTCGGCCTTTCTGGTCGAGGCCGACAGATTCGCCTGGGCGCTGCCGCTCGGCGTTGTGGCCCTGCCGGCGGCCCTCGCGTTCTTTCCGGCCGCGGGATTTGCGATCGCGCGGCTCGTGTGGTCGCCGGGACCCGCACGGGTCTTCGCGCTCGCGTTCGGGCTCGGGCTCGCCGAATGGGCGCGAGGCCTCCTCTTCACCGGCTTTCCCTGGAACGACCTCGGCATGGCGCTCGGCGCCAATCTCGCCCTGGCTCAGATCGCGTCATTGATCGGCTTGCACGGGCTCACGTTCCTGACGATCGCGATATTCGCCGCGCCCGCGACGCTGTGGCGCGTGAGCGAAGGCCGCCTCAATCTCGCTCCAGCGGCGCTCGCCGCGCTCGCGCTTGCGCTGATCGCCGCATTCGGCGAGTTCAGGCTCACGGCGCGGGCCAGCGCCAGCCTCCCCGGCGTGAAGCTGCGCTTGATCCAACCCAACGTCGGCCAGGACGCTTCGTTCGCCCCGGAAAACAAGGAGGCAATCTTGCGCCGCTACCTCGACTTGTCGGAGCGCGCGACGGCGCCGGATCGATCCGGGGTTCAAGACGTCACGCACCTGATCTGGCCCGAGTCGGCGTTTCCCTTCATTCTGTCGCGCGATCCGCGAGCGCTCGGCGACATCGCCGAGTTTCTGCGCGGCGGCGCGACGCTGATCACCGGCGCCGCGCGGCTGGAGGATGGGAGCGGGCGGCCGCGCTACTATAATTCGATCGAGATCGTCGACCGCAGCGGGCTCTCTCCGCATCGCTACGACAAGCATCACCTGGTGCCGTTCGGGGAGTATATGCCCTTCGGCGGCCTACTGGAGAAAGCGCACGTCACGCAGTTCGTCGACATTCCCGGCGGGTTCGAACCGGGCTCGGGCCGCCGCGTTCTCCAGATACCAGGCTTGCCGGACGCAATGCCCCTCATCTGCTACGAGGCCATCTTTCCGATTGAAATCGGCGATCTCGTCTCTGGCGCCGAGCGGCCGCGCTGGCTCTTCAACGTCACCGACGACGCCTGGTTCGGTCAAACGCCTGGTCCATATCAGCACTTCGCGCAAGCCCGCCTGCGCGCGATCGAACTGGGCGTGCCGCTGGTTCGTGACGCCAATTCCGGGATCTCCGCGGTCGTTGACGGCCTCGGCCGCGAAATCGTGGCCGCTCCGCTCGGCGCGGAAGGCGTGCTGGACGCCGAGCTGCCCGAGGCGCTCGCGCCCACGTGGCAGTCTCGTTTGGGATCGATCGGGGCGGCGCTGATCGGATTGGCGTTTTTGGCGGTCGCCTTGGCCGCAAAACGTCGCGCCTGAGCATGGATCGGCGATTGCAAAATTGGGTGCTTGCGCGCTATGCGGGCATCGGGTATTTGATTCCCTTGAGTAAGTTGGTTCCCGCGCAAGGTTGCGGACTTTGCGTGCCACGGGGCACAGGCTGATGGTCAAAACATCCAACATTGTTGACGTTTACGTCGGCGCGCGATTGCGGATGCGCCGGACCATGCTCGGCATGAGTCAGAGCAAGCTCGGCGAGCTTCTGGGCGTGACGTTCCAGCAGATCCAGAAATACGAAAAAGGTTCGAATCGCATCAGCGCGAGTCGCCTCCAGCATACCGCGCGGGTGCTCGAAGTCACGCCAGGGTATTTTTTCGAAGGCGCGCCCGCGCAGGCGGCAGAGGGTGGTTTTGCCGAACCCTCGCCGCAATCCTACGTCGTCGACTTCCTCGCCTCGACCGAGGGCTTACAGCTCAATCGCGCGTTCTTGCGCGTTCGCGACCCCAAGGTGCGCCGCCGCATCGTTGATCTCGTCGTTTCGTTGGCGTCTCCGGACGACGAGGACAGCAGCAGTTCGCCCGTTCGGTAAAGCGAACAAATCCGCCAGATTCGGCTTGACGCACCGAACGCTCGCTGTCAAAAGCGGCGCCTGCGCGGCCTGCAACATCCATCAGGCCGCATAGTCACCGTGGCTGCGGGGGCCGGCAGGAGATCGTCAATATGGCTCGTGAACATTACGAGTTCACCAGTGAATCCGTGTCTGAAGGGCATCCTGACAAGGTTTGCGATCGAATCTCCGACGAGATTGTTGATCTATTCTTTCGGGAAGGGGCGAAGGCCAACATAGATCCCTCTCATATTCGCGTCGCTTGCGAAACCCTCGCGACGACGAACCGCGTCATCATCGCCGGCGAGGTCCGCGGACCGAAAATTTCGTTTGGCGAGATTGAGGCGACCGCCCGCAAGGCGATCAGGGATATCGGCTACGAGCAAGAGGGTTTCCACTGGCGGGACGCCAAGGTCGAGGTGTTGTTGCACGCCCAGTCAGCGGACATCGCGCAAGGGGTCGACGCCGCCGGCAATAAGGACGAGGGCGCAGGCGATCAGGGAATCATGTTCGGCTACGCCTGCCGCGAGACGCCGGAGCTCTTGCCGGCGCCGCTGTATTACGCTCATAAGATCCTGCGAACGATTTCGGAGGCTCGTCATTCCGGCGCCGAAAAGACGCTTGGACCCGACGCGAAGAGCCAAGTGACCGTCCGGTATCAATACGGAAAGCCGGTCGAGGCGACCCAGATCGTCGTCTCGCAT
>Ga0116223_10003773_pt1 | contig 13407 bp, 12 predicted proteins | sample Sb_taG_3_FD_90092 | JGI IMG/M metagenome (GOLD analysis project Ga0116223, IMG submission 90092) | Peat soil microbial communities from Weissenstadt, Germany - Sb_50d_a_PC metaG | ecosystem: Environmental > Terrestrial > Soil > Wetlands > Peat | place: Germany: Weissenstadt | collected 2010-09-21 | reverse complement strand
GAATGGAAGCATGGCGACAGTGGCCACTCGGCGGGAAGAAAAAGACGTGCCCAACAAAAAGAGACAAGAATCGACTTGACTCCGACCGGCCTTCTCATGGAAGGCCTTTACACTCAAAACCCCTGCGGCGGTACGATGAGTGCTATCGAGATGTTACGTCAACGATGCGGGGCATTACTTTCGGGTTTATCCGATCTTCCCAGCTAGTCAGGACATCCTGCGTTGACCTTGCGCGAAGAGGGCGAGCCAGGCGGCGAGCGCGGCGAATTTTTCGTCCTGTGACCAGGGTGAGCCAATGAGCTTGCCAAGAGCCGTGAGACGACCCAGGAGATCCTCGTTCTTGAGACTAAGAGTCTTGCAGGCATCAACGACCAGGTCACGTTCTTTGATAGTAAACGCCGCCAGGTGGCTGCGTCCGCTGGCGTGGATCAGGGCTCGGCGAAAGAGTTCGCCATCAGCGGTGTGAATCAATGCATGGGACCGCAGGATTTTATCGAGGCTGGGGAGCGGCTTTGCGGAGGCGAGAAGCAACCCGAAACATGTGAGTTCATAACCTTGCTTCCGAAGGTCTGTGTGGATCGTGCAAATCACTGCCTCGGCCAGGCGCTTTGCTCCCTCCTCTATGCGGGAGACGAACTCGCGGGCTTGGTCGAGTGGCATCTTCTCGGCTGTGTGATAGGGCTGACGAAACCGGTACGTGAACTCTTCGACGAGCTGGGGTCGCTGGCGAACGAGGACCCGCGGCTGATCTTTTTCCAGCGACACGGCTTCCAGCGACACGGCCACCAGAGCGGTCCAGCCAGAATGTGCGCGAAAGCCCAGGGCGGCATGCTTCATGAGCCAGGATTTCCTGCCGAGAACGGCGATTGTAACCTTGTTCTTTTCCGGATCGTGAGCGAAATTGATTCCACAACATTCCACAACAATGTCGGCTCCCCGGCCCCAATAGACTTCGGTGGTGCTAACCAACCAAAGGAGTTCGGGAGAAAGGAGCCGAACATCTGCAAAAAATCAATGCATGGCCTTAATTACGGCATTAGCGCCGCGAGTCCGGTGGCACCAGGTTGTTGGCCCGGTAGTAGACAACAAGCTGGCCATAGTGCTCGCCGCTGTGCTCGATGGCGAACGTCCAGATGGAGGAGTTGTGGGCCAGCCGGTTCCCGAAGAATTTTGATGTATTGTCCAGGCCCGCGTCGCCCTGCTGTTGAATCACTTGCGCTCCTTCCGCGACGGCCTCCTGCACGAACTTCACCACGTCGGCCTTGGTCTTGAAAGCGTCGCGCGTAGGATTGTCGCCTTCGCCGAAGTCAGGCCCGACGTTTGATCCAGAAATCCTGCGTAGCAGAACGAAATCCAGAGCGGCGGCGTGGAGAAGATTCAGGGCGAAGGTGCGCTGGTCCTTCTGCACCTTGAAGTCGTATTTGTCTTCGGGAAAATCCTTCGCCATGGCGACGAGTTTGTTCCCAATGTCGTTCCACCTGTCCAACATCTCATCGGATCGAGAGCGCGCCGGACTCGGAGCTTGATTCTGGGTTTGGGCCTGACTGGGAAGACTCATTCCGACAGCAGCCAGCAGAGTGACCGCAACTAGCGCAAGCGAAGACCGTTTCATTGTAGGTTGCTCCTTATTCTGATCCGCTTTCAGAAACTCCGTCGGGGGTTAGACGTAGCGCTACTCCCAAAGTTTTGAGCAAATTTCGGATCACAAGGTGAAAACCCTGCATGTGACTGGAAAGATTGATCCAGCTACAAATCCCATAGCCCAGGGGCGTCCAATGGAGCTTCGAGCATCCGCTCCGGAGAAGCTGGCGAGTGCCGCCGAACCGCAGAGTGTGATGGCCTCAGTTGCTGCCACTGAAGCACAAGGTCCGCCGAGAGGATCGAGAAGGCAAGGCACGCCCAGACAATGGTTTCGCTCGCATGGATGTCGAGATTCTCCCATCCGGTCACACCGCCGATCACTCGCCCCTCCAGAAAAACCAGTGCGACCGCAAAGCTGCGAGTCATCCATTGCCGGTGTTCCTGAACCTTGCCTTTAAGAATGAAGACCAACGCAATCGCGGTGGTGATCATCCACAACGCGGCATCCACCGCTGCGGCAACACTGAACGATCGGGGATCGCCCATGCGCTCCTGAAAGTACTGGATATAGATGCCGAGCGGTGCGGCCACGAACACACCTGCGACATAGATCCGCCCGACTACACGATGGACCTGCGTAAAACGATTGCGAAGTCGGTCGGAGAATTGCATCGGGCCCAGCAGCAGAGCGCACGCACCGGCGATTCCATGCGGCAGCAGCCACCACTTAAACGGTTCGTAGTGCTGCCACATCGGATCCTTTGTATGCACCAGAAAACTTTCATCGTGAGGGATCACGTAGGCCAGCATCAGGCCCATGGCAGCAAACAGCAAGTATTTTGGACGGAACGAGCGCTGCTTGAGCGCTGTCAGTGTTGTTGACATGGAGGAGCCTCCAGCACGGCGATTCTTGATTTCGGGTCCTAATGATCGGTGGTTTCTAGAGCGCTTATAGAAAGGAGACCGCCGCCCGCTGCCCGGCGGTCTCCACCCAACTGTTACTGCCTTCTCGTCCTATGCGGCGCCTCTGAAACGTTGTCCGCGCCAACGGCTTGGTTATCCCCGCAATCGTTACGTAGCTCGTTGGGGGCGCCCCTGGGCGGTGTGCTCGTTGTGTTGTCGATGCAGGGGATTGCACCCAGGTACTCGTATATGGCTTCGATCTGAGGGTCGGTCATGTTGTGAAGCACCGGCCATGGCATCACCTGGAGAAGATTGCCATCGACGGGAGGCGGAAGACACGTTGCCGTATTTGGATCGGACGGAGGCTCCGAGCAGGTCAGATGGATCCTGTCGAAATCCGTTCCGCGTCGCAGGATTTCCTTGAATTGTTTAAGCGTGCGGCCACCTTCCGCTCGTCCCGTTTTGTCGGGAGTCAGGTTGCGCGTAATGATGTCTGGCCCAACGTATGGTCCCGAGGCTAGCCAATAATCTGGTGGCGGGTATACCCCGGGTACCGGCGGGACGGCTGGACCGAAGTCGGTGCCGCCTTCCAGGTAGGTGGTCGGGTCGGTTTTTGTCCGTTGGCCAAAGTAGGGGTTTCTGCCTGCGGCGTAATTGAAGTTGGGGGGGCCTCCGCCGGTGTGGCAACCGTTGCAGTCGCCAACAGCGTTCACCAGATAGCTGCCTAAGCCCACCTTCCAGGGGTCTTTCCCCTTCAGGTTCAGCGGGACGGGCGCTATCTCGAAACCGATCCGAACCAAGGATGCCTCACCGTCGTCTTTCTGGTTGCCTTGGTGGTTGTCCTGCGCTTGCACGCTCGGTGGAGTGCTGAACCGTCCAGTTAGCACAATCACGCCCAGCGTCAAGACAGCTGCCGATGCCATTTTGACAAGTTGCTGTGTCTTCATTTGTGGTTCTCCTTTGCGGATTTGTCCAGGATCATGGCGTTTGCATTCGGGCATGCCTTCCCGGCGCATACGCATGCAGTTCAAAAGCAAGGTCGTCTTAGAAATCACCCCATCAAGGACAGTGCCCGGATCGTGCTCAGGTTGTCCTCACATTGGCGGGATGATGTTTCAGTTTGAGCGGGCAAGCAATGGAGAAGGTCTGAAGAATCGTGTATTCCCCTGCATTTGTTCTGTACTCCCAACTCGCTGAAAAGTCGGGTCTTATTTGATTGTCCGGGAAGGGATAGAATTACAGCCGCATTTTGGAGAACTCGACTGTGGCTGCAGATCTGATCAGATTTGAGGACTTCGAACTAGACCTTCGCTCTTACCAAGTGCGACGTTCCGGCCGCACGTTGAAACTGGAACGAATCCCCATGGAAGTCTTGTTCCTGCTGGTGGAGCGGCCGGGCCAGTTGGTAACGCGGGAAGAGATCATTGAAAAGCTTTGGGGCAAGGACGTTTTTCTTGATACCGATAACGCAATCAATACTGCGATCCGGAAAATCCGCCAAGTCCTCAAGGACGATCCCGAACAGCCGCGCTGTATCCAAACCGTCACTGGGAGAGGTTACCGATTTATCGGCCAGCTGTCCGAGGTGGTTGCCCCACCCGCTCAAGTGCCAGCTCAGGAGCAACTGGCTTCCAGTTCGCCGGCAGCGATCGATGCCCCAACGGGCATTGGAAAGCGCTGGAAGCTGATTGTTCCCGCTATCGTGGCGGTGATGGCGTTGTCAGTCGGTGGTTACTTCTATCTCCGCCGTGCACCGAAGCTCACGGACAAGGACACGATTGTCCTCGCCGACTTCAGTAACGCGACGGGCGACTCCGTATTTGACGGAACCCTGAGGCAAGGCCTGGCTGTGCAACTTGAGCAGTCGCCCTTCCTCAGCCTCATCTCAGAGGAGCGCATCCAGCGGATGCTGAAGCTGATGGGCAAGCCAGCCGATGTCCGACTTACTCCAGAGATCGCCCGGGAAATCTGCGAGCGAACTGCAAGTGCGGCCGTCCTCGACGGTTCGATTGCAAGCCTCGGCAGCCAGTATGTGTTGGGATTGAGCGCAGAAGACTGTCGCACGGGAGATGTTCTTGCTGAGGAACAGGTGCAAGCGGCGAGAAAAGAGGACGTTCTGAATGCGCTGGGCCAAATTGCCAGCAAATTCAGAACCCGAGTCGGTGAGTCACTCACCACGGTCAAGAAGTACGACGTGCCGCTCGCCGAAGCCACGACGCCCTCACTCGAAGCCTTGAAAGCCTACAGCGCCGGATGGCAGGTTGTCTCTTCCACTGGTTCGGCGGCCGCAGTGCCCTTTTTCAGTCGCGCCATCGAGATTGACCCCAACTTTGCCAGCGCTTACGCGGCGCTCGGGCGCATGTACGGTGACATCGGGGAATCCGTCCTTTCCGCGCAGAATACCAACAAGGCCTATCAATTGCGGGATCACGCCAGCGACCAGGAGAGGTTCTTTATTTCTCTTACCTACGAATTGCAGGTTACAGGGGACCTTGAGAAGGCGCAACAGATCTGCGACTTGTGGGTGCGAGCCTATCCTCGTGCGTCGCTGCCCCACGGGCTGCTGGCAGGTGGAATCTATCCTTCGATCGGCAAACGTGAAGAGTCCGTCGAGGAAGCCAAAATAGCTGTCGGTATCGACCCGGACTTTTCCATAGGCTACAGCCTTCTTGCCGACAGCTACCTGGCTCTGGAGCGCACTGCTGAAGCGGAGAAGACTCTCCAGCGAGCGTCCGAGCGCAAACTTGATATCCCCGATTTCTATGTCCAGCGCTACGTCATTGCCTTCTTGAAAGACGACAAGACAGGGATGGAGCTGGAAGCCGCCCTGCCTCGGGAAAAACCCGGCGTGGACGACTGGATGTCCAACGCCGAAGCTTTCGTATCGGCCTATTCCGGTCACTTGGAAGAGGCCAGGAAGATGTCACGGCGGGCAGCGGATTTGGCTCGGAAGGCGGAGCGGCGGGATACCGAGGCACTTTACGAAGCAGATGCCGCGATGCGGGAGGCCCTATTCGGAAATGCATTGGCCGCAATGCAGAGAACTGGGGACGCAGTAGAGCTTTCAAAGAGCAGGGATGTGGAATATGAAGCTGCCTTTGCGCTTGCTCTCTCGGGAGATTCTTCTCGGTCTCAAGGACTGACGGAGGACGTCTCTAGGCGCTTCCCCGAGGACACGATAGTCCGATTCACGTATGTGCCGACGATACGCGCACTCGTGGCGTTGAACCACAGCCAGCCCTCGAAGGCTATTGAGTTGCTGCAAACCGCCATTCCTTATGAAGGCGGAACCCCGATTGAAGGCGGATCTGAATTTCTTTTGGGAGCGGGGAGTCTCTACCCAGCCTATGTCCGTGGCCTGGCTTATCTGGCCTCACATCACGGCGCCGAGGCCGCCGCGGAATTCCAGAAAGTTCTCGATCACCGCGGGATCGTGCTCAGCGATCCCATCGGCGCATTAGCACACCTGCAATCGGGCAGGGCCTACGCACTGTCGGGTGATCAGAGCAAAGCGAAATCCGCCTATCAGGATTTCCTTACGCTCTGGAAAGATGCGGACCCCAACATCCCCATCCTGAAGCAAGCCAAAGCGGAGTACGCGAGGCTGCAGTAATTCCGACGCTCAATTGCTCAATCCCTGTTGCGGCGATTCGTTCAGAATCTCATTGCAGCGTCCCACACGCCTTGTGGGATTCTGGAAGCCCCGGTGACGCTTGACACCGATTCTGGGCGGTTGACGGGCAAACCGGAAGTCAACTGATGTTGTAAACGGCGATAGCGTCAAAGACCATGACCGCCCGGCTGGACGGCGAGGCGGCGTCCTCACGAGGCATGGCCATCAATGACTTCTCGCACCTTCTGGCCGAGCGCATCGCGCAGGAATGGTTTCTGCAGGAAGGCCACTCCAGGGTCGACCACGAACGGCACGAAGGTACACGAAGGAAACCCCTGAAATCGAAGCTCTTCGTGATATTTCGTGGTTGTGGTCTTAAGGCTTTACCAGAGATGCGGCCAGGATGACGACGAACGGGTCGAGCGGGCGAAGATAGTAAGCCTCCGGATGGGTCACGTAATAGATCGCGGGGAAAAACAGCAGCACGATGGCATAAGGCGCGGCGGCCGGAGCATCGGTGCGAAAAGCGCGGCGCAGTCCCAGCAGGGCGAGCACGGTGAAGGTCGTCAGGAATGGAATGTTCGCCAGGTCCAGGGGTTCCTGCCGGAGATAGTTGCGGTCCAGACTCCAGAACCCGGTCCACAAATATGCGGCCCGACGCAGCGACAGCCAGATAAAGATGCCGGGGTGATGGGCAATGAACTCCACCGCCTGATTTTTTTTGCGGGTCATGTAGGCCAGCTCTCCGAGTTGCTTATACTCGGCGTACTCTGCATCGTTGTGCCAGGGTCCGGCAGCGTCGGGATGCCAGTGGGAAGTGTCCCCGTTGTTGCCGACGTATAACTCCAGGCCCAAGGTATCGCGGAAGGGAACAAACTCGTGGAAGGTTCGATAGTTGCGAACGAACCACGGGGAAACGGCCGCGACCAAAACCAACGCCGAAACTGCTGCGGGACGAAGCCACGGTCTCGCTTGCCGGCGCAGACGGCAGCAGATCCATCCACTCAGAAGGGGCAGAACCGAAAGCGCCACGGGGCTGTTCAGAGCCGCCAGTGCCCAGAGCAGGCCGTAGGCGGCCCACGGAGCCAGGCTGGCGGAATTCTCGAGCTTCAGCGCCAGCAGAAAAATCAGACAGAGGAGCAAAGTGGCCAACCACGTTTCCCAGATGCGCTCCGCGGGAAAGTAGATTCCGTAAGGAAAAAACGCCCACAGCCAGCCTGCCCAGAGAGCTGCGCGCTGGCCGAAACTGTGACGCGCGATGAAGAAGACAGGAACGCAGGTTAGAGCGGAGATCGCACAGTCCAGGCTTAGCATTACGAGCGCCGAGGTTTTACTGTAGATCCCGAAGAGTTTGAAAACCGCGGCCAGCAAAGCAGGGAACAGAGGTGTGAGCCAGGCCGTTGGTCCGGTGGGTTCGTAGAGCGGACTGCTAAAGCCTTGACCTTGCGCGAGGGATCGTGCCACGCGTCCCGTTTCGTAGGCGAAACGCCAGTGGTCGCGAAACGGGTCCAGTTGCTCGGGATAGAGGAAGGCCACGGCCGCCAGTCGCACAGCCAGGGCCGCGAGAATCATGAATACGTAGGGCGCGACGCGAGGGTAGGGCGACGCGGGATCCCGCGCCGCCTTCACCTCGGGAAATGAACCTGGTCCCCCCGAACCTGGCCACTCCGAATCTGATCTTTCCGAATCTGGTTCTTCCGAACCTGATCTGTCCGAATCTGGTCCCATGTGCTGAGACATCTCCCGGTTGTCCTCGCCGCAATTGGAATCGTGCTGCGGGTACCTTACTACAGTGGGGCCGGGGAATTTTTGCGCACAAGGCATCACAACTGAAGCCGGTGCGGAATTCGTTGTGACGACTGCGGGCCAGAGGGTGTCCATGCCGGAACTACGGAGGAGCCATAAAGCTGCCGCGGAATTCGGCGGCAAGCCATTGGTAATAGTCGATCTTGGCACGGTGGCCCCAGTTGTCCCAGTTCCTGAGCTCCTCGGGAGACCATCTTCCTACCTTGGCGTGCAGAATCTTCATCAATTTGCCACTCTCCGCCAGGTTGAGCTGCCGTCCGTAGGCGAGCCCCTTCAAGAGACCCGAGTGATAAGCGTTCTGGAACGCCTTAGCCTGATCCGGGTACCAACTGTTTTGGAAAGCGCCCTCCTCTAACTTGAACTTGTCGAATACGTAGCTGTTTCTTGCGCCATTGGCGCCCAAGACTACACCGTAGCTGAAGCCCCTGATAAACCAGCTTCTCTTGGCGTAGTCGATCGCCTCCATATCAGCCAGCCCGATCTCCGCGAGAAAGAGCGCCATCATTGCGACGGGCGCGACGACTTCAAAAAGAGTTGCCAGCCCTCCCTCCAGCACTCCCTCAGCCATCAAGATTCCAAGAGGAACGTGGACAGCATCCCAGATGGTGATTACGAGGTGAACCCGGAACAGAGTCGGACTTGAAGACCACACAAAGGCTGGCCTGGACCCTGTTTCGAGAGGGTAAGCTGGCTGAGGCGGAGGCTCAGCAGCAGAGGCTGATTGACGTCGAGCGGCGCGTACTTGGACCGCAAAACGCGGAGACAGTGGGCGTCATGGGTGATCTGGCTACTACGCTTGATGTGGAAGGTCATACGGTAGAAGCGGAGAAAATGCAACGCGAGGTTCTGGAGGCGCAAAAGCGCCTACTCGGTCCGGAAGCGCACTATACACTCATTTCGGCGGACAATCTGGCGTCCATCCTGGTTCGCGAAGGGCGACTCGCGGAGGCACAAAGCTGGAAGAGCAGACGATCGAGACTCAGCGCCGGGTCTTCGGTCCTGAGAATATGACAACCATCCACTTCACGATGAACGAAGCTGTCATCGAAGCAGAGATGGGAGCCGATGCAGAGGCCGAGAAGTCGTTTCGGCAATTACTCGAGCTGGAACACCGCGTCCTGGGCCCCAACCAGCCGGAAACCGCTGTTACGGAATGGCCAGCGTCATTGCGAAACGTGGTCAAATCGAGGAAGCCTTCTCGCTCTTGCGCGAAGCCGTCGACCACGGGCTGCTGCCCAGCGTGGCGCTGACCATGGGAGACGACCCGGATTTGAAATCTCTCCACGGCGATCCTCGCTTTGCCGCCTTGGTTGCACATGCCAAAGAGCTCGCTGCCGCGCCGAAAGACAAATAGCCTAGGCCCGAGCGACTTTGTTCCCAAGAGGTGTCGCGCCCATCCAACCTAGAAGGTGGACCCTCAGCGGGGTGACCTTCGTAATCGCGACCGGCCGTTACCGCATTGCTGCTGTCCCAGCCCGCTCCTAGAATCGGAGCAGGGTTTACTCCGTTCAATCCGCATGCCTGAGATCACAAAACGACTGGACCGGGCCGAGCTGGCCAAGCGCGTGGAGCGTGCGGAGAAGCTTTTGCAAAAAGGCAAGACTGCGGACGCTCTGGAAGAGTACCTGCTCGTCCTGCGGGATGATACCGAAAACGATGTAGTGCGGCAACTTGCGGCGGATCTGTGCCTTTCGCTGAACCGCAATGCGGACGCGGTTAAACTGCTGGGTGATCTGTTCGAGCGGCAGGTGGGGATCGGGGATGCAACTCGTGCCAGCTTGACCTACAAGAAGCTGGCGCGGCATGGCAGTCCAACGTGGCAGCAGAAATTCCGTTTTGGCCAGCTGCTGGAGGGATCCAACAAAAAGCTGGCTGCGGGCACCTATGAAGCGGCGTTGTCGGATCTGGTAAAGCTGGGGAAGAAGAAGGAAGCGGCCGAAATATTGGATCGCGTGGTGGCGCTGGAACCGACCCGGGCGAACCTGCAACGCGTGGCGGAACTGGCGTCGGAGATGGGAAACCGCAAGCTAGCGGCGACTTCGTTTCAGAAGATCGCGCAGGCGGTAACGGCCGAGGGCGGCGAGGCGGCACTCTGGTACGAGCGGGCCTACCAGGAAGATGCTTCAGACCAGAGTATCGCGCTGGCTTATGGGAAGAGCCTGCTGGCGCAGGGACAAGTGGGCGCGGCTATTTTCATTCTCGAACCCCAGATGAACTCCACGGAGGTGACGCCCGCGTTGCGCGAGACGTATGCCGATGCGCTGGTGGCGGCGGGCCGCCATGCCGAGGCGGAACCGCTGGTGTGGCAGTTGTTTGAGCAGAATCCGGGGCGGGTGCAGCAGGTAATCGCGCTGATCGGGAATCTGCTGGACGGCGGGAATGAGGACGGAGCGGTGGCCCTGGCGCGCAAGCTGGAACAATTCCAGCGGCGGCGCGGAGAGCGCCGGCAGTTTATCGCCATCATGGAGGACATCACGGCGGCGCGGCGCGCTTCGTCGCAGATGCTGGAGTTCCTCAGCGAACTTTACAACGCGTCGAATCGCGAGAATGACTACTGCCAGACGCTGCTGAAGTTATTTGATCTGTATTGCAGCACGGGCGACTTTGCCAAGGCCGCCGAATGCCTGGACCGCGCGGCGGAAGTCGATCCGTATGAGCCGGGCCACCTGAAGCGGCTGGATTTGCTGAAGGGACACGTGGAAGACGGGCGCTTCCGGTCGATCTCAAACCGCTTCACTTCCAGCACCAAGGCGCCCGAAGAACCAGTGCACGAGGAAGGGCCGACGCTGGGGGCCTCGACGCTGCAGGATCTGATGCTGCAGGCGGAAATCCTGGTGCAATACGGGATGCGCAACAAGGCTGTGGAGCGGCTGCAGAGGATTCAGGAACTATTCCCGCGCGAAGAGGAACGAAACGAAGACCTGCAGCGGCTGTACTTATCCGCGGGAGTGACGCCGAGGTATGCAGGGGCGGCGCCGTTGCCTCCGGCGGCGGCTCCGGTGGCGGCTGCGGCTCCGGCTGCGGCGGCGCCAGCACCCGATCCGGCGACCGATGTTCGAGCGTTCACCCGTGTAGCTGAGATTTCGCGGAAACTGTATCACCAGGGCACGGCTCCGGCAGTGCTGCACACGGCGGTGCGAGAGATTGCCACGCATTGGGAAGCGGCGCGCTGCATTGCGGCCATGGGCAAGGCGGGTTCGTCCCCCACCACCGTGGAAGAATTTTGCGCCGAGGGATTAAAGAAGGCGAGTGGACCGGCAATTGCCGAACTGGTCGCGTGCCTGCATAAGGCGGTCGACGGGCATGACCCGCTGGCGATTGAGGATGCCGCCAAGGCGGTCTCATTGCAGTCCGCCCGGAAGGCGGTGAGCGAGATGGGGGCGGCGTCGGTATTGGCGATTCCGCTGAGCGACGGAGAAGAAATTGTCGGCATGCTGGTGCTGACGCACAACCGGCCTCGGGCCTGGGCGCACGCGGATATGGTTGTGCTGAAGACTCTGGCCGAACAGATGGTGATCGCGCTAAATAACGCAGGGCTGCGGCGGCTGGTCAAGAATCTTTCGGTGACGGACGAGAAATCGGGGCTGTTGAAACGGGCTTCGTATATTGATCTGCTGCTGGCAGAGAGCAAACGGGCGATTCAAAATGCGTCGGCGCTCTCTGTGCTGCTGCTGCAGTTCGGCAAGAGCGCGCCCCTGATCAAGGAATATGGCGAGGCGGAAGTGCAGGCGGTGATGGAGAGAGCGGGACAGCGGATTGCCGCGAACATCCGCTCCAACGATCTGGCGTTTCGCTACGATACGACCACGATCGCGATTTTGCTGGGTGAGACGGCGGAGAAAGAAGCCATGCTGGCAGTGGAGAAACTGCGCAAGATTGTCTCCGTGGTGCGGTTCCCGGCGAAAGAGGAAGGCGGCCAGGGACCGGTCGCGCAATTTTCCGCGGGGCTGGTGGAGGCTGTGATCCGCACGGAATATGATCCCGTCGATGTGGTCACCGAAGTGATCAATCGCGCCGAGCGTGCTCTGGCTCAGGCGATGGCGCAAGGGCCGGGGAAAGTTGTGGCGCTGGGCCAGGCGCTGGCCGCGGGCGCGGTGGCGTAAGGATTGGGTCATTGAGTGATTGAGTCATTGAGTGATTGGATTCATTGAATCGATAACTCGATCTCTCGATGATTCGATCGCTCGCCGGTCCACTCTTCACGACAATCCTTCAGCACATTCCAGAAACTACACCACGCGCGAGAAGCTAAAATCCCATCGTGTCATCGGCGGACGGGCCGTAGGTCGCGGGCACGGGTTTATCGTTCAAGCGCAGGTACACGCCAAGCTGTGCGCGGTGATGCACCAGGTGGTTCAGGAACATCTGGCGGTAGGCCAGAAATCGGGATCCCTCGAAAATTGTCTTGCCCTGAAAGCCCAGTTTCCAGTTCTCTTTCCAGGCTTCATCCTTAGTGGCTTGCAGAGCGGCGCGAACCTTCGCTGCACCTTCGTCGAAAGCCTTCACGAGTTGGGCGGGAGACTCGAAGGGCAACGATTTGATGCTGCCCTTGGCAAAGTCCAATTCGGGGGTCGTCAGTATGATGAGTCCGAAGTCGGCGAGTTGTGCGACGTGAGCCGCCAACTTTCCCAGAGGCATGGACTTGGCATGAGGCGCAAAGTCCTTCTTGTCGCCGGGAACGCGTTCGAGAGTCGTGCGCGTTTTTTTCGTCTCTGCATCTAGCTCGGGTAGCAGGAATTCGTTGATAGACATGATTTTCTCCCAGATTCTCGCGATGATTGAGTATAAACGCGAATTTCGGTGCGAGTGGTGTGCCGTTCGATCTGCCGCTGCTCTTTTGGAGGCGTCATCCCGAATCCGGCGCAGTTCAGCCGGGTGAGGGATCTCGCGTGAGAGCTTCTTGGACGCGCCGCCGTGTCTGCGCGCAAGATCCTTCCCTCCGCCTGAAAAACGGCTCCGCTCAGGATGACGCCCTTAGGAACGAAGACGAGCGAGACTCATCCTGCGACTGCATGCTGGACCGGGGTGGTGGAGAATCTTCCGTGCCGCTGCTACACTAACGAGTTTGGCTAATCGATTCTGATCGGTTCTGGCCGGAGTTCTGCCGAAAAAATCATGCTGAAGCCAGGTGACATCGCCATCGTCAGTGGGGCGCGTACGCCCTTTGGCCGCTATTGCGGCAAATTGAAGGACTTTACCGCCCAGGAGTTGGGCGCGGTGGCCGCGAGGGGTGCGATCGAGCGCGCGGGGATTGATGCCAAGGAGTTCGATCATGTCGTGTTTGGCAACGCGCAGCAGACTTCGGGCGACGCGCTGTATGGGGCGCGGCACGTGGGATTGCGGGCGGGGATTCCGATTGAGACTCCGGCGTTGACGGTGAACCGGCTGTGCGGGTCGGGGATGCAGTCGATCGTGTCGGCGGCGCAGATGATCCAGACCGAGGAGGCGAAGATTGTGCTGGCGGGCGGGATGGAGGCTATGTCGCAGGCTCCGTTTGTGATTCG
>Ga0116223_10003772_pt1 | contig 13408 bp, 11 predicted proteins | sample Sb_taG_3_FD_90092 | JGI IMG/M metagenome (GOLD analysis project Ga0116223, IMG submission 90092) | Peat soil microbial communities from Weissenstadt, Germany - Sb_50d_a_PC metaG | ecosystem: Environmental > Terrestrial > Soil > Wetlands > Peat | place: Germany: Weissenstadt | collected 2010-09-21 | reverse complement strand
AGAGCGGCTCGACGGTCAGTCCGTCATAGGTCTTGCTTTCGAGCCGCTTGAATGGCGCGCCCTTGAGCGCGGCATCGACCAGCTTGCGCCAGTCGTCATGCGTCGCGGCGGGAAAATCGCCGGTAAGCGACAGGGTTTCGGGGTCCGTCATCAGCTCAAAATGCCACGCCGGGAGCGACTGGCCAACCTTGCTTCGTCGTGCAGGGGATGTGCCGGTTAGGTGGGGAGGCGCACAGGCGTCCTTCGGATGCCGTTGTTACGGCGTAAACTCATCAATGCGCCCAGGCGAACGACTTACGAGAATCCACTTTGCCCCGGAAGCGACCGGCAACCGTCAGGGGACCGCATGTCGCGATGGGCCATAAGCGGACATAGGGATTTTGGCAGACGTGATCGAGCGACAGAGTCACCAGTCCCGGGGACATCGTTTTAATGCGTTCACGACCATCCGGATACGGCCTGGCGTGGCGCTAGTGTTTAGCTATCTCGGACGACAGCCGCTATGGGTTTCAACCAACGCAAGACTGAGGCTGACAAAGGGCCAAATCCGGAGCTGATGAGGTTGTGACTATCGCGCCACGTGCGACGAATCGGTGTAGCGACTGCATGGCGTGTCGCGAAGCGCCAGCACACATCGCACGAGCAAGTGAGCCAAATTTGTGTCGGTAAATGCAGTGCAAGACCCCGCGCTCGAGTCGATTTACATGCCGTTAAGGATAATAATGCAATAACTTCGAGTAGCCGATTGTTTGTTGATCGGGAACTGCACTCGCCGGTACGGCACGTACAGCAAGTGCAAGCCAGTACGGCCTGTAACCAGAAGGGTACCACTATGTCTGACATCACATTGACTGCGGGCATTCGCAACAACTTGCTGTCGTTGCAGCAGACGTCCGCTGACCTAACCACCACCCAGGAGCAACTGGCAACGGGTAAGAAGGTCAACTCGGCCGCCGATAATCCCAGCTCCTACTTCACGTCGCAAAACCTGACCAACACCGCCAACTCGTTGAGCGCCCTGCTCGACCAGATCGGCCAAGGCCAGCAAACCATCAGCGCCGCCACCGACGGCCTCACCGGCATATCCAGCCTGTTGCAGCAGGCGCTGGCGACGGTGCAGCAAGCGCAGCAGGCCAGCCCGACAACGGCGGCCGCGGTGAGCGGATCGGTCGATGTCACCACCAGTCCTGTCACCGCCGGCACTCTGGTGATTAGCGTTGGCGCGAACAACTACTCGGTCTCAATTGGCGCGAGCGAAACGGTGAGCAATATCGAAGCCGCGATCAATGGCACCACGGGCCTCGGCTCCACTGGCGCCATCACCGCGACTGACGACGGCTCCGGACATCTGATCCTCACGGCCAACTCGCCATCCACCAGCTTTACCGTCAACGCCTCCGCTGGCGAGGCTGCATCGATCGGCCTCAGCACCACTGAGGTCTTCGGCCAGAGCACCACGCGCGGCACGCTACAGACCAACTTCAACGGCTTGTTGACGCAGATCAACCAGCTCGCCGGGGACGCCAACTACAACGGCGTCAACCTCCTCACCAGCGACAATCTGACGATCGAGTTCAACCAGAGCGGGTCGAGCTCACTAACCATCAACGGCGTGGGTTTCACGTCGTCGGGCCTCGGGCTGTCGGCGATCAGCGGCACGGGGGCCGGGTCGTTCCAGAATGACGCCACGCTCACCGGCACAATTGCATCGATCAATGCCGCACTCGGCCAAGTGCAAGCCCAGACCGAGACGTTCGGCACCACCTCAGGTGTGATCGGAACCCGTCAGACGTTCACGACGAACCTTATCAACACGCTGCAGACCGGCGCCAGCAACCTCGTCGTTGCGGACCAGAACCAAGCGAGCGCCAACCTGTTGACCGAGCAGACCCAGCAGCAACTGGAAATTTCGGCACTGTCCATCGCAAATCAGGCGAACCAGTCAGTGCTCAAGCTGTTCGGCTAATTCTTCTGGTACAGGCTTATGGTGGAAACGGCGGGGCGAAAGCCCCGCCGTTCTTCTTTTCAGAAACCCATCGGTGCAAACCCTGCGCTCTTAGCGCGGGTTTAACCCGCCTCCGCGAGGATGGCTGCAGCCGCTTCCGTGAGGACCCGGATGTGTCCCTGAAGATCGAGCCGAAAAAACGCATTATTCTCGGCGACTGCGTCGTCACCAATGACGACCGTCGCACTCGCCTCCTTATCGTGAGTGAAATTCCGATCCTGCGCGAAAAGGATCATGAGATTGAGCCGTGCGGAGAGCCCAGCCAAGCGCATCCATTTTGTCGTCCCGCTCATCTACACATCGAAGCTTCGGCAGGATCACGAAGCGCAGTACCGCCACCTCGTGCGCAAAATGCGTAAAGCAGCACCGGGTTCGCGCACCCACATCGACAGCATCAATAATAGAATATTAACAAGCGACTTGTACAAGGCGCTTAAGGAGGCGCGCAAGCTTATGGCCTACGAAGAGGACCATCTCGTCATGCACTACGCCAGCAACGCTTACGCGAAGACCGCCATTGAAACGGCAGCCCCGCGTGAACTTGAGGCAAACTTGCTTTTGCAAGCGGCGGCAAAATTGCAGACGGTTTGTGATTCGTGGCGCGAGAAGCCGCTCGGCCTTTACGACGCGCTCCTATACAATCGTCGGCTTTGGACGATATTCCTCGACGCGGTGATGAGCGAAAACAACAAACTTCCGGTCGAAGTTCGGGAGAATCTCAGGCGGCTCGGCGTGTACGTTATGGCGGAGACGTTTTCGCTGATGACCAATCCGAAGCCGGACCACCTGACTTCAATTATCAAGATCAATCGTGGCATTGCCGCCGGCCTGCGCTGCAAAGCGTAAAAACAGCGACTTCTGCTAAAACACTTAGCCAGCGAGCGGCACCTCCAATTGAAGCCGACCGCGTAGATGCGGTATGCGGTTTACATCCATCTTCGCGGCGAGTATCCGAACATAAAATAGCTCTTCTTTCGTGACAATTTTAAAATTGGAAAATTCGCGTTGCCCGTCGTTAAAATCAGCATCCGACAGAGCCGCCTCGAACAGGTCCAGCCAGCCTGATTCTTCGACGTCACCGTCCGCGCCCTCATGAAAAAGCATTTTTTGCCGATCGCGAATGCAAGTCGGCAGTTCTGACGGATACAAATCATACAGAGCGCGTAACGGTGCCTTGCCGACCGGCACGTCGTCCATCTGTTTCACCAAGGCCGATTTATCGAGCTCACTCGCATAACCGACGACCGTTTGGTCAAGGAACGGCTCGCGTATCTCGAGCTGGAATCGCATTGAGCAGCGGTCGACCCTTTGAAGATTCGCGCGATGCATCATGCCTAAACATTGTTTCTGTACATAGCGGCCCACATCGTTTGGCTGCATGAAAGCGTTTTCGAGCGGCGAATATCCAACGAACAACTCGTCGGCCCCTTCACCACATAACGCGACGCGGAAGCCGTCTTGATGAATACGCTGCGAGAGGAGGTAGGTGTAGAGGCTTGGACGTATCACCGTCGGCTCGAATGTTTCCACGGTGTCGACGACCGTCTCGATGAGAGAAAGTGTCCCGGCGCCGTGCGCTTCAATGGCTACCTCGCGCAGATCGAAACCAGTCTCGTCTGCATAACGTTTGGCATATGTGCGATCGGGCGCGTTGCAGCCAACGGCTATGTAGCCTGGCATAGCAGGGCAGAAACGCCGCGCATAATGCGTAACAAGCGTGCTATCTATGCCACCGCTAAATAGCGCCGCGACCGGAAGATTTGGTGGCATACGGATTCGCACGGCTTCCGACAGAATACGGTCTAGCTCCTGTGGTGAAGCGGCGCTCAAAGCCGTTAATGAAGGCAAATTGTAGTGGCGTCTGTAAAAATTGCGGGTCAACAAATGACCCGGGGGCAATAACAGGACGTCGTCGCCTTCAGTCGCGTCAAGCAACGGTCGGATTTCAGAGCAAAACAGAAAGCCACTGGGCGACTGTATCAGATAGAGCGGCTTCACCCCGAAAGGGTCGCGTGCAGCAAGGAACTCGCCAGTCGCCGTGTCGACCGCAACGAAGGCATACATACCGGCCAAGCGTTTAATCCCGACCTGGCCCCAGACCCGGAGCACGTTCGCGACGACTTCCGTGTCGCATTCTGTACGGAAGCGAACACCGAGCGCCTCCAATTCGCGGCGTAAATCCAAATGATTGTAGATTTCGCCGTTAAACGAAACGAGAATGCGTTCGTCGAAAGATGCTAACGGCTGTATGCCGTGCGCCGCATCTACAATCCGTAAGCGACGCGTGCACATCGCGATGTTGTTTCCGACCATCACAACCGGATCGGTCACGTCTCCACGGTGCAGCATGCCTGCAATCAAACGCCGGACAGCATAGGCGGCGCCATCCCATTCGACGGCAACCGCTATGCCGCACATGATGCCCCCGAAAATATAAAGCGCCAATTCCAACGAAATCTAGGTCGTTAGGGTTAACAGTTGGTTTCGGGACGAGCGGAAGTGATTTGTTTACCATGCTTATTGATGATCTCTGTTGCGCGAGGGTCCACAACTGACCTCTGCCACATTGGGGGAACTACTGGCGTACCGGACAATCATCATGGCGAACGTGACGGATTTGATTGTCGGCGACGCCCTGAAGACGGCCGCGCTCAGATTTACCGGTGAGATGCGAACGAAAGTCCTGGAGGAGTAGAACGGCCTGTTCAGCGTATTCGACAGCTGGTTCACGCGTGTCGTTACTCGCCTCCTCAAATTCGACCCTTCCCGCTCATGGGAAGACATTGTTCGCGAAAATGCTCAGCGCGCGCCGGCGCAGGACCAGAGCCTGTCATGGGACCTCCAGCGGCTACGCCTTTTCCTCGACCGCTGGCAGCAGGGACGTCTTGTAGAGTATTCGCGGCGCGAGCAGTCGAGCGTTCATTATCATCCGCGCTTCGGCACCGAGTTCGGCATCGACGTGCTACTGACCTGCCAAGGCGCACCGTCGCTCATATGCTGGCGCGGCACTCGGCTGATAAAAAACGTTTTCGATTTCGCGATTTACCCCGCGCTGATCGCTGAACTGCGTCCACAAACCATCTTCGAAATCGGACCCGGCCTGGGAGCCATGCCATGTGGTTTGCTGATAACCTGGCAATCTGCGGCTTGGAAGGCCGCATTCACTCCGTCGACCGCATCAAGGCCTGGTTGGAGCACCCGCGTGTCGATTTCCATCAGGGCGACTGCTCCGATCCAGCTCGGCTGTTCGATCCCAAATTGCTGCGCTCCGAGCCGCATCCTTGGCTCATCGTCGAAGACGCGCACCACAATCTATTCGCTGTCCTTGATCAATTACATAAGTTCATGCTGTCTGGCGATTATTTGGCAGTCGAAGACAGCGACGTGAAGCGGGAAACGATTCGAAGCTTCCTCGGCGCGCACCCTGGCGACTATTTGGCGGACACGCGATTTACCGATTATTTCGGCCGGAATACGACTTGCGCCGTCGATTCAATAATCGTCCGCACAGGTTATCCCGTGGTCGGGGCGAGATAATTGACCAGGCTGAATTGCGCGAGCCGCGCCGTCACCGCCAACGAGGCGGACAGCGAATTTTGCAGCGTCAGGAGCTGCTCGCCGATCTGATTCTGATTCACGCCGTCGATATTCTGCACTATGTTTTGCAGCGTCGCTTGCGTTTGCGAATTCAACTTGCCGGCATTGTTAACCGTCGTCTGCGCATTGGCGATATCGACCTCGATATCGGTGATCGACTGCGCCCCGGATTGACCGTTTAGATTTGCCGTTACCCGCTGGCTGAGCGCCTGATAGCTCGCCTGCGCATTGGGGTTGCTCGCCGAGTAGCTAGTGGCGGCTAGCACAGCCACATTGGCCACGAGCGTGCTGAGCGCCTGCTCGTTGGCGCGCATGCCGTAGTCGATCGTCGTCGAGGGACCGACTTGAGCGGTCGCGCTCTCGCGTGACGGCGTGCTGCCGGATTCGCCGGTGTACCAGAACACCGTATTGGCGGCGGTGCCGGCGACCAGCGACGTCGCGGTAGCCGGCGGTCCATTAACGCGCAGCGGCGGATTCGAGCCGAAGAAGTCGTTGGCGGCGGCGATCGCGGAGGCCGCCGGCAGCGCCGTCTGTGCGAGGCTCGAGACAGAGCTAGTGAGTGCCGCCTGCATGTTGGCTGCGGTGGTCGCCGGCGTCGCGCCGATAGTGAACTGATTGGCGCCAGGCGGCGACGCGCTGGTCGCCTGCAATGTGACGATCTGGCTGCTGCCGTCCGGCAACGTCAAGCTGAACTGGATGCTATCGCCGTCGTTCGGGTTCGATCCGAGAGCGACCGAGTACGACGGCGGCGTACCGGCCGGGCCGGTCACCGCTGCACCGCTGAGATTGGAGTTGACGCCCGCTATTTTGAAGCCGAAGGGCGAGGCATCCTGCCCGATGGTGACGTTTGGACCCGCACCCCCGATCGTCAGGCGGCCCAGCCCGCCGACGCCGAGATCGGCCTGCTCGCGCTCAGAGATCACCTGGATGAGGCCGGCCTGCGCGCCGTTGCCGTTGAGAATCTCGTTCGTGCTGGCGACGGACGGCTGGTTCACCGCGCTGCCCGAAAATATATAGTTATCGCCGACCTGGGTGTTGAGCAGAGACAAGATCTGATCGAGCTGGGACTTGGCGGCGGTTTGCGTCGTCGTCTGCCCATTATTGTCGAGGGTGAACGCGCCTTGCTGGTTGACCGCCTGCTGGACCGCAGTGCCCGTATCGGCGAGCTGGGTCAACACCGACTGCGCTACGCTCAGCGTCGTGCCGACCGTCGTCGCGGTGCTGCTATAGCCGTTGATCGCGGAGAGCTGTGCGTTCAGGGCGAGCGTCAGCCCTGCTTGCGAGCCGAGGCCGGAATAAGTCTGCGCCGCCTGTCCAGTGCTCAACTCCTCGCTAAGCGTATTGAGCTGGTTATTCATATTGGTCACCGCCTGGATATTGGCGGCGGTGATCGATCCGGGACCGGTGATGCTCATTATGGTACCACTTGCAGCAGCGTGTTCATCATTTGCTGAATTGTCGTCATCACCCGAGCATTGGCTCCATAGGCGTTTTGCAGCGCGATGAGGTTCGACATTTCCGTATCAATGCTGACACCCGACTGGTCATTGAACCGCTGCTGCAACGCGCTCAGGACCGTAGCCTGGCCCTGCTGCAAGTTGGTCGCCGCGATCGCCGCCTGCGACTGCTGGGTCACGACATCGCTCATATATTGGGACAAAGTCCCGCTATACGGCGCCGACGCGCTGCCGAGCCCCGTTGTCGGCGAATAGGTCAGTGTAGCGTTGGTCAGCTGGTCGAGCAGGAAGTTCGGCCGCGTCGGGTCGCCCGCGGCAGTATTCGACGCATAGGCCACCAGACTCGCCGGTGAATTTGAGAGCGCGCTGTTTAAGGCGATGCGCCCGGCGAGACCCGTGGTCTGCGAGCCGTTTGAAGTAAGCGCACCGGTGATCGGATTTCCACCGTCGGTGAACAGCGGCAGTTGCGTACTGCCGCTTGTCAGCGAGGTAGCCGTCGTCGTCGCGGAAAGCGAATCGACCACATTGCCGCTGGCAGCCGCGTTGACAACCTGCAACGCACCCAATGCATTCGAAAACTGCAGATTTGCACCGAAAGCGGTATTGAGCTGGGAGACCACTGAATTTATGCCGCCGGAAAAATTGACGCCGATGATCTGATTGTTCGGGTTTGATGGCGCGGTCTGCAACGCCAGCGAACCACCCGGGCCGAGAGCAACGATCGTGATCGTGTGTGGCGTGTTGCCCGAATCGGTATAGGTGAGTTGGAGCGAGTTGCCGGCCAATACGCCGCCAATGCCGAGGCTGTACCCGGTCTGGCTGCCGGACCCTGCCGCGGTGCCACTCGTGGTTTGGTTCGACAGCGCCTGCGACATCTGGTTCGCCATCTCGTCGAGCTGAGCCTGAGCCTGCGGCAGGATGATGTCGCGCATCTTCAGGTAAGCGCCGATCTCGCCCGACTGAAACGCGTTGTTGGCGACTAGATCGGTCGTGGCGCCTCCCGGAGAAGTCAACGTAATCGTGCCGACGGTATCCTGGCTCGGATTGGCGCTCCATTGCGAGGCCGCCGCCAATGTTCCGAAGTCGTTGAAGCTAAGCTGCGAGGCCTGCGAACCGGCGACGAGTTGCCCGCCGGTGCTAGTAAAAACAGAAATCTGGTTGTCAGAGTTGTGCACCACACGGACATCCATCAGCTGCGATAGCTGGCTGATAGCCTGGCCGCGCTGATCCTCGAGCGTCGCTGTGGAACTGTCCGGTGCCGCGGATACGAGCTGCTGATTGATTTGGGCGATCTGTTGCAGCGCGCCGTTTGCGGTTTGCACGTCACCGGCGATACCCTGCTCAGCCTGACTGCGCAGCTGCTGGATGCTCGTCGTCATTGAATTGAGATTTTGCGTCAGGGACTGCGCCGCGCTTAGTACGCCCGTTTGCGCGGAGTAGGAGCTCGGACTCGTCGCCAGCGATTGCAGCGCGCTGGTGAAATTATTAAAAATCGCGTCGAACGAGGTCGAGGATCCCGGCGTGCCATAGACCTGCTGCAGTTGCTGGTAGAGCTGTGCGGTCGTATCTGCGTATGAACCGCCGGAGGTCTCGGTCCACAACTGGCTCTGCAACAAAGTATTGAGATTGCGGTTGATGCCGACGACCTCGACACCCGCCCCCGCTTGACCGGGGGTGGCCGTCTCGGTCTGATTGACACTCTCTTCGACGTAGCCGGGCGTGTTGACGTTCGCGACATTGCCAGCGACCACCGACAGCGCTTGCTTGGTCGTATTGATGCCCGCTAATGCGGTGGACAGCGCCTGATTGACGCTCATGACTCGGGCGGTCCGGACGGCTCACGGCTTGCGAACAACGGGACGGCTAATCTCACCGGACGATCTCACTGGATGAGCGATCTCACTGGATGACTTGCAGTAAGCTCTGGATCATCTGGTTGGAAGTTGTCATGACGCGAGCATTGGCCGAATAAGCCTGCTGTGCCACGATCAGCTGGCTGAACTGGGTCGCGATATCGACGTTCGAGGATTCCAGCGAGCTGCCGACGACTTTGCCGGTCGCCGAGAACAGCGGGGTGCCGGATTCAGGCGTGGCCTCGTAAGCTCCGCCGTTGAGCGGCTGCAAGGCGTCCTGGCCATTGAAGGTCGCGAGCGTGATATTCGCCAATGGAATGGTTTGGCCGTTCGAGAATGTACCGACAACTTGACCCTGGGTGTCCACCGAAAGTGATTGCATCTGACCGGCAGCGAAGCCGTTCTGCGTCAGGCCGTTGACCTGGACATTGCCGTTCGAATTTGCGAATTGCGACAGCGTCCCGCCATAGTTCAGCGTCACATTGCCAACCACATCGCCATTCACCGTCAGATTTGCCAAGGTCAAGGTCGGCGACGCGGGCGAAGTCAATTGGCCGCTTGAATTGAACGTAAACGACGTGCCAGTGTTCTGCCAGGCCACTTGAGCGCCGGTCGCGCTCGTGTTGGTTTGGTAGAACAGTTGCCACGTGTTGCTGGCGGCAGAGGCGCTCGTTTGGGCCCAGCGGAATTGGACATTGACTTGATTGCCCAAGGAATCGTACGCGGTGATGGAACCGCCGTCGAGCGATTGCGCGGTAAAAGTGGCGGCGTCAGTGCCGACCACGGTGCCGGTGCCGCTGACCAACGGATTGACGGTAAAATCGGCGGGTACGAGCACACCCGGCGTGGGAGTGCTTGGCAGGTTTGCCTGATAGTTGATTTGTGTCGTCGCCTGCGCCGGAAGGAAATTGTTGCCAAACTGCAAGACCGAGGGAGTGCTGCTGGTGGGATTTCCGCTGGCCGGGTTGAGCGGAATGCCCTCAAGGTAATAGCCGGCGCCGTTGACCAGATAACCGTTTTGGTTCAACTGGAAATCACCGCGACGTGTATAATAATTGACGCCAGTGAATTGCGGTTGACTGCCTGAAGATCCCGAGGGCTGCTGCACAACGAACCAGCCGTCGCCCTCGATCGCCATGTCGGTTGGTTGCGTTTCGTTTTGGATCGTGCCTTGCACGGTATTGGAGGCTGTCGAACTGGCGAATACCCCCCCGGCCGTCTGCTGGCCCGGAGCAGCGGCGGAGACCAGATCCTGGAAGCTGGTATCCGTCTCCTTGTAGCCGACGGTCTGCGAGTTAGCGATGTTACCGGAAATGTTCTGCAGCGCGAATGATTGTGCCTGTAGACCAGAAACCGCGGTGGTCAATGCATCGAAGATACCCATGACTTCGTCTCCAACTCGAGCTCAACGCGACAGCTGCGGACAGCCGCACTCCACGCCGGATAGAGCAAGCGGCATGCCATGAAATTAACATTCAATATCAATATGTTAAGTCGGAGACGACGTTGCTCCCGGTACGGATATGCCGGTCTGCCGGCAAAAATTGCCGGGGCAACAACACGCCTTCGCGTGACGCGGCGGCGACAAAATGCGAAGCGCGACGCCTTGTGAGCGCCAGACTTGCCGTGTTTTAATTTCGTGCAACATCAAGCAAAGGATGCTCATGCGCTTTGAAGGCACCAGCGCCTACGTCGCCACCGACGACCTCAAGGTCGCGGTCAACGCCGCAATTGCGCTGGAGCGCCCCTTGCTGGTCAAAGGCGAGCCCGGCACCGGCAAGACCGTGCTCGCAATTGAGATCGCCAAGGCGCTGGGCGCGCCGCTGATCGAGTGGCACATCAAATCCACCACCAAGGCGCTGCAGGGTCTCTACGAATACGATGCGGTGACGCGGCTTCGCGACAGTCAACTAGGTGACGTGCGGGTCAAGGATATCCGCAATTACATCAAACGCGGCAAACTATGGGATGCGTTCGTCGCCGACGATCGCCCGGTGCTGCTGATCGACGAGATCGACAAGGCCGATATCGAATTCCCGAACGATCTCCTGCAGGAGCTCGATCGCATGGAATTCTTCGTTTACGAGACCGGTGAAACAATCCATGCCCGGCGCAGGCCGATCGTGGTCATTACCTCCAACAACGAGAAGGAACTGCCGGACGCTTTTCTGCGGCGGTGTTTCTTCCACTACATTCGTTTTCCGGATCCGGACACCATGCGCGCCATCGTGGACGTGCACTTCCCGGGTATCAAGCATCGCCTGGTCGCGGAAGCGCTGAAGCTCTTTTACGAGATCCGCGAAGTGCCCGGGATGAAGAAAAAGCCGTCGACCTCGGAACTGCTCGATTGGCTCAAACTGCTGATGGTCGAGGACGTCTCAGTGGAGACATTGCGCGAACGCGACCCGAAGCGCCTCATCCCGCCGCTGCACGGCGCGCTCATCAAGAACGAGCAGGACGTACATCTGTTCGAGCGGCTGGCGTTCATGACGCGGCGCGAGGGCCGCTGAGGACTGCCGATACGGGCGGAGGAAGCGCCATGACTGGGAAACTCACGCGCCGCGCGATCGTCGCCGGCGGTCTTGCCGGCCTCGCGGCCAGCATGACGTATGCGGAGGCGGACTGGCCGTCGCACACCATCACGATCATTCACGGCTTCCCGGCGGGCGGGCCATCGGATCTCGTAGCGCGCATCATTGCCGACGGCTTGACGAAAGCACTCGGTCAATCGGTCATCGTCGAAGCCCGGCCGGGCGCTTCGGGCACCATGGCGGCGGGCCAGGTCGCACGCGCCGCGCCGGATGGCTATACGCTGGCGGTCATCCCATCCGGACACGCAAGTGCGGCCGCGACTTTCGCCAATCTTTCGTACCGATCGATCGACGACTTCACCACGATCACGCTGGCGTCGGAATATCCCTATCTCATGTGCACCAACACGGCAAGCGGGATCAAAAGCGTCGCCGAGCTCATCAGCGCCGCGAAGTCGCGGCCGGCGCCGCTGCTCTACGGCACGCCGGGGGTGGGCTCGGGGCCGCATCTCGCGATCGAACTGTTCGCGTTGAAGAGCAGTATCAAGGTTCAGCATGTTCCGTATCGCGGCAGCGCGCCGGCTTCCACCGAGCTTATTGCCGGCCGGCTCGATTTCATGATGGATCCGCCGGCGAACCTGATCGAATTCGTCCGCAACGGCAAACTCAACGCGCTCGCCGTGTCCAGTGCGACGCACTATTTCGCCTTGCCCAACGTTCCAACTATTGCCGAAAGCGGCGTGGCCGGATTCGACATCAGGGCATGGCAAGGCTTGATTGGGCCTGCCGGGCTACCGGAGCCGATCGTGCGGCGCGTCAACACCGAGGTCGTGCACATCCTCAAGGAATCGACGACACTAGAGCGGATGCATACGTTCGGCAATGAGCCCGCACCGTCGAGCCCGGAGCAATTCAAGAATCGGCTCACCGACGACATCGCGACGTGGACGGCGCTTGCCAACGAGATTCATTTCGAGAAAATCTAAAGCGCGATCGCGAAAATCGCATCCACGCTCACCACCACGGGCGCATATTGAAGGAATAAGTCGCGCCGAAACCGACGGTGAATTGGTTCGGCGAACCCCGTTGAATCACAAGCGGGGAATCAGCGGCACTCCCGGTCAGCCGTTCGTACTCCGCCAAAACGTGGGTTTGCCACTGCGGATTCCAGAAGTACTCCAGCTGCGCGCCGGCGCCGTATGAATAGATGCCGCCGCCCGCGTTGTAGACGGGGAGCGCCGGAAGCCCCGCAACGGTGGAGCCCGCCGACTGCGCCGGCGTAATGCTGAAATAGGGACTTAGCGCGGCGGCTGATTGCACGGTCATCCTGGGCCCGGCGGAAAGCCGAAATTGCCCGATCGGCACGACGGCATCGAGGAATAGATCGCCGGTGACGCCGGTTTCCCCGCCAAAACCTTGGCGAACCTCGCCGCGCAGGCGCAGCCACGGCACCGGCCAGAATTGGGCGAAACCGCCGGCTTGAATCGCGTAGCCAACGTCGCCCAATCCATTCAGCGCGGTATAGGACGATGCTTTGCGCTGCCAAATAATCTTGCCGACCGGACCGAGCTGAAACTGGCCGAGATCGATGATGCTGAAGCCGAAACTGTCGCGCGCTCCGAAAAATTCCGGCGGCGTCCCGGCCTTGCGAATGCTGAAGAGCGGAAAGACGCTAAGGCCGAAGCGGCTGTCGGAGGCACCCGCCCAAGCCGGAACGGCCCGGGGTTCGACACCCACCGTGACGATCCAGTCGGGTGCGGCGGGCGTATAGGTCGCCGGCGCGCTTGGTGGCGGCGCCGATTGCGGCGGCAGATCGGCGGCCGCGGCAAGACCCGGCGCCACAAGTACCGTCAAAACGACTACGAAACGCCATGCCGCAGAGGCCATGGTCACGCCGCCCCACCCGGATTGCCCAAACCGGGCAGACCATAGAGCAAAAACGATGGGAGTGGGAAAGCGCGGAGT
>Ga0116223_10003766_pt1 | contig 13417 bp, 17 predicted proteins | sample Sb_taG_3_FD_90092 | JGI IMG/M metagenome (GOLD analysis project Ga0116223, IMG submission 90092) | Peat soil microbial communities from Weissenstadt, Germany - Sb_50d_a_PC metaG | ecosystem: Environmental > Terrestrial > Soil > Wetlands > Peat | place: Germany: Weissenstadt | collected 2010-09-21 | reverse complement strand
TTCATAATTGATCTTCGCTCCCAGAAATATCCTCTGCCAGCCCTCCTCGCGTTGGACCCCGCGGCGTCCCTTTACGGCCGCCAAGAGTGACTGGGCTTGATCTCGGAGCTCTTGATGTTGAGTGTTTAGTTCTGCTTCTACCCGGCTTAGATAAGCCTCGGCCGCAGGGTCAGGGTCCTTTTGACGCCTGGGGACGGGGAGCTCAGACATGGCGAAGCTCCTTCAGCAGCCTGCCAACCTGTGCAGGCCTTGCTGCCTTTGCCCGATGCTCCTCCATCTCAAGCAGAACTTCCATAAGCCGCCGCATTGGGACATACGCCTTCCTCTGGCGACCGTTTTCGCGCCAGTGCCGGTATAGATAAGGGCCGTGAAGCAGACCATTGCGACATCGGCAGTTCGTCCTGCCACACTTCACGAACCCCAAGTGAAGCGAGCCGACCGCCGTCTTGGGTAACCTTTCGCCGCCTTCCGCTTCCTCCTGCTGGAGGGCGTTGAATGACGCGGCCACGTCCTGCCAGGGAACACAGGGTTCCCCGCGACTACCGTTCTCGTGCCAACGTTTGACGAAATACGGTCCGCCCTCCGGGTCGCGACCGCAGCGGCAATTCCGGCGACATTGCCTGAATCTAATGACCCGCCGTCCTCTGGCTGTCTTGGGTAACGTTTTGCTCATTTTCGTTTGCGGCCCCGCTTAGCAGGCCCCGCCCTCAAGAGCGGGAAATGTTTTCGCCTTCGCCAGCCAGGGGCACTCCGGATCCAGGCTCCTCACCTTTATATGCACTCGCGTTGGAAAGGCCCAGAAATCGGAGTCTTCGAGGGCCGTAAGGGAGGGTGAGGAGCGACTCTCGTGGGTACTCCATCCAAGAGCAATTGGCTACGTTCTTCCGAAGGAGCGCCCGGATTATCGAGGCAGGACTGGAAGGTGCGGTTTCCGGAGTTTTCGGCGGCCGCTGCCGTGGCATGAAGCCAACCCACGTTCGCGCGCGCAGCAATGAGCCCCGGACATGCGGACTCTTTGGGCTGTCGGCAAGCCGCAACAGCAGAGCCGAGACCGCATCGAGACTGACTTCCCCATCATCGTGGATTAGAGCCACGACAGGCCACCGGCTGCACCGCATTCCCTTAGAACGGTATCTCGTCATCAAGCACAGGCTTGCGACGGCAATGCAGGAAATGAACCTGAGCCAGCTTCGGGGTCTCCAAATCTAGCCGCTGTTGCCATAGGACGCGTATCTGCGCGATCCATTCCTCGAGGCTCTCAGCACCGTGACGCTTGTCATGGTTGTGCCATAGCCATTCGATGTGGCCGTCAGCGAAGGCGATTGCGTGGTATCGCCGCCAGTCGGTGTGCTCGATCCCACCAAGCGTAATCGGGCTAATGTGGTCGTGACGACTCTGCCAACCGATCACCCGCGCGCGCTCTACTTTAATTTCATGCGTCCCAGGGTCGCCCGCGTCAGGTATGTCGAACCATAACAAGTCGCATTCCGTCGTCGCCGGGAACGCAAGGTCATGGATGCCTTTGCGATCGAGAGTGACCACGGTGCCGTCGTTGAAAGCGTAGACTGTCCTATGCTCCCAACCTCCGTTGGGATCGACATTGCCGCTTCCATCCCTGACAGTCGCAACCTTCGAGGTTCTGGACGTAACTTCGCGCACGTTACTGAGATCGTCACATGCCGTCCGATGAACAGCTTCGTTAATCGCTTCAAACATTTTTTCCGTTTCCTTTCCTGTTGCCATCAACTCGCGCACTGCAAATTCGTAGGCCGCCAGTCGAGGGGTCCGTCCGCGCTCATCTTCCTTTGTCATGTTCTGATAGAGAGGGTTGTCAGTGGCCTTAGGGTCAGACACCCCCTTGCTGGCCCTCTGACAGCGGTGACGCTTGTGGTGAGTGCGACTGGGTTGTTCCGCGCTATAAGTATTAATGGTCGCGGACGAACCTAGTCGCACCGCTTCCTGCGCTGCGGACGAACCTGGTCGCACATCATTTTCTGAGTTGCGGACGAACCTAGTGGCAGCCTTCGCCTTGCGTCTGAAGTAAGTGCTGCGGTCGATCTTCTGGTTGAGCCAGGGCTGATTGCCGGTGACGCGGGCAAGATAGGCTTCGCGGCTCTCGGCTCCGCACTTGCGGCGTGTCTTCATCTTTCTCGTACGATCCTTTTGCCTTCGCTGCTCGGCGAGTTGTTCCTCGGTCACGTCGCACGGCATGATCGTCCATAGCCGGTGGCGCTCGCGCTCGCGGTTTGTGAGCCGCATTAAGCGGCCAAGCTCCTTAGGCGTTGGCATCCGTGCGTCACGCGGTTTGACCATCACCGCCTTGACCAAGTTCACGGCCTCATGTGCCGGCATCCAAGGAGCCCAAAGCCCAATGGTGCTGAGCATCGTCTCGGCGGTGCAGCCGCCCGCTAGGCTCATCACGTCGAGCAGCGGTTCGAGGTATTCGAGCCCAGCATCGTCGTCAGGCAACACAGATCCGCACCGGCAGCGGAGCAGATGCCTGAGATCGGCAAGACGTTTTCGCCGATACTGCTCGAAGCTCTTGCGTGAGCGCTTAGACCGCTTCTTAGGCATCGGTCTGCGCCTTCTGCATCGACTTGGCGTAGCGGATGCGGCAATGTCGGTCCCACGCGATGACCTCAGGCGTTGGCTCCGTCGGCCCTAGCGCGTTCCAATGGCGCGGTGGCCATTGGCCGAAGCGGTCCTTGTAACGGTAGGCCGCCGCTCCAATCCGGTTCCTGCGTTCAAGGGCTAGATGGAGAAGCCCTCGGTAGAACTCCTGCCGCTCGGCTTGGCTGCTTTCGTTCGGCAGCGAGCCGAACCGGTCGCGCTCCGCTAGGTCGGCATTGATGACGGCGTGGTATTGCCCCGGTCGTTTGGGCATGTGACCGCACTCGAAGCAAGGCTTCCCGGCGGTTCGGATCGCGGAGCAGTTCGAGCAGGTGATGAGCCGATTACTCGAGCCCTTCGCCGCACGCGCCTCGTGCAATGGGGCTTCTGGTCGAAGGTCAGGATCGAGAGTCCATTCGACCGCATCCTCGACGAAACCGTGCTGAAACACCGCACCGGCATGATCGAGGACGAGGGCGAACTCTTTCCCAGGCCAGGGCCTCAAAACTCGGCCGATCATCTGCCGGTAAAGCCCCATGTGCTTTGTCGGCCTTGCCAGCACACAGCAGGCAACGTCCGGCTGATCCCAGCCCTCCGTCAGCACCATGCAGTTCGTGACGAGTTCGAGGTCGCCGTCCGATAAGCGCTTCAGGATGCGGTCGCGATCCTCCTTCGGCGTCTTACCGTCAATGTGCTCGGCCTTAACGCCGGACTTCTGGAACTCTCCGCAGATGAAGATGGAGTGCTCGACGCTGGAGGCGAATACCACGGTTTTTCGGCACTCGGCGAGGCGATGCCAGTGCGTTACGATCTCGCCGACGAGCCGAGGCTGGTTCATGCGCTCGGCTAGCTGGTTTTCGGCGTAGTCCCCGCACCTGACCTGAACGCCGGTTAGATCAGGCGTGCTTGGCGCATAGACCTTCGTCCGTACAAGGTGGCCTCGGTCGATCAGGTCCTGCACCTTCGCTGACTCGATCATGTTGTCGAAGACACGGCCGAGACCACGGCCGTCGCCCCGGCACGGCGTAGCTGTGAGGCCGATAATTGTCGCGTCGGGAAACTTGCTGATCAGCGAGCGGTAGGTGAACGCCGTCGCGCGGTGCGCCTCGTCGATGAAGACAAGATCGGCTTGCGGAATCCATCCAGCCTCACGCTTGTGGCGGGACCATAGGGTTTGGATCGACGCGATCTGTACCTTGGCGGCTGGATTGGTCGTCTCGCCCGCCAAGATCACGCCTGCTCTGATGCCGAACTCAGCGAGCTTGTCGCGGGCTTGATGAATTAGCTCACGCCGATGCGCTAGAAACAGAATGAGGCCGGTCTCGGCTTCGCGGATCAACTGAGCGGCGATCAGCGTCTTGCCGCCGCCGGTCGGCATAACGGCGAGTTTCCTCCGCCCCTTGGAAGCGAGGACCGCGTGAACGAAAGCGTGCTGATACGGGCGAAGCTCGATCACTGCCGCGCCCTCCCGCAAGCCTCTTTGAAGGCCACGACCTCGGCTATGAGGTTCGCTTCCTCCACGGGGTGGAGGCCAATAGTCTCGAACCGGTCCTGCGCATCGTGAATGCGAGCGAGGACGGCGCGCTTCCAGTTAGCGAGGAGTGCTAGCTCGTCGAAATCGAGCCGCGATACTTGCGCGGCGGCGTCACCTGCGATAATGAGCGGGTTGCCTGATCCCGCTTCACTAACGCACTTCTCAGCGCCGCCGCCCGGATCGCACCGGGCGGGGCGTTGGGTCATGGTGTGGCGCTGACCCCCTTGGTGGCAACGACCTCGCGGCCGTTCCGAATAAGCCGCTGTGGATGCTTCTTGTTGACCTCGACCATGAAGGCATCGAGCCATTTGTGGATCGCTCGAACGTCCTCACTGAGATCGGCTATGTGATCGGCCTTAAAAAATATGGGGATGCCGCTTGAGATGACCTCAGGTGCCGTCTGTGAAAGATGCCGATCCGCGAAGATCGCTTGCTGCAAGCGCCACTTGTCGAGGAGCGAGTGTGCACTGTAGGGTGTAGTGTTGATTTCGTTATTCTGGTTAGCGCCGCTGCCTCTGGCCTCCACCGAGGCGGCGGTTCGCTTTTCAAGTGGTGGCGCCTCGGGTTTGGTCGGGAATTTGGCTGTAAGGCATTGATGTACCATGGTCACTTTTCTCCTTGTTCGGGAGAAAGGCGCTTTGTTATCAATGTGCTATGGTGGACTCTGACTCCGCCAGTCTAGGTTCGAATCCTAGTCCCCCAGCCACCTTATTTCCCTTCATTCCAATGCTTTGCGACCTGCGGCCAAATCAGCCAGACGGGAACATACCGCCAACGCCGCCGCACAAAAGTCGGCACACGCGATACGCACCCCTCAATCGAGGCGCTGGCGCCAGTTCCCCTTTTCTGCGAAGTAACGGTCGCAAGGATGGGTGGCCGAGTGGTTGAAGGCACCGGTCTTGAAAAGCGACGCCTTTCTTCCGCCCCCTCCCCCTCGGTACCGTAGAGTGCGGTTTTCTGCGGGTTTCTTCGATCCGCTCGGGCTTAACGTGCCAAATTTTATCACTTCGTCCCTTCGTGTTCGGTGCCAATTCGGGTGCCAAAAAAAACGAAGCCAATCACCGCGGACTCTCCGTGGACAAGAGGGTGCCCTGGACGCGGCGACGGCCACCACTGCCGCGCCTACGTTCCTCGAGCCCTATCTCACGAGCGACGGCGTTGAGCTAGTCGATGGTGGCATCTGGGCGAGCAATCCCATCGGGGTCGCGACGATTGAGGCGGGATAGACTCGTCGGGCTGACCGTCAGATGCGCTGAAGATCCTCAGCATCGGCACATCGGCATTGAGAAGGAGCATTGCTTGCACCGGGAGGCTGTCGCGAGTTCGGTTCATTTTTGAACACTCCCCAATCAAGGATCACTTTCTTCATTGCCCGGCATTAAGATGCGGAAGGCCTCCTTGTCCTGGCCGGGGCCGTATAGCTCCGGACAGAGCCGCGTCGCGCGGCCTAGCATCTGCTCGTAGAGAATGCGACTTTTGACCCGGCGCAGGAACACGACGTTCACGATGCTTGGTACGTCAATGCCGGTGGTGAGCAAATCAACAGTCACCGCGATCTTGGGATTGGCGTCGTTGCGGAATTCTTTGATCAGCTTGCCGACGCGATCAACGCTGCCGGTAATTTTGCGGATGGCGGCGTCCTCGATGGGAATTCCGGCCGCGACATAGGCCTTCTTCAGCTGGTCGACGACAATGTCGGCATGGCCGTCGGTGGCGGCAAAGATAAGCGTCTTGCCCGGCAGGCTCGGGTCAATCTCCTTGACCAGCTCCTTGGCCACCACCTCATTGAACGGAACGGTGATGACCTGCCGGTTGAACTGCTCGACCTCAACCTTCAGCTCGTCGGGAGCGTGCGCAAGGTCGATCTTGCCGGTCTTGGTGTCGAACAGTTCCATCTGCTCGCCGGCCTTGAAGACTATGCCGGCGTCGCTAAGCTTGGTCTTGATCTGATAGGGCGGCTCGTGGTCGACCAGATATCCGTCGATGACCGCTTCTCGATAAGAGTAGGTGAAGATTGGGTCGCCGAAGATCTGCGCGGTGTGTAGCGCCGGCGTAGCGGTGAGGCCGATCGTCACCGCGTCGAAATGCTCCAACACCCGACGATATTTTGAGACGTAGTCGTCCTGACTGCGGAATTCGAGTTCTTGATCAGACATCTCACGGTCTAGCAGGTAACCGCGATGACACTCATCGACGAGCATCAGGTCATACTGGTCGATCGGCGGCACATCAGCCGGTTCAGCAGCAAAGAGCACGCGCCTTACCAACCCCTGGATAGTGCAGATGTGAACCTCGGTTTCCGTATCGGGTAAAACATCGTCGAAACCCTTAAGTCCGTGGATGTCAGCAAAGGCTTTGGCGCTCACCACCTTGGTGGTGGTGAACTCGTTCTCCGCCTGCGTGCCGAGCGCGCTACGGTCGACGACAAAACAAACTCTTCGGAAGCGTTTGGTCGAGAGCAAGCGGTACAGCAGCGCAATGGAGAGTTTTGTCTTGCCGGTACCCGTCGCCATGGCGATCAACATCGCGCGGCGGGCTTCGGTAAGGCCCTTCTCTATCGCCTGGATTGCCTGCTGCTGATATGGCCGTAGGGGAAAGCCAAAGTTGAACGGCGCCTGCTTCAGGGCCTCGTCTGCGACCTGGCGGTCCATCTCCAGTTCAGCCTTGAGGCCCTCGGGAGTGTACCAGTCGGAGACACACCGGCTCACGTTGGTTGGTTTGCGGGCATCACGAAACCAGATGCCGCTTTCGGTCTCGATCTGCTTTAGGTACGGCCTACCATTGGTGGAAAACAGAAATGGCGCCTTGAACTCACCCCAAGGACCCCCGGCGAATGCCACCCCATCCGCTGCATTGAATCCCTCCGAATAGCGTTCTGCCTGCGTGAGGGCGGCCGAGACGTTCTTGCGCTGGCGCTTGGCCTCGACGACACCTACCAGCGTGGTGCCAACGAAAAGAGCATAGTCGGCTGGGCCGGTCCTGGTGGGCCACTCGGCGATGGCGAGGTTCTGACCTTTGACGGGCCGTACGCCGGCGTCATAGGTCAGCTTCTCGGAGTTGGCGACCCATCCCCGAGCACGAAGCTGTGCATCGATGAGCCGCCGGGTATCAGCCTCGTCGAGGTCAATTTGCTTGGCTGCCTCCTGGCCCTGTTCGATCGTCGATTTGATCTCTGCTGAAGGCGCCGCTTCGGCCTTGGCCTGCAGTTGGACCAATTCGGCCTGAACGGCGACCGTCGCCTTTTCGGCATCGGCAGCGAGCTGTTCCCAAAGCGCTCGTTCCTCTCTCTCCCTGTTTGCACGCTCCTCTGCGGTCTCGCGCGCGGCGGCTTCGGCTTGGTGCTCCAGGCGTGCCTTTTCGGCGGCAGACAGCGCTTCGTCTCGCTCCGCGCGCAACCTTTCCAGCTCAGCATGAAGGTCGCTGGCGCCTACGGCTGGATCGGGTGGCGGCAGAAATGGTCCGGGTTTGAAACCTGGGTCAGCAAAAGTGCGGTGGAACCAAATTGCAAGCTGACGGGCTAGCTTAAGTCCGGCGAGTGCATCTCGGTGCGTGCCCACGTGGGCATGTGCTGCAGCATTACCCGTCTTACGTAGGTGGTGAAAGATGTCGAGTACGTCTCGCGGCAGGCCAGCATCGAGTTTAAGGCGTCTTAACAGGTCGGCTTGGGGTTCGTCAGGTGTTGTGAGCAGGCCATAACGCGCGGCCACTTGCTGGGCGAGCAGCTCGGAAAATTGCCGAAGCTTGATCAGCGAGGTGTTGGGGTCGTCCGCAAAGTAACGCTCGGCAAGTGCTGCCAGCCGCACGAGCTGCTCGTCGTGCTCTGCCAGAAAGCCGAAATTCGCGCTGCAAAGTCCTGCACCCGGACCGACTGGAACGTCCACGCCCACTCCTCCAGTGGGCAACTCTAGAGGCAACTACCCTGCCCGCACAACCAAGCCTGGGGCCCCCCATGAGGCATGCGCGACGTCTCTTATCCCTCGACCTGGGCACTCACGCGCCTTGCGACGGCTGGGGTAAGATTGACCCAGATGACGGCACCGGATGAGTGTACGTAAGAGACCGGGCGAGCCAGCGGTCGGGCGTTGACGAGAATCCAGGGAGTGCGCCACCCACCCGCGAAGGCTTGACCCTGCTGCGCAGATGGAATTCCATGGAGACGCTCGGCGGCCGCGTAGTCCTTACGGCTTGCCAAGGGCGCCCTCGAGTCGACCAGATCCGCAACGCCCACAATTTGCCCACTACCCTTTCGAATGAGGCCAATCCGCCCCCGGATATGGCATGCCGTCTTTCTCATCTCCCAAGTTTTCTTGCCGCGGAGGATCTTGCTGATCCATGACTCATCGATAATTAAGGCCTTCACTGCGCTTATCTCCCAGGTGTATCCAGCGGCACACCTCAGCATGCGGCCGTAAGAAATCTTTGATCACCGGTCGCCCAGCCCGCATAGAGAGGCCGCGTCCCATTCAGCTTGATCGGCAGGAGGCGTCCGCGCTCGGCCTCGACCCCAAATAGCGAAACGAAACGCGCGAAGGCGTCGTACCAGCGTCCGGTGCGCGAGAAAGACTGAACGATCATGCACGCCGCGTGGGTCTTGAATCGGTCCGCCTCAATGATTGCGCCTGCGGCCCGATGAAGAAGCTGATAGTAGATGTCGTCGGGTAAAGGCTCTTCCAGTCCCAAAACTTCGCAAAGGTAGGTGAGGCGATCCTTCTTGTTCTGCGACGCGTTTGCTCGCCATTCGGACAGTGGTCTGCCAAAAGATTCTTCGACCTTGCCTTCAATCGTTGTTGCGAATGTCTTGTCGCCGGCGCGAATGAGAGCAAACACATCATTCTGACTGTCGCCTCGTTTAGAACCAGGAAGTGGGACTTTGTGCTCGACCAATGCCAGCAAGAGCTCCGGATTCGGTCCCAGCGGCTCAAACATCTTACTGATCTCCCGCGGAAGCCCGTCGGCGGCTTCCCAGCATGATGCAAGCGTCATTGCGGAGAACCCCGTTCGCCACTGTTCTTCCGGCTTGGCAAGCAGCGCCTTCCAATCATTAGCCCCCTTGCTGGGACAGTAGATTCGCTTCATCTCGAACGGACCGAGATGGCCCCTCCCTTAGTGCGTCACTATTTGGCTCTGACGACTTCCTTAAGCGTCTGCACGTACCCGTCAGTCTCAGCCTTCAGCCATTTGGCACCCTGGGCCCAATTGGCCTCGTTCTCCATATCTAGGTGCAGTGATTTGACAAAGAGAAAGTCGCTGATACCGTGAGACGCGCAAGGAAGCGGGGGAAAGAAAAGAGTCAGTTATAGCTCGGCACGAGGTGCACGCCTAAACTTAGCCGCTCACGCGCAAGCTTTGCCCATGTCCGACCCCCCGATAACATATTCAACTGATCCCGAGACGGTGCGCGATGAGCTTGATTATGAGGACATGGTCGCGCTTTCCGGAATGTTTCGCCGTTGGGCCGTGTACGAGCCCCGCGTCACCCCGGAGCAACGAATAGGCATGATCGCGTGGTCCGCTGATTTTGAACGCTTGGCGTCGTGGCTTGGACCAGGCTGGCGTGCGGCTAATCCGACCTTGGGTGACACGCACGTTCTGAAATTCCTCGCCAGACTGGAGCGCGATGCCAGCGGTGTTATCAATTTACAGCACGCGAAGCACTGGCGGGGTTGGAATAGTTGTGTGACGTCCCTAATGGGGTCTCCATGAGAAACAACGTGACCGTCCATCCAAGGACCCCGTCGAACCAATCGTCGGACAAGGCGCTCTCTGCAAAAGCCTCCGCTGCGATCCAAGCTCTCGCCGAGATTTTTACAAACCCAAAGGGCCATGGGGGCTATCGGCGGTACGTACTCGAACACATCGATGGCGAGTTGGTCTTTCGGCAGACTGAAAGCGATGCCGCAATCGAGGCTGTGCTGGCCGAGGTATTGCACTCTGGTAGAAAAGCCGGTGGCCGCCGCATCATCAAACGACCGTAACCGTCCAGATTTCTTAGGCTTTAAGAGAGGTGAGAACCATTGCTAGGCAAGGAGCCACCGCCCTCGAGCATGACGCTGCGCCATTCACGACTACCAGTGCGCGATTCTGCTCATTACGGTCATTGGACCACAACCCCGCAATACTTGCTACGATGACAGCTATAGCGCGATGGCGCGCTTGTCGGTGATCCCATCACCTTACGTCCGGCATTTCGCCAAACCCAGTCAGCCATATCAAGCAGTTCCTTGTGAAGCGCTTCCCCATCGGGGACGCGATGTCCGCGGCCAAGCCTTTCGACCGCGTCCTTCACAAGAGGAAATTTTGACTTGTATTCGTTCGTGCCTTCTCTCCCAAAATACCGGAAATCGTTGCTCAATAGCACGTTCGCCCTCGGATAATTGGGATACGTGCCAAGGTCGTGAGTCAGATCCTCGCGGTGGGGATGATGCCGAGCACCTTTCCGTCGCACGAAACGGCCTGCCCTAAACCTGTAGATGCAATCGTCGCGCCAGGCGTAGCGGCTATCCTTGAAATATTTCCCATTGCGTAGCGTATCGGTAACACGCGCCACAAACAGCAGCCGGTTATCGCGGCGCAGCGAGTTCGCAGAGAAGCCGAAGATAAGGTCTCCGTCTTCCGCGCTGCCGCGGATCATCGGCTTGCAAATCGCCAACGATAACAGTCCTCGCTCCACGCACGGTGCACCGCCATTGTCCGCGGTGAGCTTGTAGAAAAAAATCCGAGGCATGTTATCGTTTCAATTATTTGCCTGCAGAAGGGTTGGCTCTTTCGATTCAAACCACCGCCGGAAACGCTCCGGGTCAAGAAACTCTGGCAACCTCGCGCTGCGTTGCAGATACCCATTCTTCACGGATAATCCGCCCCACGCCTCGAGCAGGTCACGCCGCACGCGGTACGCCCGATCGCGCCACTCCCCAATCGGGAGGCAGAGTTCCAGTCTGCCTGAGACTCCCGGACACCCGCGCACGATCACGTCTTGAGAGCCTTCCTCTAAGATACGGCGCGAGTGCGCATTAGTGTCCCGAGCGCCTATGGGTACGCTCGTTGCCGAGACCATCTCGTCGACCACGAAAAGTCCGATGATCGCGTAGACAAGGTCTCGCCCACCTCGGCAATCCGCGAAGCTAGAGTAAAAGACGATCATGTCCCCTTGCTTGAACTTGCCGCACAACTGTTTGGCCCGCGCGCCCTGGTCACCATAGGTCAGGTGAGCGAAGTCAGGATCAAGATGCATGTGACGCTGACTGAGGTGTCCTGGCAGCCTAACGCCGAACATCGAATGCAAAAAGGGGTCAAGGGCGCTAAAGGGCTTCTCCAATCCCGCGTGTACCGGTCTGGTCTCCGGGATTGCGACATACGTAAATTTTCTAGTCCTGGTGTCGACGGGCCCATTCCAAGAACCGCCGCCCAGACTCGAATCCACACCCACGCGGACAAGCAGAGAGTTCATAGGTGCGTGCATTGTCCAGACTAGACTCGCTTACACCTTCGCCGTAGCTCGAACCTGTCGGAAGTCGTCGGGTTCTCGATGCCTAATAGGAAATTCGGCCAGTGGGCTACTTTGATGGTGACAGATCCTGGCCTGCAGCCAAAAGCTCCTGAACACGTCCCCGAGTCATTTTCCAATGGTCGGGAATACGCTCAGTAGTTCCCGCCCCAGCAGCACGAGGCCCGCGCGTATAGTTTTCCCAAAGAATTGTATCGCCTCTGCCGCCTGACGCGGCCTTCAGGCGATCGGCGATTTCTTTCGGCCATGCCAAATAAATCCTGGGCATGGCCTCATCTGATACGTCCTTGAATTGAACAAGACATAGCGCGGTCAGAGGTTTGTGATGTTCTAACCAAGCATCAGCGGCGCCATGGTAATTGGCGTTGCGAAGCCTCGAAAGTTGGGTCTGTGAGAGCCCCCATCCACCGTCAGCGCTGCCCTTGACGGATATCTTCAAAATTTGTGCACCACTGGCGATCATCAAATCATATTCCGGCTGGTTGGCTCCATACTGGACCGATACGTCATAGCCAAATCGCGCAAATTGAGCAGCAGCAATTGCCTCAGCAGCGGTGGCTACATGCCAATTTGAGGCACGAGTTCTCATATTATGTCGATAGGTCCTCGGATTTAGATGCAGCCTTAGCTGCCTAAATAGCGAGCTCCATCTTAGAGAACTAAAAATCGGCAATCAGAGCAAGGATGGCCATCACCAGTGACAGGCCCTCGAAGCCATAAAGCTCGAAGATGAAATGCGACAAAGACAGCCGAGCTGAAGCCCCTGACCTTGGTGGGCGTCCCTCGCTCTACGATCCGAGGTTCTGTGACCTAGTCCGGCGCCTGGCGCTACTCGGCATGCCGTGCACGATGAAGGACCTCGCCCTATTCTTCGGGGTGGCCCGGAGCACCATCTACCTCTGGAAAGCCCAGTTTCCGGAGTTTTCGGACGCTATAGAGGCTGGCAGGCTTCGCGCTGACAGCCTGGTCGCCGAGCGGCTGTTCGAGCGGGCTGTCGGGTTCGAGTTCGTCGAGCAGCAGGCCTTCAAGGTCAAGCGCATCGAGTACCACGAAAACGGCAAGAAGGCCCTGGAGACCGAGGAGATCAAGGTGGTCGAGGTCATCAGGCGTCTCCCACCCGATACCAAGGCCATGAAATACTGGCTCAAAAACCGTCACCCCGATCTTTGGAAGGAGAAGCCGGCCGTCGCTGTCGTCCAGGCTCAATATGTGCCGCCCGAGGACCGGCCCCGCACGCTGGCCGAGATTGAGGAGGAGCGGAAGTCCGAGTGGGCCCATTTCGACCTCACGGCGGGCAAGACTAAGAACGCCAAGGCTGATCGCTGATCCCCACACCCGCCATGCGCTTGAGAGGGCCCGCGCGTCAGGATGACGGCCCATGGCTGGCGCAAGGTACAGCGGAGCGGCGCCCGGCCCCGGAAAGGCGTCCTCTGGCTGGGGTTCCAGGATCGAGCCTGGCAAAAGACGCTGCCGCTTCCACGCTCTCAGCCGGCCCCAGGACCGCCGAGGGTAAGGCGCGGATCGCAGCGGCGCAGCGCAGGCGGCGGCCCGAGTGGTGAGCTCGTATCGGAGCCCAAGAACTGGGCGTGTACTCATAAACCGACAGCCAAATCCTGACTTGGATGCGCCGCCCAACGTCCGTTATTGGGGGGATTGTGTTGCAAAAGTCGACGGCACGCGCCTGCTACGCAATAATAGAATCCAAGAGGCCCGCCGCTTGAATCAATCTTGCGCGGCCCATTGAGTCCTTGAACTAAAATTGCGTCGCG
>Ga0116223_10003765_pt1 | contig 13421 bp, 8 predicted proteins | sample Sb_taG_3_FD_90092 | JGI IMG/M metagenome (GOLD analysis project Ga0116223, IMG submission 90092) | Peat soil microbial communities from Weissenstadt, Germany - Sb_50d_a_PC metaG | ecosystem: Environmental > Terrestrial > Soil > Wetlands > Peat | place: Germany: Weissenstadt | collected 2010-09-21 | reverse complement strand
CGCTTCGCTCGCAATGACGAACTGGGCTCGATCATCGAACGCCGATGAACATCTATGCTGAATTCCACGTCCGCGTCGCGGCGATCCTGAAACGGATCATTGCGAGCGGCCGCTTGCCGGCCGATCTCGACCTTACTCGTTTCGTTGTCGAGCCGCCGCGTGATCCTGCTCACGGCGATCTCGCCGTCAATGCGCCCATGGTCTATGCCAAGGAGGCCAGAGCAAGTTTTGCCAATCCGCGCCAGCTCGCGACCGAGCTCGCCGCGGCGCTTGCCGAGGATGAAGATGTCGCGCAAGCCGAAGTCGCTGGGCCTGGGTTTCTCAACATTCGTCTGAAGCCTGCTGTTTTCGCCAGAATCCTGCGCGCCGCATTGGAGCAGGGGCAGCGCTTCGGCGCGGGGCTCGGCAATCATTCAGGCCAAAAGATCAATGTCGAATATGTTTCGGCCAATCCGACCGGTCCCATGCATGTCGGGCACGGGCGCGGCGCCGTCTTCGGCGATGCGCTTGCCAATCTCCTCGCCTATGTCGGCCATGATGTGACGCGCGAATATTACATCAACGACGCCGGTGCGCAGGTCGATGTTCTCGCCCGCTCGGCCTACCTGCGCTATCGCGAGGCGTTGGGCGAGGAGATCGCAATCCCCGAGGGTCTCTACCCGGGCGATTATTTGAAGCCTGTCGGCGCGGCGCTCGCGGCGGAATACGGAAGATCGCTGTTGGGGCGGCCGGAGAGCGAATGGATCGATGTCGCCCGCGGCGCCGCGATCGCCGGCATGCTGGAGATGATCCGATCCGATCTCGCCGCGCTCGGCATCACGCACGAAGTCTTCTTCTCCGAACGGTCGTTGACGCCGGAAGGCAAGGACGCGGTCGCCGCGGCGATCGACGAGCTCAGGGCCGCCGGCCTCGTCTATGTCGGTCGTCTTCCCGCGCCGAAGGGGCAGCCGAGCGAGGATTGGGAACATCGCGAGCAGCTTCTGTTCAAGTCGACGGCATTTGGCGACGACGTCGATCGGCCGCTGACCAAATCGGACGGGACCTATACTTATTTCGCCGCCGATATCGCCTATCACAAATCGAAGATCGACCGCGGCTTTGCGATCATGATCGATATCTGGGGCGCCGACCACGGCGGCTATATCAAACGCATGCAGGCGGCGGTCGCGGCCCTCTCCGGCGGCAGGGCGGTGCTCGACGTCAAGCTCTGCCAACTCGTCAAGTTGATGCGCGCCGGCGAGCCGGCCAAAATGTCGAAACGCAGCGGCGATTTCGTCACCTTGAGGGAAGTGGTGGACGAGGTCGGCGTCGATGCCGTCCGCTTCATGATGCTGTTTCGCAAGAACGATGCGGTTCTCGAATTCGACCTCGCCAACGTCATAGAGCAGTCCAAGGACAATCCGGTCTTCTATGTGCAATATGCGCACGCCCGCGGAAAATCGGTTATGCGCCAGGCACGTGCGTCAATTCCTGGAATTGATTTGTCAATTGGGGCTCTGGCTCGTGCGGATCTATCGCTTCTCGCCGATCCGGGGGAGATCCGCCTGATCAAGCTGATCGCCCAATATCCGCGTGTAATCGAGGCCGCCGCGGCGGCGCATGAACCACATCGGGTCGCCTTTTATCTACATGACCTTGCCTCAGATCTGCATTCTCACTGGACGCGCGGCAAAGATCAGCCACAATTACGCTTTGTTAATGAAGAAAGAAGAGATTTAACCGTTGCTCGGCTGGCGTTGGTAGCGGCGGTCACATCCATATTGGCGGCCGGCCTTGCCATTCTAGGGGTGAATGCTCCGGATGAAATGCACTGAGGCGATCCCGGGGCTGGATCGGCTATGTTAGGCGCGGACCTTGCCGTGGCGGCTGACCGATCGGCTCCGCCACCCGAACTTCGGATTGAGCCGAAGTCGGCCGCGACGGCGGCGAAATAGCCGGGTTTGAGGACGTAATTCGGCGGGCGGGGGGACTGCGACGTACCGCGAAGGTCGAGGTGAATATCATGAGTGAGCCCGCAGCCAAGCAACATCAGATGATTAATCTCGATGAGTTCGAACGGCGCTTGGGTCGGCCGGCTGCCTCTGCCAAGGGGGGAGAGGATCCGCTGGCCGAACTGGCGCGCCTCGTCGGCGCCACGGAGGATCGCTTCAACTCGATGTTCCAGGCTCGCCCGGCGGCCCCCAGTAGGGCGCCCGCCGAGCCGAGGTCCGACTCGCCGCCGGTCCGCGAAGCGGCGCCGCGCGCGCCTCGGCTCGGCGGCGACTTTGCTACCATCGAAGCCGGGTTGCGCGGTTCCATTGCGCCTGATTTCCAGGCCGCGCCGGCGGTCGATCCTGAAACGGACGGCGAGGACTGGCTCGATGCAACTTATCTGCCGCCCACAGAGGCTGCGATCGAGCCACCGCGCTCGCGCTTGCCTCTCTATGCGACGGCGGCGATCATCATCCTCGGAATGGCCGGCATAGGAGGGAGCTTCGCGCTGAAGCGCCACTCGATTGCGCCGCGCGAAATCGCCATGATCAAAGCCGCGGCCGGTCCCACCAAGATTCAGGCCTCGGACACCACTGACGTCGCGAAACCCAGCCAGGAGGCGTCGCTTCTCGATGAATCGCCGCAACCGGCGCCAGTCGCGGTCGTCAACCGGACCGAGGAGCCGGTCGATTTTGGGTCGGCTCCGCCGCAGGCTTCGGCAAGCTCGATGCAGGTCGCCTCTGCGGCGCCGAATGGTGCCGCCGTGGTTCCGGTTCCTGCACCGCCGGCGGCGGAATCTCCGACGGGTCAGCCGTTCGGCCTGGCCGAAATGATCCAACCTAAGAAGGTGAAGACCGTCTCGGTGCGACCGGATGGCACGATTGTCTCCGGCGATACGCAACAGGCGCTGCCGCCGATTTCGCCCGTAGCTTCCGCGGCCCCGAATGACGTGGCAACCACGAACGACGCTTCGACGCCGAAAACCGCGGCGCCCGTGGTGACGACTACTGCCGCCGAGCCTCCGGCTGCAGGCAAGCCAAAAGCGCGGTCGGCTCAAGCGAAGTCGCTCAAGCTTGCGGATGCGAATGCCGAAACGACCGATGCGACGCCGGCGAGCGCAGACAACGCTGGCAGCTTTGCCGTGCAGCTCGCCGCGCCTGCGAGCGAGGCCGCGGCCCGCGAATCAATGGCGAAGCTGCAGAGGCAGTTCGGAGGGGAGCTTGCCGGCCACCAATTGAAATATCATCGGGCTTCGGTCGCAAATAAATCCGTCTATCGGGTTCGTGTCGTCGGCCTGTCGTACGAAGGGGCCACCGCGCTCTGCCAGAAGCTGCAGGGCAAGGGCGGCGCTTGCTTCGTCATCAAGGATTGACGAGGCAAGCGGGCTTGGAACAGAGGGCATGACGCGCGCCTTCGTTTGCGGCTGCAGCGGCATGGCCTTGACGCGGGAGGAGCGCGATTTCCTCCGCGAGAGCGAGCCCTTCGGCCTCATCCTGTTCAAACGTAACGTCGAAACGCCGGATCAGGTCCGCTCCCTTATCGAAAGCTTCCGCGATTGCCTGGGCGATGCGGATGCCGCCGTTCTCGTCGATCAGGAGGGCGGCAGCGTGCAGAGGCTCGGGCCGCCTTTCTGGCGGGCCTATCCGGCCGCGGCGCGGTTCGGCGCGCTCAACCTGCCGATCGAGCGCAAGGAGAAGCTCGTCCGCCTCACAGGAGCGCTCATCGGGCAGGATCTGCGTCGCCTCGGAGCGAGCATCGATTGCGCGCCGGTCCTCGATGTTCCTGCCCAAGGCAGCCATGGCGTGATCGGCGACCGCGCCTATGCCCGAGATCCGCAGATCGTCGCGAAGCTCGGCCGCGCCGCCGCCCTCGGCCTCATTGATGGAGGCGTGCTGCCGGTCATGAAACATATTCCCGGCCATGGTCGCGCCAGTGTCGACAGCCATTTCGGCTTACCCATCATCATGGCGCCGCTCGAAGTGCTGAGCGAAACGGATTTCCTGCCCTTCGCCGCGAATGCCGATTTGCCCATCGCGATGACCGCCCATGTCGTCTACACCGCGATCGACCGCGAGCGGCCGGCGACGCTCTCGGCCCCGGTCATCGAATATATCCGCAATAAGATCGGGTTTTCAGGGCTACTTCTCAGCGACGATCTCTCGATGCAGGCGCTCAGCGGCAGCCTGCGCGATCGCACTGAAGCGGCCTTTGCCGCCGGTATCGACATCGCTTTGCACTGCAACGGCGATCTCCCCGAGGCTGCGGCCGTTGCCACGGCGGCGCCGGTCCTTGCCGGCCAATCGCTCGCCCGGGCCTCGGGCGCCGCAGAATGGCGAAGCGAAGCAGCCTCTTTCGATCCTGTGGAAGCTTGGGCCGAGATCGAGGCCGCGCTTGCGATTGTGGCCTGATCGGCTCAAGTTTCGCAATCTGCGTCGCTGCGCCCAGCATGGGCTCTCGGAATTTTCGATTCGGGCTTAGAATCGTGACGCAAGGAGATGATTCGCCGGTGGAATTGGCTTTCGAACAGATCGATGAGGCAGGGGAGCCGGCGTTTTTCGTCGACGTCGATGGGTTCGAGGGGCCGCTCGACCTGCTCCTCGAATTGGCGCGCCGGCAGAAGGTCGATCTCGCCAGGATTTCCGTCCTGGCCTTGGCGGAACAATATCTCGCCTTCATCGAGGCGGCGCGCAACTTGCGGTTCGAGTTGGCCGCCGATTATCTGGTCATGGCGGCATGGCTCGCCTATCTGAAATCGCGGCTGTTGCTGCCGCAGGCACAGAAGGACGAGGAGCCGCTGGATCTCGTCGCGGCGCTCGCCTTCCGATTACAGCGGCTCGAAGCGATTCGCGCCGCCGCCGAGGCGCTCGTCAATCGACCGCGTCTCGGGCGTGACATGTTCCAGCGCGGCCGACCCGAGGGTGTGGAGGTCTCCCGTACACCGCAATGGCAGGCGAGCCTGCATGATCTTCTGTCGGCCTATGCCCGGCAAAGGCAAAAGCACGCGGCATCGCGCATGCGGCTCAAGCCGCGCTTCGTCTGGTCGCTTGTCGAAGCGCGCGAGGCTTTGGAAAAGCTTGCCGGCCAAGCGCTCGATTGGACGGTGCTCGATTCCTACCTGATGACCTATTGCACGAGCCGCGAGGCGCGGCGCGGGGTCCGCGCCTCCGGCCTTGCCGCAGTACTCGAAATGGTTCTCCAAGGCGGCGTAAGCTTGCGTCAGGACCGCGCCTTTGCACCGCTCTGGATCAAACGGCGCAGCGAGCCTGAATACGGCGAGACCTGATCGCGCCGCTTCGGCCCGATTCGGGGCAGGAACTTGAGGGGGATGGATTGGCTGAGGTGGCAAGATTGTTTCCGGACGATATGGAGAGGGGCGCGGCAGATCCCGCTCTCTTCGGAGAGGCGATGCGGATTGCCGAAGCGATGCTCTTTGCTGCCTCTGAACCGCTCGAGGAAGCCGAGATCGCGCGGCGCATGCCGGACGGGCTCGCCGTCAGCGATGTAATGGCGCGGCTCAAGCGGGATTACGCGGCGCGCGGCGTCAATCTCGTGCGCATCGGCAAGAAATGGCTGTTTCGCACCGCCGCCGATCTCGGCTGGCTTTTGTCGAAGGACATCGTCGAGCCGAGAAGGCTGTCGCGGGCGGCGCTCGAGACGCTCGCGATCATCGCCTATCACCAGCCGGTCACGCGTTCCGAAATCGAAGATATCCGCGGCGTCGCCATTTCAAAAGGCACGATCGACGTGCTGATCGAAACCGGCTGGGTACGGCTGCGCGGCCGGAGGCGCACGCCCGGCAGGCCGCTGACCTATGGGACGACCGAAGCTTTCCTCCTGCATTTCGGTCTCGAGGCGATCACTGATCTGCCGGGACTCGAAGAACTGAAGGGAGCAGGTCTCTTCGACGGCCCCTTGCCGCAAGGCTTTGCGGTGCCGCAGCCGCGCGATGACCTGGCGCTGATGGAAGATGAGGATGCCCTGGAGAGCGATGCGGCGGAGTTCGATTTCGCCGAGAGTCCGGCCGAAGAATCAGACGACCCGCTTGCGACGCAGGACAATCCCGATCCCGACGACGACTTCTGAAGAAGCCAGCACGCTGCCGCGCCTGAGCGCCAGCCCGGATGGGGAGCAGCCCGGTAGTTCTCCTCAAAGGCGCACGGCCTCTTCGAGTACGCGCAGTTTCGGCGCGTAATTCGAGGCGTTGGCGCGCCCGTCGCAGGCGTCGCGCGAGAACATGATGAGATGGTGCGCGGAAACGGCGGTGGCGAGCACGGCTTCGATCTCTCCGCGCCGGAGCAGGGGCAGGGCGAACTTCCAGAAGATCGCGCGATAATCGGCGAGAACTCCGAGGTACCAGAAGACCTTGGCGAGCATGACGAGGCCCCGGCAAATGTTGCGCGGCGAAGCGCGGGAGCCGCTCATCGGCCGCGGCAGCCGATTGGGCCAGGTCTCCCGCATCTGATGTTCGTAGCGATCGAAGAGCCGCTGAGGCTCATAGGCCTCTTGCATGCAGCGCTGCCACATGGCGACGACCTCGTCGTAAGGCATCAGGAAGCGCACGTTCGATTCGCGACCCTCCTCGTCGTCGATCCTCCCGTCCCGCTCCAGCCGGTTCCATAGCGGCGTGCGCGGCAAGGCTTGCAGCAGATTGATTGTCAGCATCGGGATCTTGGATTCTTCGATGAACTCGACAATCCGCTGTCCCGATTTCGGCGTATCCGTGTCGAGGCCGAGGATGATGCCGGAGACGACCTGCATGCCATGTTTGTTGATCGCGCGGACCGAGTCGAGGATCGGCATGACGAGATTTTGCTTCTTGTCCATGCCTTTCAAGGCTTCCGGTTCGGGCGTCTCGATGCCGCAGAAGATCGTTTCGAATCCCGCCTCCCGCATGAGCGCGAGGACTTCAGGCGTGCGCGCGATGTTGAGGGTTGCCTCGCAGGACAGGTTGAGCGGATAGCCGGTGCGTTTCTGCCAGGCGATGAGATGCGGCAGCATTTCGGTGACGGCGCGCCGGTTGGCGATGAAATTATCGTCGACGAAGTAGGCGGCGCCGGCAACGCCGCATTCGAGGAGCTTGTCGAGCTCGGCAATGATCTGCGCCGGTGTCTTGATGCGCGGCACGCGTCCATAAAGTCCCGGAATGTCGCAGAACTCGCAACGGTAAGGACAGCCGCTCGAATATTGGATCGTGCCGAGAAGATAGCGGTCGATGCGCGCCAGCTCATAGGCGGGCAGGGGAAAATCGACGAGGTCGCGGCGCGCTTTTGTGGTCAACACGACCTGCCGCTCCGGCCGGCTGATGTCCTGCGCCAGGATTGCGAAGAGCTCTTCGGTGGCGTCGCCAAGCTCGCCGACGTGGAGATAGTCGAAGCTCGGATAATATTCGGGACAGGCCGAAACCGATGGGCCGCCGAGCGCGACGACCGTATTGTGCCGATGTGCCCTTCGGCAGATGTCTTCGATCTGCCGGCGCTGAATATGCATGCCGCTCACGAAAACGGCGTCGGCCCACTCGAAGTCGCAATCCTTCGCGGCCTCCATGTTTTCGTCGATGAAGCGCACCTGCCAATGTTTCGGCATGGTCGCGGCAATCACCAAGAGGCCCTGCGGCGGCATGAAGGCCCGCGTGCCCATGGTGAGGCAATAGGAATATTCGAAAGTTCCGAACGAGGGCGTGTAACGCGGAAAAACGCAGAGGATATGACGCACACAATCATGCACAGAACGCGCCATGGCGGAACCATCTATCATCCTAACACCGGAAAACTCGCCTATCAAAGCCGATCGATGTCGCTCTGTACAGCTATTATGGATCGGCGACGCGCGGCTTCAATGCGTGCAAATCGGCCAAGTTCCGATCACCCACAGCATTCTCATGGGCATTCAATATGTTGCACCATTGTGCCGAGGCGGAACGAAGCGTACGGCACTGGACTATGTGCCTATAAGGCGAGGTCCGCGCTCGGATGGCGCTTGGCGCAAAAACCTGCCCGCAACCCAAGATGCCGTAAGCCGTTAGGTGAGGCGAGGAGTCGCATGTGGGCCCATGTTTTGGACTCATTGCTGATGTTATTCGCCGCCATCCCAGGCTGCCAAGCTCGCACGCCGGCTCGAGCCGGTGCGACGCGGCGTCGCGCTGCCGATCGTAACACAGCCGCCGCTCGATGAAGCGCCCTCAAGGACAGCGTTGATGCCTGGGTCCAGGAGAATTCCGGAAAGATGCATTTAATCAGGCAGTCGATGGGTTTCTCGCCAAAATTCAACCGGAAGTCGCAGCTCCCTTCTTCTTCAGCAACTTCGCGATCCGCGTCTCTCGACAGCACGAGCGCGTCAAGCAAATGCGTTCGCCGGATGGCGATGCGAGATTGAATCGCACGAGCATCTGCGTGGCACAGATGACGCATGCCGTGGCTTTGCTGCACCAATCCCGTCAGGTCAGCCAAATTTTCGCAACGAGTGAGGCCACCCGGAGCAGAACTGATGGCCCTTAATATTTCGGCCTTGTCGATTCGCAGGCCCCTGCCGGCGATCGTTTTCGCCCTGGTGGTCTTGGCGCTCGGCGCCGCCAGCTTCAAGAAACTGCCGATCACGCTGCTGCCGAACGTCGATCCGCCGATCATTTCGGTGGTCGTTGCGGAATTCGGTGCGTCCCCATCCGAACTCGAATCGCACGTCACGAAACAGGTCGAAGATGCCGTCTCGAGCGTCGACGGCATCCGCCACATCATGTCTTCGGTGAGTGACGGCATATCGGCGACGACGATCACCTTCGATCTCGACGTCAATACGGATCGGGCTTTGACCGAAGTCAAGGATGCGGTGAAGCGCATTCGCGGCAATCTCCCGCAATCGGTTTCCGAGCCGCTGATCCGCCGGGTCGACGCGGTCGGGCTCGGGTTCATGACCTATGCGGCAATATCGCCGGACAAGACGCCCGAGCAATTATCCTATTTCGTCGATGACGTCGTCATTCGGAGGCTGAAAGAGATCCAAGGCGTCAGTTCGGTCGAGCGTATCGGCGGCGTCGAACGCGAAGTGAAGGTGGCGCTCGATCCCGATCGTCTTCAGGCCTTCGGCCTGACTGCCGACGGCGTGAGCCAACGCGTTCATGCCACCAGCGAAGCTGTCGGCCAAGGCCGCGCCGGCGGCGAGGCGCAGGGCAAGCCCGCAGGCGCGCGCAACCTCGCCGAACTCGCCGGGACCATGATCAGCGGGCCCCGCGGCGGGCAAGTCCGCCTCGACGCACTCGGAACCGTCACGGACACGATCGCCGAGCCGCGCACTTTCGCACGCCTGAACCACGAACCGATCGTCGCCTTCAGCATCCTGCGCGCCAAGGGCGCGAGCGATGTTGCCGTGGCCGCCCGGGTCAAAAAGCTGGTCGATCAGATCAAGTCCGAACATCCGGGATTCGATCTCAAGCTCATCGACACCTCGGTCCGTTATACCGAGGAAAACTACGAATCGGCGCTCCACACCTTGTTCGAAGGCGCGGCGCTCGCGGTGATCGTCGTTTTCCTGTTTCTGCGCGATCTGCGGGCGACGGTCATCGCCGCGATCGCTTTGCCTTTGTCGATCATCCCGGCCTTCTGGGTGATGGACATGCTCGGCTTTTCGCTGAACCTCGTGAGCCTTCTCGCGGTAACGCTGGCGACGGGCATTCTCGTCGACGACGCGATCGTCGAGATCGAGAACATCGTCCGCCATATGCGGATGGGCAAATCCGCCTATCAGGCCGCGATGGAGGCGGCGGACGAGATCGGTCTTGCCGTCATCGCGATCAGCCTGACCATCGTTGCGGTTTTCGCGCCGGTGAGCTTCATCGGCAATATCGCCGGCCAATATTTCAAGCAATTCGGCCTCACGATCGCGGCCGAAGTCATGTTTTCCTTGCTTGCGGCGCGACTGATCACGCCGATGCTCGCGGCCTATTTCTTGAAAGCGGATCGGCGCAAGGAGAAAACGAGCCGCCTGACCGAGGGCTACGGGCGCCTCGTCCGATGGACGGTCGTCAACCGCTACAAGTCCGTGCTCATCGGGCTTGTTCTCTTCACGCTGTCGATTCTCAGCATCACCACCAATCTCATCTCGCGCGACTTCCAGCCCACCCAGGATTCCGGGAGGTCGCATCTCGCGATTGAATTGCCGCCCGGCTCTCAGCTCGATCAGACCCGGCGGATCACCGATGTCGTCGCCGAGCGGCTTCGCAAGCGGCCGGAGATCGCGAGCGTTTTCATCGACGGCGGCCGTATTCCGCCGGGGACACCGGAAGTGCGCAAGGCGCAACTCGTCATCGACTATGTTGCGAAGAGCAAGCGGAGCCTGTCGGTGCAGCAATTGCAGGCCTCGATCAGCAAGGATCTGGCCGATATTCCTGAGATAAGGTTCTGGTTCGTCGATGATTACGGCGCACGGCCGGCCTCCCGCATCGTCACCGGGTCGGACGGGGCCATGGTCGACAAGTTTGCCGCCGAACTCGCCGTCGAGATGCGGCGCTTGCCGTCGATCACCAATGTCGTCGCTTCGATCGGGCTGGATCGGCCGGAACTGCACATCGAGCCGCATCGCGACCTCGCTGCCAGGCTTGGGGTTTCGAGCGAGGCGATGGCGCAGGCGATTCGCATCGCGACGATCGGCGACGTCGGCCCGGCGTCCGCCAAATTCGATTCCGGCGATGGGCTCATTCCGATCCGCGTACAGCTCGCCAGCCGCGGCGATCTTCGGGTTCTCGAGACTCTGAATGTGCCGACCGCAGCGGGAAGCTCGGTGCCGCTCGGGACGGTCGCCACAATCGACTTTGCGGAGGGCCCGGTCAGCATCCAACATTTCGATCGCGCTCGCTCGGCCACGGTCGAGGCCGATCTCGTCAACGGGGCGGCGCTGGGCGACGTCGAAAAGGCGCTCAATGCCTTGCCGCTGATGCAGCATCTGCCGCCCGGCATCAGCGTCCGCAAATCGGCCACTGCGGAGGCCATGGACGAGTTGAGCGCCGGCTTCGCCGAAGCCATGCGCAATGGCCTCCTCTTGGTCTATGCGGTCCTCGTGCTTCTCTTTGCAAGCTTGCTTCAACCGATCACGATTCTCTTCTCGCTGCCTTTGTCGATCGGTGGCGCGATCCTTGCGCTGCTCGTCACCGGACGGCCGCTCAGCCTGCCCGTGATCATCGGCATATTGATGCTGATGGGCATCGTGACAAAGAATGCGATCATGCTCGTCGACTTTTCGATCAGGGCCATGACGCGCGGCATGGAGCGGACGGCGGCGATCGTCGAGGCTGGCAAGAAACGGGCGCGGCCGATCGTCATGACGACGGTCGCTATGGTCGCGGGCATGGCGCCGAGCGCGCTCGGCTTTGGCGCCGGCGCGGAGTTCCGCTCGCCCATGGCAATCGCGGTGATCGGCGGTCTCGTCGTCTCCACGTTCCTGTCGCTTCTCTTCGTTCCGGCCTTTTTTGCAGTGATGGATGATCTGCGGCTCGCCTTGCAGCGCGGCTGGCGCGCGCTAGGATCGCGAGCGGCTTCCGATATCGCACTCGGCCGGGAGCAAGGCTCGGCGGTCGACCCGGCGGAATGAGACGCTTGCGCTTCTATATGGTAAGGATCTTGCGGCGAGAAGCGATCATGGCCGGCTTCTGAACCATGAAGGAACATTGGCCACGCCACGCGCCGGTCGTGACTCTGGACGCGGCTGCCGTCGGCCGGCTGGTGCTGCCCTCATTCCCGGGAAACGAGATCATCAGCATCGAGCCGGTCAAAGGCGGGCTCATCAATACGAACCTCAAGATCCGCCTATCCGGCCGTCGCGGGGCGTTGCTGCTCCGCATCTATCAGCGCGGCATCGAGCCGGCGCAAAAGGAGATGGCCGTCTACCGCTTGGTGGGCGATCGCGTCCCGGTTCCGCATTTCATCCATTTTTGCGCGCAGAGCCCGGTCACCGGCCATCCCTACGCGATCATCGATTGGATCGAAGGCTTCGAGCTTCAGGCCATGTTTGCGTCGCTCGCGGCCGTTCGGCTGGTGGAGCTGGGCTATGCGATCGGACGCATTCTCGCCGCGATCCATAGCTTTACGTTCGACAAGTTCGGGTTCCTGGATGCGGATCTGAACGTTCAGGGGCCGATCGATCTCGATAAAAATGGTCTTCTTGCCTATCTCAAACAATGCCTGGTTGAAGGACCGGGCGGCGCCAGGATCGGGCTGGAGCTGACCTCTGCGCTCTTGAATTTTGCGGCGCGGGAGGGAGACATTCTTGCCGACTGGCTTCAGCAGCCCTGTCTCGTGCATGGCGATTTCAACGGATCGAATATTTTGATCCGTAAAACCCCGGACGATCGCGCTTGGGAGATCGCCGCGATCATCGATTGGGAATATGCGCTCAGCGCTTCGCCGGCCTTCGATTTCGGCAATTTGCTGCGCCCGCCGCTCGACACTAACGAGGATTTCGCCGTCGCTTCAGCGCGTGGTTATCGCGACGCCGGCGGCATGCTGCCGGCAAAATGGCGGCGCATCGCGCGGCTTGCCGATATGTTTTCCTTCGCCGACATTTTGAGCAGGCCGAACACCAATGAAGTGGTCGTCGAGGATGCAAAAGCCGTCATCAGTAAGCTGATCGCGAGCTAGAGATTTCAACAATTGATGCGCCTTCTGAAGGAAAGTCCGATCGGCGCTGAGGAGAGGCTCCGACGCGCGCGGTCGCTTTGTCCGGGAAAGGCTGAGGTCGTCGCACCATGATCGCCCTCAAAGCCGGCGCCACGCGCGCCGCAATTGCGCCTGAAGGCGCTGAGATGAGAGAATGGATTGTCGGCGACAGGCCGTTGCTCTGGCAGGCGGATCCGGCCGTCTGGAGCGAAACGGCGCCGCTTCTCTTTCCGGTCGTCGGCTGGACGAAGGCCCATCAGGTCCGCGTTGACGGCAAGACCTATCAGCTCGGTCTGCACGGCTTTGCCCGCGATCGCGAGTTTCGGCTCGTCGAACAGGGCGATGATTACGTCCGCCTCGTGCTTGAGAGCGATGCCGCTACACGCGCGCGCTATCCCTTCGAGTTCGGCCTGACGGTCGATTATCATCTGGATAGCGGGATGATCTCGGTCGCGCTCGGCGTCGAGAATCGCGGCACGGCGCCGATGCCCTATGCCTGCGGGGTTCACCTGGGCTTTCGCTGGCCATTCGCGGGCGGAGCGCCAGCCGATTACCTCGTGCGCTTTTCTGAAAGGGAAGATCCGTTCGTGCCAGTCATTGCGCCGGGCGGCCTCATTTCGCAAACCAAGCGGCGTTTGCCGCTCGACGATCGGGTCCTGCGCCTCGCGCCGGAGCTTTTCGAGAAAGATGCGCTGTGCTTCCTCAATGCGGCGAGCCGGGCGCTGAGGTTCGAGGCGCCGAACCGTGCGGCCATCCGCGTCGAGAGCGGCTTTCCGCATTTCGGGCTCTGGTGCCGGCCCGGCAACGGCT
>Ga0116223_10003761_pt1 | contig 13427 bp, 11 predicted proteins | sample Sb_taG_3_FD_90092 | JGI IMG/M metagenome (GOLD analysis project Ga0116223, IMG submission 90092) | Peat soil microbial communities from Weissenstadt, Germany - Sb_50d_a_PC metaG | ecosystem: Environmental > Terrestrial > Soil > Wetlands > Peat | place: Germany: Weissenstadt | collected 2010-09-21 | reverse complement strand
TCTTCTTGATTCCTATCAGCAGCTTTGGCGCCAGCCGTTCGATGCCTCCACCGCCGCCAAGGGCATCGAGTTGCCGCGCACGGGAAAAAGCGATCTCGGATCGATCCTGTTCGACAACGCGATGTTTCAGATCGAGAACGCGGTGAAGTTCGTCGGCAGCGTTCCGACCATGCTCAAGAGCGTCTCCGACGTGGTCGGCAAGATCTCAGACCCGAAATCGCGCGACAGCATCGCCAGCATGATGTCGCCGCCGACCATTCTGAACAAGTCGATCTCGTCGGAACGCAGCTTTGCCGGCGTCTCGATCCCGCTTTCGCGCGCCAAGGCAGTCGCTAAGGCGGCCGGCGGCAAGCTGAACGACGTGGTGCTTGCGGTATCGAGCGGGGTGGTGCGGCGCTATCTTCTGGAACACGGCGCGCTGCCTTCGAAGTCGCTGACGGCGGCGGTGCCGATCTCGCTGCGGGAAGAGGGCAACACCGACGCCAACAACCAGGTGTTCGGCATGATCTGCTCGATCGCCACCAACGTCGAGGCCCCCAAGGCGCGGCTGGAAACCATCATCGCGCAGTCCGCCAAGTCCAAGGAGATGTCGCATCCGCTGCGCGCCTTGATGCCGCAGATGTCGAACGTTTCGATGCTGGGCGCGCCGATCCTGGTCCAGATTCTCGCGCTGTTGTACAGCCGCTCCAGCCTGTCGGACGTCTTGCCGCCGGCGGCCAATATCACCGTGTCCAACGTTCCCGGGCCGCGGCAGACCTTGTACGCGGCGGGCGCCGAACTCTTGCATATCTTCCCGGTGTCGATCGCAACCCACGGGCTTGCGCTCAACATCACCGTGCAGAGCTACCGCGATCAACTGGATTTCGGCTTTATCGCGGGCGCCAACATCATTCCCCATGTCCAGGTGCTCTGCGACATCGTGCCGGAAGAGTTTGCCGCGATCGAGGCTGCCTTTGCTCCGCCGGAAGCCAGCGTCAAAGGCGCGGCCGAGTAGGGACATCAGCCATGATAGAGATGCCGCCGCTGCAATTTGCGAAAACCAACGGGATTCGGATGGGCTTCTACGAGGCCGGCCCGAAGACCGACAAGCCACCGGTCATTCTCTGCCACGGCTGGCCGGAGATCGCGTTTTCCTGGCGTCACCAGATCAAGGCGTTGGGCGAGGCCGGCATCCGGGTGATCGCGCCGGACCAGCGCGGCTATGGCGCAACCGATCGGCCCGAACCCGTTGAAGCCTATGACCTCGAGCACTTGACCGGCGATCTCGTCGGTCTGCTTGATCATCTGAAGATCGACAAGGCGATCTTCGTCGGCCATGACTGGGGTGGATTTGTCGTCTGGCAGATGGCGCTTCGACATCCCGACCGTGTCGCCGGCGTCGTCGGCGTCAATACGCCTCACGCCGACCGCGCACCGGCCGATCCGATCGAACTGATGCGCAATCGTTTCGGCGAGCACATGTATGTCGTGCAGTTCCAGAAGCCCTCGCGCGAAGCTGACAAGATTCTCGACAGCCGGGTCGAACAGACGTTTGATTTGTTGATGCGCAAGCCGGTGCCGCGCAAAGATGCCGCTCCGGCAGAGGCGCCGATCTCGGGCCTCGGCGCGTCACCGCGGCTGAACCTGGCCTTTCCACAGATGATCGCCGGCTATGACGCCAAACACGATCCGCGGACACCGATCCTGTCGCCGGAAGAAAAGAAAGTCTTCATCGATACCTTCACCAGGTCGGGCTTCACCGGCGGAATCAACTGGTACCGCAACTGGACCCGCAACTGGCAGCGCGCGGCCGGACTGGATCACACCGTGCGCGTGCCCTCGCTGATGATCATGGCCGAGAACGATCCGGTACTGCCGCCGTCAGCCGCCGACGGCATGGAAAAGATCGTGCCTGACCTCGAAAAATATCTGGTCCGAGGCAGCGGGCATTGGACCCAGCAGGAAAAGCCGGAGGAGGTCAGCGCCAAGCTGATCGAATGGCGGAGAAAGCGATTTGGGTAATTAGAGCATATGCCGACGTCATTGCGAGGAGCCAACGGGTCGGCGCGAAGCGCCGCCCGATGACAGGCTCCGCGACGAAGCAATCCATTCTTTCCCTTCGTGGCGCTATAGATTGCTTCGCTTCGCTCGCAATGACGGTTGAGTGAAAGGCTACAGAGGGACCAACAACACAATGGCGTCGACCAACCGACTGAGCCCGATTCCGCATCCGCCGACCAGGCCCGTGGTCGGCAATATGCTGTCGCTGGATTCCTCCGCGCCGGTGCAAAACCTGGCGCGGCTCGCCAAGGAATTGGGGTCGATCTTCTGGCTCGACATGATGGGCGCGCCGCTGGTCATCGTTTCCGGCCACGACCTCGTCAACGAACTCAGCGACGAGAAGCGTTTCGACAAGGCGGTGCGCGGGCCGCTGCGCCGGGTGCGCGCGATCGCCGGCGATGGGCTGTTCACCGCCGATACGACCGAGCCGAACTGGAGCAAGGCGCACAACATCCTGCTGCAGCCGTTCGGCAACCGCGCCATGCAGTCCTATCACCCGAGCATGGTCGATATCGCCGAGCAACTGGTGAAGAAGTGGGAGCGGCTGAACGCCGACGACGAGATCGATGTCGTTCACGACATGACCGCGCTCACCCTCGATACCATCGGACTGTGCGGATTCGACTATCGCTTCAATTCATTCTACCGGCGCGACTATCACCCCTTCGTCGAGTCGCTGGTGCGCTCGCTCGAAACCATCATGATGATCCGCGGCCTGCCGCTGGAAAATCTGTGGATGCAGAAGCGGCGGCGCGATCTCGCCGGCGACGTCGAATTCATGAACAAGATGGTCGACGAGATCGTCGCCGAGCGCCGCAGGAACGCGGCTACCGCCGACGACAAGAAGGACATGCTCGCCGCCATGATGACCGGCGTCGACCGCGTCACCGGCACCCAGCTCGACGACGTCAACATCCGCTACCAGATCAACACTTTCCTGATTGCCGGGCACGAAACCACCAGCGGGTTGTTGTCGTGCACGCTTTATGCGCTGTTGAAGCATCCCGAGGTGCTGAAGAAGGCCTATGAGGAAGTCGACCGGGTGCTCGGGGCTGACGTCAACGCCAGGCCGACCTATCAGCAGGTGACGCAGCTCACCTACATCACGCAGGTCTTGAAGGAGGCCTTAAGGCTGTGGCCGCCCGCGCCGGCCTACGGCATCGCGCCGTTCAAGGACGAGACCATCGGCGGCAAATACAGGCTGAAGAAGAACACGTTCATCACCGTGCTGGTGCTGGCGCTGCACCGCGATCCCTCGGTGTGGGGTCCCAATCCCGATGCGTTCGATCCGGAGAATTTTTCACGCGAGGCGGAGGCGGCGCGTCCGGTCAATGCCTGGAAGCCGTTCGGCAACGGCCAGCGCGCCTGCATCGGCCGCGGCTTTGCGATGCACGAAGCCGCGCTCGCGATCGGCATGATCCTGCAGCGCTTCAGGCTGATCGACGTCAACCGTTACCAGATGCATCTGAAGGAGACGCTGACGATCAAGCCCGAGGGCTTCAAGATCAAGGTCCGCCCGCGCACCGAGAAGGAGCGCGGCACCTTTGCCGGTGCAGCGACCGCGACGTCAACGGCGGGCGCGGCCCCGCCGCGTGCTCGGACCCGGCCCGGGCACAATACGCCGCTGCTGGTGCTCTATGGATCGAACCTCGGTACCGCAGAGGAACTCGCCACGCGCGTCGCCGACCTTGCCGAGCTCAACGGCTTTGCGACCAAACTGGCGCCGCTCGATGAGTATGTGGGCAAGCTGCCGGAGCAGGGCGGCGTCCTGATTTTCTGCGCGTCGTATAACGGCGCGCCGCCCGATAACGCCACGCAATTCGTCAAATGGCTCGGTGGCAGCTTGCCGAAGGACGCCTTTGCGAAGGTGCGCTATGCGGTGTTCGGTTGCGGCAACAGTGACTGGGCCGCGACCTATCAGTCGATCCCGCGGTTCATCGACGAGCAGATGGCCGCGCATGGCGGCCGCAGCGTCTATGCGCGGGGCGAGGGCGATGCGCGCAGCGATCTCGACGGCCAATTCGAGGAATGGTTTGCGAAGGCCGCGCCCCGGGCGGTGAAGGAGTTCGGGGTCGACTCCAGTTTCAGCCGTAGTGCCGAGGACGAGCCGCTGTACCAGATCGAGCCGTTGGCGCCATCGGCGGTCAATGCCGTGGTCGCACTCGGCGGCGCGTCGCCGATGAAGGTGATCGCCAATGCCGAACTGCAAAACAAGGCCGGCGCCGACGCTTCGGAAAGGTCGACCCGGCATATCGAAGCGCAATTGCCGCCCGACATCTCCTATCGGGTCGGCGACCATTTGAGCGTCGTTCCGCGCAACGATCCGGCGCTGGTGGATTCGATCGCCCGCCGTTTCGGCTTTCTTCCCTCCGACCAGATCCGCTTGCAGGTCGCCGAAGGCCGGCGCGCGCAATTGCCCGTCGGCGAGGCCGTATCGGTCGGACGGTTGTTGACGGATTTCGTCGAATTGCAGCAGGTCGCAACCCGCAAGCAGATTCAAATCATGTCGGAGCACACCCGCTGCCCCGTGACAAAGCCGAAACTGCTCGGCTTTGTCGGCGACGATGCCGCGTCCGCCGAGCGCTACCGCGCGGATATTCTTGGAAGGCGCAAATCCGTGTTCGATCTTCTGGAGGAATATCCGGCTTGCGAATTGCCCTTCCACGCCTATCTCGAAATGCTGTCACTGCTCGCGCCGCGCTATTATTCGATCTCGTCTTCGCCCTCGGTCGATCCCTCGCGTTGCAGTGTCACCGTCGGCGTGGTCGGGGGACCCGCGAGTTCGGGGCGCGGCATCTATAAGGGCATCTGTTCGAACTACCTCGCCGGCCGCCGCGCGGGCGAAATCATCCATGCGACGGTGCGCGAAACCAAGGCCGGCTTCCGGCTTCCCGACGATTCCGCCGTGCCCATCATCATGATCGGTCCCGGCACGGGGCTTGCGCCATTCCGCGGATTCTTGCAGGAACGCGCCGCGTTGAAGGCCAAGGGCAAGACGCTTGGTCCGGCGATGCTGTTCTTCGGCTGCCGGCATCCCAATCAGGACTATCTCTACGCGGATGAGTTGAAGGCCCATGCGGCGGGCGGTATCGCCGAACTGCATACTGCGTTCTCGCGCGGCGAGGGCCCGAAGACCTATGTGCAGAACCTGGTCGCGGCCGAGAAGGATCGCGTCTGGAGCCTGATCGAGCAGGGCGCGATCATCTATGTCTGCGGCGACGGCGCGAAGATGGAGCCCGACGTCAAGGCCGCGTTAGTCGCGATCTACCGCGATCGCACCGGTACTGACGCCGATGCAGCCCAACGCTGGATCGACGACCTCGGCGCGAAAAACCGCTACGTGCTCGATGTCTGGGCGGGCGGGTGATTTTCTCGGCCAAGCGTAGGGTGGGCAAAGGCGCATCTGCGCCGTGCCCACCATGATGCGTCCGAGGTGGCAACGGTGGGCTCGCTTCGCTTAGCCCACCCTACGCACTACCTCTTCGGCAGCCGCTCGAAACTCGGGATCCCCTCGGGGATCGCGTGGAATGGCTGCTTGTCGATGGTGAAGATCGCCATTTGCGGGTTGCCGAAGAGCGCGGGGTCGTCGAGGGTGCCGGCCTTGAGGATCACCGCCGACAGACCGGGCCGGCGCGTGGTCAGATGGGTGCCGCATTCGGCGCAGAATTCGCGCGTCACCGCGCCTTCGATGTCGCTGCGGGTAAATTGCTTCGGCGTGCCCTTGGTGAAGCTGAAGCCGCCGACCGGCATCAGCATGAACATGTTGGGAGAGCCGCCCGAGATGTACTGGCATTCCCGGCAGTGGCACTGCGCCCGCAACGTCGGCTCGCCTTCGGCGACGTAACGCACGCTGCCGCAATAGCATCCGCCTTCGAGTTTCATGGCCTGTCTCCGTCTTTGCTAGTTCGCTTTCGCAGATGCCGCATGGCCGTGCTTGTCGATGGCGTCGATGATCTGCGTCCAGAACGGAATCGGCAGCGCGTGGCCGAGACCCTCGATCATCAGGAGTTTCGCGCCGGGTATCGAGGCCGCGGTGTCCTTGCCGCCCTCGGGGCGCGCCAGGGGATCGACGGTGCCGTGAATTACGAGCGTCGGCGCCTTGACCGCGTGCAGCCGTTCCTTGCGGCTGCCCGAGGCGAGGATGGCGCGGAGCTGGCGTCCGACGCCGGCGGGGTTGAGGCCGCGTTCGAAGGCGCGCTCGCCGCGGGCGCGGTCAAGCGCCTCGTCCTCCGGGAAGTGGCCGGCGCGAAGCACCTTCCAGGTCTTGGCAAAACGTTCGAGATACTCTTCCCGCGATTTTGGCGGCGGCGCCATCAGGATGGCGGTCGCTTCGCGGGTCGGCGGCGGTAGTTTTGGATTGCCGGTGCTCGACATGATCGAAGTGAGCGAGCGCAGCCGCTGAGGAAACGAGATCGCGATTTCCTGGGCGATCATGCCGCCCATCGACACGCCGACCACATGCGCCGATTTGATGCCGAGCGCATCCATCAGCCCGACCGTATCCTGTGCCATGTCATGCAGCCGGTAGGGCGCTTGGACCGGGATTTTGAGGAATCGCAGTTTGAGCAGTTCCATTGGGCTCAGCGGTTTGCCGCCGGACAGCCTGCTGGACTTGCCGATGTCGCGATTGTCGAAGCGGATCACGCGAAAGCCGCGCGCGGCGAGCTGCCGGCAGAAATCGTCATCCCACTGGATCATCTGCGCGCCCAGCCCCATGATCAAAATCATCGGTTCCGCAGCGGGATCGCCGAAGATTTCGTAGCAAAGGTCGATGCCGTTGGCGCGGGCGATCTGCGGCGGTTGATGGGTCGACGGGTTCACCTTGGCATTCCCTCTCGAAGGGCTTCGGGAAGACGTTTCTATGACATGGATTTTCGCGCCGCAGAAGGCTCCCGCGATTAAATCGGTTTCGCCAGGTTGACCGGGTGGGCGCAACGGTGTGGTATAATGAAAATAACCGGGACCAGCCGCGAGCGGGCCGGTCTGTTGACGCAGCAAGCGTCGGTTTTGCGATCATGCTGGAGGACGCCGATGGCAGACAAGAGCAACGATCCGGTCGCGCTGTGGCAAACCATGATCGGCGAGATGGAGAAAGGCTTTAACGCCTTCGCCAATCAGGCGATGGCGTCGCCGCAATTCAGCAAGGTCGTCAATCAGGTGGGCGGGGCCACGGCGGGCGCGCAACGGCAGCTTGGCGATCTCATGGAGAAATATCTCGTATCCATGAATATGCCGAGCCGGGCGCAGATGGTCGGCATGGCCGAACGGCTGGCCACCATCGAGGCGCAACTCAACGAGATCAAGGCGCTCGTGCTTCAGATGCAGGGCAATTCGGCTGCGCCCAACAGCGCTGCTCCGGCGACGCCGCGGCCGCCGCGCACCAAGCGTTCGCCATCGGCGGGCGGGGAGCAAAAATGAACGCCGGCGCGGCCTCCAGTCCGGCGGGCCTCGACCTGGCGTCGATCCCCGAGCGGATTCAGTCCGAGGTCCAGCGCGCGATTCAACGCAGCATCAAGGGCGTCGAATATATCTCGACATCGGGCCCCTCGCTCGGCTCAACGCCGAAGGACGTCCTGAGCGTCCGCGGCACGATGAATCTCTATCACTACCGGCCGGTTGCGGATGAAATCTACCGCGTGCCGATCCTGATTGTGATGGCGACCACCAACCGCGGCTACATCCTCGACATGGTTCCGGGCCAGAGCTTCATCGAGTTTCTCCTAAAGCGCGGCTACGACGTCTACATGCTGGACTGGACCGCGCCGAAACCGGAAGAGAAGCGTCTGCGCATGGAGGACTACGTCCTCGACTTCATTCCGGACTGCGTGCGTCACGTGCAGCGCGATTCCGGCGAGACCGACGTCACCGTGATCGGCTACTGCTTCGGCGGCGTGCTGTCGCTGCTCTACGGTTCGATCTTCGCCGACGGTCCGATGAAGAACCTGATCTGCTTCACCACGCCGGTCGATTTCCGCGAGATGAAGCTGTTCCAGAGTTTTTCCGACCGCCGTTATTTCGACGTCGATCATCTGGTCGACAGCGTCGGCAACGTGCCGCCCGAAATGATCCTGTCGTCCTTCGAGATGCTGCGGCCGGCCTCGCGCGCCGCCAGCCAGGTGCAGTTGTGGGAAAACATCTGGAACGACGAGTTCGTGAAATCCTACCGGATGTTCGATCGCTGGGCGACCGATACGCTGCCGCTGGCGGGCGAATATTTCCGCACCATCACCAAGGACCTCATGTGGGACAACAAGCTTTATGACGGCACGATGTCGGTCGGCGGCCGCAAGGCGGACATTTCCAAAATCAAGGTACCGATCCTGCATGCGGTCGCCGAGCACGATCACATCGTTCCCTATGACGCCGCCAAGCCGCTGATTGAGAAGGTCGGCTCGACCGACAAGGAAGAGGTGATGCTCAAGGGCGGCCACGTCAGCCTGGTCGCCGGCGCCAACGCGGTCCGGCGGCTTTGGCCCAAACTCGATTCATGGCTATGCGAGAGATCGACATGAGTGAGACACGTTCCTATCCCCGCCGCGTCAACACCGACGCCGGCGAGATCGAATTCCGCCTGATGGCGCGTCCCGATGAGGCCGCCGTGCTCGCGTTTGCGCAAAAACTGCCGACCCATGATTTGTTGTTCCTGCCGCGCAACATCAGCCAGCCAAAGGTGCTGTCGGCCTGGATCAACGAGATCGAGCGCGGCGACATCACGAGCCTGCTGGCGCTCAAGCAGGACGTCGTGGTCGGCTGCGGCACGCTGGCGCGCGATCGCCATTCCTGGTCGCCCCATGTCGGCGAGCTCCGCATGGTAGTGTCCCAGGACGTCCGCGGGCAGGGGGTCGGCCGAGCGCTGTCGCAGGAGACCTTTGCGCTCGCGCTCGGCGGCGGCCTTGAAAAGCTGTCGGTCCAGATGACGGTCGACCAGCAGGCGGCGATCGCGCTGTTCGAGAGCCTGGGCTTCAAGGCGGAAGCCTTGCTGCGCGACCACGTCCGGGACGCCGATGGCCGGAAGCACGACATTGTCGTGCTGGGGCACAACGTGGCGCAGGTTCGGGCACAGATGGAGGCCTATGGGCTGCCAGGGGCGGTTACCCCCTCCTGAAGGGAGACTATATACTTGACAACGGAACGCGAGTCAGAGCATAGCGGCGGCCGACAGGGCGGCGCTGACGTGGTTTATCTTATTAGGGCGGAGCATCCTTTCGTGCCCGCTGCTCAGCCCGATATTCCTTCTTGTTCCGATGCGAGGTCGTCCCTTCAGGCCGTGGAGCGGACGCTGATGCAGTCGGGGCATTTTTATCATGCGGCTCGTTGGGTAGTGCACGAACTAGCGAAAGACATTCTTCAGGCGATTTCGGATTCGGCCGATTAGGCGGAAAGCCCAACGCCTCCCGCGCACATTCGGCGACTACGTGGAAGTGCTCGGCGGCGATGAATAGGTCTTGCACCGTAAGCAGCTCTTCAGTCGCCGAGGGCTGATTTCTTCCTTGGCTGATTGTGTAGTGCACTCCCTTCACTGTTTCGCCGTCCTTCGTGACAGCTAATCGCGGTTCGCCATGTGCCAGCTTGTTGCGGAACCCGCTATAGTTTCTGGCTTTCTTTAACGCCTCCTTGAGGAACGCTATATCGCTATCCTTTAGGTGCGTGGCGTGTTCAAGTGCCGCTTCCAGCATTTCGGCACGCGCGGCGAAGCTGCGAGCGCTATAGAAAATGCCTCTTGCCATGGCGTCCGGCATCCCGGTGATTTTGGCGAACCAATAGTAAAGAGATGTTTCTAACTGCGACCATCGAGCTAGAGCGTGGCCGTAAAAATGATAGAATTCGGCCGTTGCTGCTTCCAACTGATCCTTTGGGATCGTAAATTTTAAGGTCTGCGGTGTCATGGCTAGAAAGCCCGATCTAGACGAAGCTACTATTCAGATTGCGCGGCGCATGCTCACAATGCCTCCTAAGCCGCACCAGGATATGAAGGTGCGAAAAACAAAAACGGCTAAACGTCACGCAGGCGTTCGAAAGCAACGCTCAACAAAGAGCTAACGGTGTCGCTATGCCCGCAAACCGAGACTTAATCCTTATTGGGAAATTCCCATCATCTCTCGCTGCATCGCTAGTAAGCGAGATACGGCTTCTTCAATCTCAGCAGCGGCCAAATCGGATAGCACAGGGTCGGCGCCGGGATAGGTATCGTTTCTCAGATTTTCTGAGCACTTTTGGTGCGCGGCTACAATCTGCTCTGCGGTCGCGCCAATCGAGCGATGGAATCTGATGCAAAGATCGTTCAGAACAAACTCGATAGCCATGAGCCTAGCTTCGGCTTTGATCTCTCGCTCATTCATGGCGTTTTCTCCAGCGTGTGAAGCGACGCGCGAGCTGCTTTGATGTTTTGGGCTTAGTGAGTCGGCCGGTACGTGAGACGCTTGCCTTCGATACCTTTGGCAATGAGCGCCGCACGTTCCCCGTCTTTGACCTTGCGGGTATTCCATTTGAAATCCCATTCCGCGAGGTAGCGCGGAAGATGGGCTTCGCTGATCGAATGGTGAGCGCCGAACACGGCGCGCTTCATCAGGCTGAACCGGCATTCTGACGTGTTGGTGTGAGCATCACCCCGGACGTATTCATCAGCGCCATGGTTCACTGTCTCATGGCGATCAAACTCTTTGCCGACGTGAAAATATTGGCCGCCCTGATCCGTCATCAGCGACGACTTGCGGCTGACGTGGGTAACAATGAGCGGGCGCAGCGTCTCGCCGGATACCTTGGCGACACGGAACGAATGGGATTGGCCGTCGCGTTCGGTAAGCGCAAACACAGCCTGCTTGCCCATGCCGCCGATGTTCTTTTTGTTGCGCTTGCTGACGTGCTTGTTCGCCTCTTTGCCGCCGATATACGTTTCGTCGGCCTCCACGATCTTGCCAGAGCCGCCCAAAGGCCCGCCGGCGGGCGCGGTCATGGCTTCACGGATGCGATGGCAAAGGAACCATGCAGTCTTGTAAGTCACGCCCAGCATGCGCTGGAGTTGGAGCGCGCTCATGCCTTTCTTGGAAGCGCCCATGAGGTGCATTGCGAACAGCCACTTGGACAGCGGAATCTTGCTGCGCTCCATCACCGTGCCGACCGTGACCGTGAACTGGCCATTGCATGCGGCACAGTAGTAGAGACCGGGCCGATGAGCCTTGCCTTCGCCCTTGGCGAGCTTGTCCTGATCGGCGTTGCCGCACTGAGGGCAGATCGGACCATCGGGCCAGCGGATCGCCTCAAGCGCGTCGCGGGCCTTATCATCATTGGTGAAAGCGGCGTTCTGGATATCGGCTTTGGCCATCGGGCAACTCCTATGCCCAAAGTATCTACCTAGCCGCTTCCGTTGTCAAGTATATAGTCGCCTCCTGAAGGCCCCCTCCGGCCGGTTCCCTGGGCAAACCGTCCAATATTCCATCTGATCACGAATATGTGATATCGCGATGCAACATCAATGTTGCGGCGCACCATTAACTATGCCATATAGGTTCTTGCCCCGGGCCAATCCGGACGGGGTGAGCCCATAGCTCAAACCTGAGGATGGAGAGACCCCCATGACCACCGATACCAATTCCGTGCTGAATACCGTCAAGGAAGCCTTCGCGCCCGTCACCGAGGCGCTCACCAAGCTTCAGAACATTGAAGTTCCCGAAGCCGCCCGTGAGTTCATGAAGAAGCAGGCTGAGACCGCCAAGGAGCGTGCCGCCGACTTCTATGCGGGTTCGGAGAAGGCCACCGACGCCATCGAGTCCGCGGTTGCGGGTTCGGTCAGCGAAGCCGCCAAGATCAGCCGCAACATCCAGCAGGCGATTTACCAGGATGCCGAAGCCTTCTTCGCCGGCATCGACAAGCTGGCTTCCGCCAAGTCGCTGAACGAGGCGGTGCAGATCCAGTCAGATTTGCTGCGTTCGCGCGGTGAAGTGCTCGTGTCGAGGGCCAAGGCCTCGACCGAATATCTCGGCAAGCTCGTCGCCGACGGCGCCAAGACCGCCCAGGACAACTTCGCCAAGGTCTACAGCAAGACCGCCTGATCGCTTCAGTACCAGTTGCGTTAGTCGAAGGCCCGCTTAGGCGGGCCTTCTTTTTGACGCGCAGCGTTCTCCGGATGCTGCGCGAGTCGCGCCGCTCTTGCGGCGTGGTGCGCTGCTGATCCGGGGTCCATGGACCGCGTAGGTCCCGGCTCTGCGGGGCAGCGTGAAGAGCACGCTGCACCGCGTCCGGGACACGGGCCGTTCGGGCGGGCTCAGGATGACGGCGACGCATGTAGCTCATATCTTCATCTCCTCTCTGTCGAAAGCCGCCATGACCCTTCCCGCAACATTCTCGTTCGACGCGCCCGGCGATGCCGCGCGCGCGGCTGAGCTGCGGCGGGTCAAGGCGCTGGCGACGCTGGTTCTCGCCGGCACGCTGACCCTGTTTGTGACCGCGAAACTGCTGCTGCCGTTGCACCCGGTCTTCGGTTTTGTCGCGGCCTTTGCGGAAGCCGCGACCATCGGCGGCCTTGCCGACTGGTACGCGGTCGTTGCGCTGTTCAAACGGCCGCTGGGATTGCCGATCCCGCATACCGCGATCATCCAGAGCAATCAGCACCGCATCGCCGACAAGCTCGGCGAATTCATCGAGGTGCATTTTCTCGAACCCGGGCCCGTCGAGGCCAAGCTGCGCCAGATCGACTTCGCCTCCTTCATCGCCGACTGGCTGCGCGATCGCAAGCGCAGCACCGATCTCGCCCGCTTCACGCTCCGCCTCTTGCCTGAGGCGGTGACGGCGACCGAAACATCCGGCCTGATGACCTTCATCAGCCGCCGCATCACCACACAGCTGCAATCGATCGATCTGGCACCGCTTGCCGCCGGAACGCTGCGCGCGTTCGTCGCCGAGCGCCGGCATCAAGGTTTGCTCGACGACATCTTGCGCGCCGTACATCAGACGCTGACGCAAGCCGAGACCATGGCCATGATCCGCGAGAAAATTCGCGCCGAATTGCCGACGCTCCTGAAGCTCTATCGCACCGACAAGTTTCTGGTGAACAAGATCGTCGCCTCCGCAACCGCCTTCTTCGAAGAGGTTCGCAGCGATCCCCATCATCCGTTCCGCGGCGAGTTCGACCGCATGGTGCTGTCGTTCGTCGACCGGCTTTCGGCCGACAAGACCTACGCTGATCGCATCGATGGATTGAAGCGCGATCTTCTGGCGCGCCCCGAGCTCGGCGATCTCGCGCAAACCATGTGGTCGAATGCGAGGTCATTCATTGAGCGCAGCGCCAGCGGCGAGAGCCAGGTGTTGCAGCAGCATCTGGCCGGCATGTTCGTGAAAGCCGGCGAGGCGCTAGCGGCTGACTCCGAAATGCGCGCCGAGATCAACGAAGG
>Ga0116223_10003760_pt1 | contig 13428 bp, 10 predicted proteins | sample Sb_taG_3_FD_90092 | JGI IMG/M metagenome (GOLD analysis project Ga0116223, IMG submission 90092) | Peat soil microbial communities from Weissenstadt, Germany - Sb_50d_a_PC metaG | ecosystem: Environmental > Terrestrial > Soil > Wetlands > Peat | place: Germany: Weissenstadt | collected 2010-09-21 | reverse complement strand
CGCGGCACTCCACACAAGCGCAACACGCCGGAATCCGTCACCTTCCTGCTGATCTCGCCGCAGGGCGACGCCGCCTGACAGGCTCGCGTGTGAGAGCAGAGATCAGGGGTCAGAAAACAGAGACAAGAGAGCGGAGAACAGAGATCGGGCTGCGGACGCGCGCTGCCCTCTGCTAATTTACTCTTGTCGCTGTAACGGTGGGCCGGTAATATCTACCATACTTCTGGAGCGCGGAGGTAAGTTCCGGCTCGAAGGTTAGGAGGAGATATCCCATGGCTAATCCAGGCAAACTGTCACTGTTCGCAGCAACTTTGCTTCTCGCCGCCTGCGTCGTGCAGCCGGCAAGGGCAACTCAAGCGCCCGCCGATCCCTGCTCGCTGTTGTCTGCTGCCGACCTGAGCACGGCCATAGGTCAGGCCTACGGTTCCGCTGCAAAGAGCACCGCGCCTGCGCCCTTCGCAAACACCGTTCAAGGCACGGACTGCAATTACTCTTCAAGCGGAGGCGGAAGCCCTCTCTGGTTTAGGATTTACTTTGATCCTTCGGCGTCCGCCGCAACGGATCTGTTCGCGCGATTGAAGATGTTTTATAGTCCGCCAACGCCGGTAGCCGGCATTGGAGAGGACGCATATTTCGATCCCAGTCATGGGCTCCATGTGCGCAAGGGCAACGTCCGGTATTTCCTCAGCTTTCAGAATATGAAGAATTTCACTCCCGCGAATGAAGGCCAGCTCAAAGCTCTCGCCAGCCAGGTCGCCGGAAAACTTTGAGGCAAGGCGACGCCGCCTGACGCGGTCGCGAAGTCGGCCTATTCGCGCAGCAGCACAGGGTCCTGACCTGCGATCACCTGCGCACCATGCACTGGCGCGCAGTTGCCGTACATGTCTTCCACTTCAGTCGGCGTCCAGCTCAGCTCTGGATTCACCGTCGCATTGCCTTTGGGATTCCAGAGAATCAGGCCGTGGCGTCCATCCTGAAACTGCAAACTGCACAACCATGTGTCGTTTCCGTCGGCCGCGCACGCACCCAGCACATTGCCCACCAGCCATCTCTGCAAATTGGCGTAGGCAAGTGCGGCGCGTGTCGGCGTTGCGTTATCCGCCTCCGTCATAAACAGCGACACGCAGCAGTGGTTGTCCCATTCATACCAGAGGAATCGTTCGATTCCCGAGGAGCGCCCAACCAGCAGAGCTCTCACAGCAATCGCCGCAGCCTCATCCTCACTCGCGAACGTGCTCGGCAGCATCCACCCCGTCTCCGTATTCCAGATCGGCTTCTTCACGCCATGCGCATTCAACAGTGTAGAAACCTGGCTGAACAAAGTCGCGATCGCTTCCGGCTGGCTCGGCGATACGTAAAAGTGATACCCGATAATGTCGGCGGAGTTCGCGTAACCAAGGTTGAGCAACTGCTCCATCAGCGGGATTCCATTTGATGTTGTCAGGTTGGCGGAGATGAACTGCGCATTGGGATCGATGCTTTTGATCGCGGTATAAGCCGTCTGTTGCAGGCTCACAATTTCCGCCGCATTCCCGGTCCACATCGCGGTGCAATTCATCTCGTTCCACATCTCGTAGTAGGCAATCCTGCCTTTGTACCTCGTCGCCACGGCCTGCACATACGCAATCCAGTCGTGGATGTCGGCCGGTGGGGCGGCGGCTCCGGGCGTGTAGGCTGACGGCTCATTCGGGCGCTCTGAAGCCCACTGCGGAGTCAACGCCAAAGGCAGAATCACATCGACTTTGTGTTGTTGCGCGAGGCCGACGAGTGTGTCGAGCCGCGAAAAGTTCCACTCTCCCTGCGCTGGCTCCACATCTTTCCAGGCCACGTTGGCATCCCACAGCCTCCACGTTCCAAATGGAACAGCGGGCCATGGCGTTCCCGGATCCACGAAGCCGACGTGCATTCCAAAATACTGTTCGCTGACGGGAGAACTGTCGGGCACGGAGTTGCTTGCAGCAGAAATGATGAGTGAGGGATTCGAGCACCCGGCAAGGGATCCGAAGAAGAGAACTAAAACTGTTGTAAGCCTTGTGGCTTTCGCGTTCATCTGTCGCCGCTTGCAGAAAACATCGTCGGCAGCCCAGATCGAACGAACCCTAAGGACTCATCTGCTTAGAAACCTGCCGGCCCATTGAGGCCAGCGTAACGGGATCCGAGGGGATTGGCCGTGAGATGCGTCACACACTGGGAAGCCTATATCAGCACATGAATTCAAAGCCTGCCCTAGGCGCAGTCGAATGGGTGCCACAATCGCTTACCCACCTTCACCAAGTGGAGGGAGCGCGGGGCTTAAGCCCCGCGATTACCCGCTCACCCCCCTTTTGAAAAACAAAGAGCGCGGCCAAGCCGCGCGCAGCAGGAGTGATTGATTTATGCTTACAGGCGTGTCAGGGCACGACTTTAGTCGTGCCGAAATCGTCGCAAAATCAGTGCGGGCTTTAGCCCCTGAGAGCTACATCCCGCCATTCCGATCCAACAACCACAGTTTTTCCGCAGCCACTTTAGCCCCTGTCATGACCCGACCCTCAAGGCCATCGGACCCGAGCAGCGCCGCAGGAAAACCGCGAACCTTTTTCCTGACTTCGAGAACGGCGCGCATCGTCCGTATTATGACTCGCCATGTGGGGCTGAAGATGAGCTTGGGCAGGAAACTGTTGCTGGGCGCGGCTGGATTGCTGGCCGTGGCCGCGCCGGTCGCATTCGGCGTGTTACACGCAACGCAAACCCGCGCCCAGTCACAGGTTGAAGATTCAACGAATAAGCTGCCGGCGTTCGAGGTGGTCTCAGTCAGGCCAGACCAGTCTGGGGCTGGCTTCACTACCATAGGAGCCGTGGGAGTTCACGCTCCCAGGGACAGGTTCATCGCGACAAATATAACGATCAAGGCGCTAATTCTATGGGCTTGGGCCCCTGGAAATTCTCGTCCGTTGCCGGATGATCAAGTGACAGGGGGACCGAGTTGGATCAACTCCGACAAATACGATATCGATGCGAAATTGGAGGACTCGCAAGTTGCAGCACTGGAAAAGTTAGCTCCCCTTGATCGCCTCGTGCAAACTAGACTCATGGTGCGATCGTTGCTTGCCGATCGATTCAAACTCGTGATGAACCACACGACATTGATCGTGCCGGTTTTCGCTCTGGTTGTTGCCAGGGGCGGCCCCAAACTGCAAGAGACGGCTCCGTGTAGCACTCCCGCTCCGGGTACGTTTCCCATGCCACCCCCACCCCCTCCGTCTCCGGGCGCTTCCCCGGCAGCACCCCAGGGACCGGCCACACCACTCCGAGCGGGCAGCCTTCTATTTCGTCCCGGCGAGACCATGGCATGTGCAGAACCGGTTAGCGAACTTGTGAGGTGGCTCCGACTCGAATTGGGCCGGCCCGTTGTGGATCAAACCGGACTCACAGGCAACTACAGTTTCGATCTGAAGTGGACACCGGACGTCAACTCACCGGGAGCGATGCCAGGGCCATCGCCCGGCGCGGAGACACCCCCGCCCGACGCTTCGGGACCTTCCATCTTCACCGCCATTCAGGAACAACTCGGGCTAAAGCTGGAATCAACGAAAGGCCCCGAAGAGGCTATCACGATCGCCCATATCGAAAAGCCATCGCCGAATTAGGTATTGAAGCAAGCAGCGGTCTGGGAGGTTCCAGTGATGACAGGCGCCCTCCGCGCACGAATCTTATTTGCCGGCGCGCTTGTTGCCGCGGTGGTTATGCCGTTGGCGCTGCCCGGCCAGGCGCCTCCTGTGCCGGCACCCCCTCCTCCGCCACCAACGGACCAGGCGCCCGCATCCCCGCAAACTCCCGTACCCGCGCGCGAACCTCCCGGCGCCATCTATAAAGACGCGATGCATCCGTTGGAAGTGGTGCGCGCTTCGCTCGACAACTGGTCTGAGGCTGAGCTTGCTGCGCTGGCTGTCGGTATGCAAAGGGCACGCGAGGCCTGCGACGCAGCCAGGCCCGACGATTATCAGGGCGAGGACCTCTACGACCTCGCACATCTCTGCGCCTTTGGCCAGGACTGGAGTCCAGCCAACGACGCTGCGCTTAAGTATGTGGCAAGCAGGGAAGTGCTGCATCGAACTCAGGCCCTGGCGATCAGCGTGAGCGCGCTGGTGCACATCAACGCACTAGACCTTGCGCTGGCCACCACCCGCGGGCTGCTGCGGTTCCCGTACGATGCGGAAGTGGCCTACACCGTCCGCTACATGAAAGACACGCTCGAGCACGCCGGCAGTCCGGAGGCACTGGCGCTTGCCGGCGAGGAGCACGCCGCCATCGTGCAGGCATTGAGTCGGCCCGGTCCGTTGAAGGCGGCGAGCGGCGATACCACCGTTTCAACCGGAGCGCTGTACGCGTCCGCGATGGAGCTCGCGTTTCTCGATCGTTTTGCCGGCAACTCTGACGCCGCGGCGGCAGCGGCAGCCGACGCGGACGCTGCGCTTCAGAAACTGACGGCAGTCTCCGCCGAAGACCAGCAGGAGATCGATCAAGTGCGGACACAGTACCATTTGCTGGGTACGCATTTGCCGAACGTGCATCCGACACGAATGCTCCAATCGGCGGGCGCCAGGCCCCGGATCGATCCCAATTTTGGCGCAGCCACCGTGCTCGTGCTCTTTTCCGACTGGTGCATCGAGTGCCGCGAACTGGTGAAGACCATGACCAAGTTCGCCGCTGTCAACGGCCATGCGCCAATCCACGTCTACGGGCTGCTCTACTCTGAAGATTCGCCTGCAGGCCCGCAGGACGCTGGCAAAGTGCTGCACGCCGTGAATGAGAAATACCTGGCGGGCACGCCCACGCTCGAAGTTCCCGCGCAGACCGCGCAGACCTTCGGCGTGGTCGACTATCCTCTCGGCGTTGTGCTCGACAAAAGCGGGACGATCCGGTTTATCGGCGTGCTTCCCAGCCATGCTTTCGAAGAGAATGGCTACATCTCGAAGGTGCTCCAGCGCATGTCTGCCACGAGCGCATCGAAAGGAAACTAGCGCGCTGATTCGGCCCCGTGCGGCGATGGGTCAGTCGATCATTCCGCCCGCAATGCATCCACCGGATTTACCGCCGCTGTCCGCCTTGACGGAATGTAACTGGCCAGTGAGGCTGCCGCGCACAAAGCAATGCACGCCAGCACATATGTAGTGGGGTCTACCGGGCTGACATGGAAAAGCAATGACTTTAGCAACTGAGTTGCCGCCAAAGCCATAAGCAACCCGCATCCGATGCCGCACGCGGCCAGCACTAGGCCCTGCCGAACAAACATGGTGGTGATGCTGTTCCTTTGCGCTCCCAGCGCAATGCGAATGCCGATCTCGCGCGTGCGTTGCGAGGCGGAATAGGCAATCACGCCGTAGAGCCCCACGATTCCCAATAACAGTGCAATGGTCGACGCAATCCCAAGCATCACGAGGGTAAACGACGTTCGCGAAATCGACTTCTCGTAGTAGTAGTCCTGGGTGTGTATGCCGGTGAGAGGAAGATTGGCATCCACCGACCAAACCGCCTGACGCACATCCTTCATCAGGCTCTCGGAACCTGCTCGCGGAGTCCGGATCGTAAACACAACGAAGCGTCTGACGCTGAACAAGCCACTCTCAAAGTGAGACAGCAATGTCGGCCAGTAGGCGATGGTTGGCGCATCCTTGCTCATTCCATCGTTATGCACATCGCCGATGACCCCGACGATTTCCCGCCAGTCATCCTTCGTGCTCACGCGGATATGCTTGCCGAGCGCATTGGTTGGACTACCCCAGTATTCGCGCGCAAAGTTCTCACTCACCATAGCCACGGGCAGCTTCTCGAAGGCCTCGTCCCACGTGAAATCCCGACCCGCAGCCAGGGGAATGCCGAGCGTCTTGAGAAAGCCCGGAGCGCCAAAGACGAATTCGCGCAACGGTGGCATTGCGCCGCCGGCATAGCTTCGGTCCTGCGCAAAGACCGGGTCATGCCACCCGTTTCCATCCATGGGCACGGAACCACCGAAGCTCACGGATTCCACGCCCGGAATTGCTGCAATCTTTTGTTCGATCGCCTGCTGCATGCGGAGAACATCGTCGTCTTTGGGTACGTCGGCTTCGGGGATGCCCAGCCGTACGGTTTGGATCTTTGCGGTCGTATCGTAACCGGCATCCACATGAATCAGTGCTCGAAAGGTCCGGATCATAAGTCCGGAACAGATCAGCAGCACGAACGCAAGGCTTACCTGGATCACCACCAGCGTGTTGCGCATGCGGTGGCGCTCACGTCCCTGGCTGGTCGTCCGGCTCTCGCGCAGACCCGTTCCCACTCGCGTGCCGGCAAATCGTAGTGCGGGAATGGAACCGAAGAGCAGACTGCAAAGTATCGTCACGACCAGCGTGAAGACCAACACGTTCAGGTCGATACCGATGTCGTGCAGGCGTGGCAGGCCAGAAGGGCCAAGCGCGATCAGCAAACGCAGCGCGCCCCAGGCGAGCACGAGCCCCAGCGCACTGCCCAGCACTCCCAATAGCGCGCTCTCCAGCAGGAACTCCTTGCCGATCCGCCACGGGCTTGCCCCGAGTGCTGCGCGTACCGCCAACTCCTGGTGGCGTCCTTCGGCACGCACCAGCAGCAGATTCGCGACATTGGCGCAGGCAATCAGCAACACCACTCCGATGCTGCCCATCAGCACCCAAAGCAGTTTGCCCACATCGCCGATCACGTCCCGGGTAAGCGGTCGAACATTGGGCCCCAGCCGCGCCTTATTGAAGAGGTCGATGCTGAATCCCGGCGGGGCGGGAAAACTGTTGAGCACGATGGGCCACATCCGCGCCACATCGGCGTTCGCCGCCTGCAAGGTGACGCCAGGCCGCAATCGGGCAATGCCTTCATAGCTGAACTGGCCGAGCGTAGTCTTGTTTCGATCGAGACGAAGAGGCAGGAATAGAGCGGGCTGCTCCCAATCGAGGAAGCGAAACCCCTTCGGCATCACTCCGATGACCTGGCGCGCTTTCCCGTCCACGCGAATGGTTTGTCCCACGATGAACCTGTTCGAGCCGAAGCGGCTTTGCCAATAGTCGTAGCTAAGCATCACCGTGTCGGGCCCGCTCGGGCTGTCGTCGACTCGGTTAAACCAGCGACCCAATAAAGGCGCGAGTCCGAGAATCGGAAGAACGCCATCGGTCACATCCAGCGCCTGCACCTGCTCCGGGTTTCCCTGCCCCGTAACGCTCACCGAGTCTCCCTGATAAATGCCCACATCATCAAACACCCGGTTCTGCTCGCGATAGACGAAGTAGTTTGACGGCGCCATATTCACTTCTTCGATATTCAGTCCTGGTGCCGTGTGCCAAACTCCGACCAGCGACTCCGGATGCGGGTAGGGCAACGGTTTCAGCAGGACGCCCTCCACGACGCTGAACACTGCGATGTTGGCGCCAACCCCCGCGGCAAGCGTAATCAGCGTGATCACGGTGAAGACGGGTGCCCGCCAGAGCCTGCGCACGATTTGCCCGAGCTGGCTGAAGTCGGAACTCATGGTCAATCCTCCTGGCGGCCTAAGGATCAGAGCAGGCAAGGTGCACCTTTCAGACGCTACGCAGTGCCTTGCGGAAAGGTTCCGCGACGCAGGGTGCCTTTTCGACGCCTCATTGAAGAATAAAAACAATTCTTTCCAGGCGTTCGCGTTCGGCACCACTCAAGCCACCCCAGCGTCGAAGACCAGTCGCCGGAGGCTCCGGCTGTTTTGAACCATCGTAAATGTTAGTCTTCGGCCAGGACCGGCCCGAGTGGGTAGCGGCTGGGCTCGACAAGAACTCCACCGTGTCCCATATATTTGTTGTTAATGGCCACAAAAACTAAGCGCATCGGTATTCTCACCGCTGGCGGCGATAGCCCCGGTCTGAACGCAGCCATCCGCGGCGTCGGCAAAGCCGCTCTTGGCTCCTACGGCTGGGAGATCATTGGTTTTCGCGACGGCTTTCGTGGCCTGGTCGAGAACCGGCGAATCAAACTGGATCGCGCCGCCCTTTCCGGCATTCTCACCATCGGCGGCACGATTCTCGGCACCAGCCGCGACAAGCCGCACCGCATGGTGATCAACGGCAAGACGAAGGACATGACCGGTGTGATCCGGAACAATCTCAGGAAGTGGGGAATCGATTGCGTGGTTTGCCTCGGCGGAGGCGGCACCGCGAAGAGCGCCCTGCGCTTGCACCGGGCCGGCATCCATGTCATTACGCTTCCCAAGACCATTGACAACGATGTAGCCATGACCGACGCCACTTTTGGCTTCGCTACCGCCTTGGACATTGCCACCGAGGCGATTGATCGTCTGCACAGCACCGCTCACAGCCACCACCGCATCATCGTCGCCGAGATCATGGGCCATCGTGCAGGCTGGCTTACGCTCGGCGCCGGACTGGCCGGCGGCGCAGACGTGATCCTCATTCCAGAGATTCCTTACAACGTGAAGAAGGTCGCCGAGGCCATCCGTCAACGCAGCAGGAGCGGGAGCAGCTTCAGCATTGTGGCCGTAGCCGAGGGCGCGAAGAGCCGCGAGGATGCGCGCATCTATGAGAGCGCCGAGAAGAAACTGCAGCGCGCCAAATCCTTGAGCGGTAAGATCGAGGCAAAACACGAAATCGCCGGGCTTGACGTTCGACATCAGGGAAACACCCTGCGCCTCGCCCATCAGCTCGAGGAACTCACGCACCTCGAATCCCGTGTGACCATCCTTGGCTATGTCCAGCGCGGCGGCACACCGTGCGCGGCAGATCGCATGCTCGCCACGCGCCTCGGCACCGCCTGTGCCGATCTCATCGCCAGGGGGAGCTTCGGGGTGATGGTGGCCGCCTGCGGCGATCACACCGAGCCGGTGCCACTGGATCAAGTCGCAGGCAAGCGAAAGTCCGTTCCGCTCGACCATTCATGGTTGGAGTCAGCCCGCCGGGTGGGAACATGCCTTGGTGATTGAAACGACGAAACTGTGTTTGCGGCGGCCCTGCTGGGAAGTCCAGGAACAAGACTCCGCCCAGAGCACAGGATTTCTGCGTACTCTCCTCGGGGCGGGGTGGAGCGCCCGGCGGTTGCTTTCGTGATGGTGGGGCCTGTGCGCGGCGAAGCCGCGCTCCCGGGCGCCCCAACTTCGCCACGTCTCTGTTCTTGTGGCTAGGGCGGGATCGCCCGACCACCCACCTCATCCGCTGTCATGTTGAACGAAGCGTAGCGGAGTCGAAAGATCTGCGGTTGTTTTTCGTTCTGTCTCAGGGCACGAATTCATTCGTGTCGCAAATCGCCCATTTAGTTTTTTGAAAAACAAAGTGCGCGGCGAAGCCGCGCTCGAACCCAGCCCGCGCAGCGAGCGAAACGCATGGGCCCCCGATTGTCCGTTGCGTGAGGTACGGCAAGTGTGGTCCTAAAGATCCTTGAGAGCAAGCCGTGCGAGCGACTCTTCCGACGAACGCTGCTGATCCGGACTCTTTGCACCGTAGACCGTCAAAACGATGACATTGTTCCCCTGCCTCACTGACAGTGTCCAGGTATTCTGCATCCCCGAGAGCGACGCCGCGTCGCCAATTCCGCTGACATCCGTCTTGGTCATGCCCTGAACGGGCATGATGGTTCGCGCCCAGGCCGAGGCATCGCGCAGCGCAATGCTTACTCCTTGCGGGCTGCCCTTCCACATGCAGCCAGTAGTGCCCAGAGGCATGGGCGAAACCGGGTTACCGAGCACCTGGGCGATTTCTTCCGCAGTCAACAGCTTGCACGGTTCCGCGGCGCTCGCAACCATGGGCAGCGTGGCCAATAGCCCGAACGCCAAGAGCGCTCCCCAATGACGCACTGATGAATTCACGCTGAACCTCCCTCGCATCACGGATTTTAGCATTGCAGAGGATGGCGGGTGCCCCGGGTCCCGGGCCGTAGATTCGATAAGACGATGGGTGCGTGAGAACAGAGATAAGAGATCAGAAAACAGCGATAAGGGGTCAGGGATCGAACGGCCTCGTATCAGGGCACGAATTCATTCGTGCCGTATTCGCCGCACCCGCCCCCCCACCTCATCCGCTGTCATCTTGAGCCAAGCGTAGCGGAGTCGAAAGATCTGAGGTTGTTTTTCGTTCTGTATCAGGGCGCGAATTCATTCGTGCCGCAGGACGCGTAACAAAAAGCAAGGGCTTTTACGGGCTGCGGACAAAACCTTTGCGAAGCTCCACCAAGTGTCAGGGCATGACTTTAGTCGTGCCGCAAATCGCCCATTTAGTTTTTCGAAAAACAAAGTGCGCGGCGAAGCCGCGCTCGAACCGGACATAAGCCCCAGCACCAAACGCGAAAGCCCCATCGGGAAACCGGTGGGGCTTTCTGTGTCTAGCGGAAGCGAGGAACGTTCATGTCTTCCGCGCCAACATGGACATTCTCTTAAGCAAAGACAGCAGGTAGGCGCTACAATGCTGGTGACTTCACGCCATGTTCAAGACCGCGCGATTCAAGGTCCACAATCCGTCGCCGCATAAGAGCGTCATCCTCTGGTACGCGATGACGTAGTATCACCTTACTCTGAAGTCTGTCCTGGAAAGGCACTTGCTCTGCCCGATCTAGTCGAACGCATTTCTGTGCTCGACAAGAAGGGAAAGTTGCGGCCAAGCAAGTTCAGTCTGAGCAGAGTGCTTTATACGATCGCACCCAAGAAATGGGAGCTCGCTCCATTGCGCGACTACCTCATAAACGACGCATCCGCGATGATCATGAGTCACTTGAACGAGATCTTCAAAGGTGAGAACGAATCGAACCCTCGAACGACGCCCAGCTTGGACGCGATGACCGACGAGGAATTCCGCCGTGCCTATAGTGAGTTCATGGACCCGGAGGCACTGCTTGTCATCAAGCCACAACAACGAGAAAAGATCGACGCAGCCGTAGCGACGGGAGAGACTCGGGTCGCCAGGCGCCTCGTGATCCGGTCGTCAGCCTGAACAAAGTTCATTCGAACCGCCTGAACAAGTATCGAGTCTGGAAACCCCTCGGGCTTCTCGTGGTGGCAGGACTGACGCCTCCGGACTGGGAGGTGACACTGCTCGACGAGAACCTGGGCCATCCTGATTACGAACGTCTCCCCAAACCTGATCTCGTCGGTATAACGGCCTTTACTTCTCAAGCGCCGCGCAACATCCGGTCGCGTCCGCGCATCTAAACTTATGCGACGTGGGGGCCAGGTTGCGGTCGGGCCCCCAGTTTTTCTTCCCCGCGGCCCTGCGCCGCTAACCGGCCTCTCCGGAATTCATCGAATTCCGACGCAGCGCGCCCGTCGCTCAATTCGGCCCGTTTTCCCACAGCCGCATGGTACTGACTCGAAACACTCTACCCGTTCCCGCCGTCACAGGCGTTTTCAGAATCCGTAGGTCAACTTGTTTTAGACAATGTGAGCAATTCTGAACAGTCAGCAGCTGACAGACAGGTAGAAACTGCTTCAATCTCCTACCCAGGGAGCCGAGTCAATCGAGGGCCGGGGAAGCCCTCTTGACTCTCAGCTAATGGGCGTGATGTTGTCGCAATGCTGACCTAGTGTAGCTCGATGACGTCACGCCCGTTTTCTTCAATCGCATAGAAGAGAAATTCGGGGTACATACCGGAATTTGAATTCCGCCTTCCATCCCTTATCCGTCGGTCCTAAAATGAGCCCGGCGGTTCTCTCTTGCGCCCAAAGGGAGGGTCGTCTATGCCGAAGTCTTCTTCATGATTCCGTTTTGCTTGTGTTCACTGTTTATCTTGGCGCGCCGAGGTAGACCATCCCCCGATTGATTCGGGGCATGTGAGCGTCCGGGTAACCACCAAGAACTCTATAGCGGAGCCCCCTTAGATCGGTTCGCACACATGGCGGACGCCAAAGTCGACTTTCGCGATTATGTATGATGGACCCTCAGCTTGGGTTTGACCACAACGACCCATTCACAGCCGCGTCCATCGCAATTCTGACATTTAGTGGTACCACTCTGGCCCCTCCCGTTGCATCGTTCGCATCCGACCGCTATCTTGAGTTCGATGTCTTCTGTCGCGGGCATTTGGCTAAGCCGTCGAACGACTCGCGCCCCGTGATAGGTCAGGAGCCAGCGGAGAAGCTGAAGCTCGACAGTATTACGCTCTTCAATTGAAATCTTCGGCGAGCGTTGCTCCCACCAACGACTTAAGCATCTGTAGCAAACTAGTTGGCCTGCGTTGAGCAGGTTCTTCCCGTCCGGGCAAATGAAGTATTTGCGGCAGCAGCTGCACTGCTTCAGGCCCAGCAACTTCAGCCCATCCCTTATGTTGTCCAACTCCCTGGAGATGCACGCGAGGTCCTGACCGTCTTCGACCGTATTCAGAGTTTTCGTATTCATCTGGATCGCTCCCGAGGACTTTTAGGATACTCCCCCCATCGGACGAGAAAAGGCCGGGCGGCGCAACGCTCCGTACGGGATCTTCAGCTGGAGTTCCGAGTTCCGTGCGAGTTGTCGGCGATCCTTCTCGGATGTGATCTGGTTCACTCCGGACAATGGGGTCTGAGATTGTCCGCGACCCCTTCGCAGTGGCTGAGGCTGAGCTCAGTTATTACGGCTGTCTAGCGAAATTGAGATGAACGGATGTTCCTGCGCCGTGCTGTTTAGGAGCTGCGCTAGTGGACGCCGGATGATCGGACCCAGCCTTCAGGCGAGCGATCTCGTCAGAGTGGCGCCTATCCCGCCTAATTTGCTTCTCCAGCGCCCAAATCACCCAGAGCATGAATGCCAGGGCCGGGGCCATTGGAATTAGAAGAAACGTAAGATCGGACTCGACCATGACTATCCCCTAGGCAGCTGCATCCTGACGGCGCGACAAGAGGCAGTCGTGCACGCCTCGGAACGGAAGTTATCCTTCTCTCATGGGAGGTCGCACCACGTAAGAATGGAGCAGTCAACTTGTAAGGACTTTGTAAGGGGGCGGAAAGAGATAATCGCGCCGCCAGCGCGGCATGAATTGTGCCAACAGGCCCCGCCATGACGGCCAGTGGTCGAAAAGTGATGCCGGGGTGAAATGTCAACTGGCGCAACGAAATTCACGCCGGATTCCAGCAGGCCGTCGGCAAGAATGTGGTGGTCAGCATTAGGTCAGACAGATGCGACCGGGTGCGTTGCCAATTCAGCAAATTCTGTTCTAGGACGTCGTCATCCCACCCGCTGCGGCGCTTCTCTGGCGACTCATGGCCGGAGGCTGGGCCGGGATAGTTCAGACAGGTTCAGTCAGTCAGGAGACGAAGCAGAGACAAAAACTGCTAACGACAGTCGTCGATCCTTCCGTTACCGAAGAGTTAAGTATGTGTGGTCGCTGTCGTTAGCTAATAATATGTCCGGTGTTTTTAGCAAGTGAAGTGTCCGCATAACGGGCGGCGAGGATGGAGCCATGCGCGAGAGCATGGAGATCTATCCGAGGACCGCAGCGGAGCGGGCG
>Ga0116223_10003751_pt1 | contig 13462 bp, 14 predicted proteins | sample Sb_taG_3_FD_90092 | JGI IMG/M metagenome (GOLD analysis project Ga0116223, IMG submission 90092) | Peat soil microbial communities from Weissenstadt, Germany - Sb_50d_a_PC metaG | ecosystem: Environmental > Terrestrial > Soil > Wetlands > Peat | place: Germany: Weissenstadt | collected 2010-09-21 | reverse complement strand
GCGGCTTAGTCGCGGTGGTTATGCTGATGTCGGCCATTTATGTCAGCTATATTGACATATTTCGCTTTGGTTGTTAACCCACGGGCGCGATGTCGCGCCAGACCCCGTGATCGGGCCGGCCCCGGATGTTGCATGAGGCGCCAAAGGGCGTTCTCATGAGGCGTCTGTTGGCAAGCGGGCAGACCATAACGGGTGTCTCCACGCGACGCAAAAGCTCAATCGCGGCAAGCAGTTGGCGCGAAATCAAAGACCGAGGGAGGCAATGCCATGGCAGTGCCCTTCGACCAGCGTTCCGACCTGATCTGGCTCGACGGCAAGCTCATTCCGACCGCCGACTGCAAGATCAGCGTGCTGACCCACGGCCTGCATTACGCGAGCTGCGTGTTCGAGGGCGAACGCGCCTATGGCGGCCGGATCTTCGAGTGCACCGCACATTCCGAGCGGCTGAAGAATTCGGCGCAAATCCTCGACTTCGAGATACCCTATAGCGTCGCCGAGATCGACGCCGCCAAGCAGCTCGTTCTGGAGAAGAACAACCAGAAAGAAGCCTATGTGCGGCCGATCGCCTGGCGCGGCTCCGAACAGCTCGGCGTCTCGGCGCAGAACAACAAAATCCATCTCGCCATCGCCACCTGGGAATGGCCGAGCTATTTCGATCCGGCGCAGCGGCTGAAGGGGATTCGGCTCGACCTCGCCGAATACCGCCGCCCCGATCCCAAAACCGCGCCGTGCCTCGCCAAGGCGGCCGGCCTTTACATGATTTGCACGGTTTCAAAACACCGCGCCGAGAAACGCGGCTATGCCGACGCCATGATGCTCGACTGGCAGGGCCGTGTCGCCGAATGCACCGGCGCCAATATCTTCTTCATCAAGGACGGCAAGATCCACACCCCGACCGCCGACTGCTTCCTCGCCGGCATCACGCGCGCGACCGCGATCGCATTGGCGAAGCGGCACAACATCGAAGTCATCGAGCGCCGCATCATGCCGGAGGAGCTTGCCGGCTTTTCCGAGTGCTTCATCACCGGCACCGCCGCCGAGGTGACCGCCGTTTCCGAAATCGCCGACTGGAAATTCACGCCCGGCCGCATCACCCAGCAATTGATGGGCGACTACACCGCCGAAGTACAGCCGAAAGGCAAGGCCGCCGCGGCGTAGCGCGCACGGCTTATTCTACCTCTCGCCTTCCACGGTGAAAAACTTCTCGCCATAGGCGAAGCGGTTGGGCTTGAGAAAGAAGCCGAGCAGCACGGCGCCATTGGGCGCGACCGCTTCGTGCTGATTGCCGGCCGGCCGCCAGACGAACTGGCCCGGTCCGCATTTGCCCTCGTGATCCTCCAGCGAGCCCTCGATCACGTAAGTCTGCTCGAGCGCGGTATGCTCGTGCAGCGGCACGATAGCGCCCGGATCGAGCTTGAACAAAGCCGTGGTGATGCCGCTGTCGTCGGTATAGAGCACCTTGATCTTGATCCCCGAAAACTTGGTCGTCTCCCACGGCATATTGGGGACGTCGAGATAATGCGCGGCGCGCTCCGGCGGATTCTCGGGCTTGATGTCGGCATGAACGACTTGGCGGGCTTGGACTGACATGGCGGTCTCCTGCTGCAGCGCGCGGATCGCCTAGACTATTGGGGGCCACGCCCGGCCGCTAGTTACTTCTCAGCTTTGCGGCATTGATTATTCTACCGCTCCGTGGCTTGGCGCCGGCGCCGACCAGCGCTCGGCGGCGGCGTCATCGGCCGACTTGGCATCGACCCAGATTTTTCCCGCCGCCTTCTCGACCTGTTTCCAGAACGGCGCGCGGGTTTTCAGGTAATCCATCAGATATTCGGCCGCGGCGAAGGCCGCTTCGCGATGGCTCGATGCGGTCGCCACCAGCACGATCGGCTCGCCCGGTGCGAGGCGCCCGTAGCGGTGGATCACGGTGACGCCGAGCAGCGGCCAGCGCGCATGCGCCGCTTCGACGTGGCGGGCGATTTCGGCCTCGGCCATGCCCGGATAATGCTCCAGCGTCACCGCCGCGATCGGCTCGCCGGCCTCGTCGGCGCGACAGATCCCGGTAAATGTCACCACCGCGCCAATATCGGTGCGCCCACGCGTCAGCAGAGCGGCCTCGGCGCTAACGTTGAACACTTCGCCTTGCAGGCGGATGGTCGTTGTCATCGGCTAAAAATTCAGCCGCCGGTCATCGGCGGAAAAAAGGCGATTTCGGCGGCGCCGGCAATGCGCGCATCGGCGCGTACGTGGCTTTTATCGATCGCGGCGCGGATCACTTTCGGATTCTCGAAAGCATAGGCGTAGCCTTCGCCCTTGCGCGCGAGCCAGCCGACAAGCTCGCCGACGGTCGCGACAGCGGCGGGCGGATCGATCTCTTCTTCGGCCTTGCCGACGCGCTCACGCACCCAGGCGAAATAACGGACCTTCACGCATCCTCCTGGTAGATGTGATGCAGACCGGCCTGCAAATAATCCCAGCCGGTGTAAAGCGTGAGCAAGGCGGAGAACCAAAGCAGCGTGATGCCGGTGTGAGTGACCACCGGCACGATGGCGTCGCCGGCCTCGCCGCAAATGAGGAAGCCGACGGCGACGAGTTGCAGCGTGGTTTTCCATTTGGCGAGCCGCGTCACCGGCACGCTGACGCGCAGCTCGGCGAGATATTCGCGCAAGCCCGACACCAGAATTTCGCGGCAGAGGATGACGACCGCCGCGAACAGCGCCCAGCCGTGAATGGTGCTCTCGGCGGCAAGCATCAACAGGCAGGACGAAACCAGAAGCTTGTCGGCGATCGGATCGAGCATGCGGCCGAGCGATGATTGCTGGCCCCAGCTGCGGGCAAAATAGCCGTCGAGGAAGTCGGAGACGCCGGCCGCGATGAAGATGACGAGCGCGACCCAGCGCAGCCACAAGCCGCCGTGCAGGATGTTCTGCCAGAACATGCAGCCGACCACGATCGGCACGGCGGCGATGCGGCCATAGGTCAGCAGATTGGGCAGCGCGAACGGGCGCGCGCGCACTCTCGCCGGCGTCGCCGTTGTCGTCGAATTCATGACGTCACCTTAGCGCCGCGGGACGCTAACCGACAGGCCCTGCCAGCGTTTCGCTGGAACATGACCTGTTCGGAAAACCGGTCCCACTTTTCCGGGTTATGCTCATGCCGCCCCATCATGGAAGAACTCATATATTCGCCGTGCCGTTTCCGCACTGATACCGTCGACTTGCATCAAATCCGTGACCGAGGCGCGCTCGATCGCCTTGAGCGTGCCGAAGTGATGCAGCAGCGCGCGCTTTCGGGTCGGTCCGATGCCGGCGATCTCCTGCAGGCCGGCCTCGCGCAGATCACGCGCACGGCGTGTCCGGTGGGAACCGACGGCAAAACGATGCGCCTCGTCACGCAGCCGCTCGACAAAATACAGCACCGGATCGCGCGGCGGTAGCTTGAATGAGTCGCGGCCGGGGAGAAAGAAGGTTTCGCGCCCGGCGTCGCGGTCCGGCCCCTTGGCGATGGCGGCCAACGGAACCTCGACGCCAAGCGCCTTAAACACCTCGCGCGCTGCACTAAGCTGCCCCTGCCCGCCATCGATCAGGACCAGGTCGGGCCACGGGGAATCCTCGGTTTCGGCATCCCCGGCAAGGAGCGAAGTGATAAAACCCTTGGGCCGCTCCGGCAAGGATTCGTTAGGCGCGCTATCCGGCATTTCGCGCGGCGCCTCGGCCAGGAGGCGCTTGAAGCGGCGCTGCAAGACCTCCCGCATCATGGCGAAATCGTCTCCGGGCGTGAGCTCAGCCGAGCGAATATTGAATTTGCGGTACTGGCTTTTGCGAAAACCCTCCGGCCCGGCGACGATCATGGCGCCGACGGCGTTCGAGCCCTGGATGTGGCTGTTATCGTAAACTTCGATGCGGCGCGGCACGCGCGGCAGGCCGAAAGTCTCGGCGAGCTGGCGCAGCAGCTTCTCCTGCGACGAGGTTTCCGCGAGCTTGCGGCCGAGCGCTTCGCGCGCATTGGCGAGCGCGTGCTCGATCAGATCCTTCTTCTCGCCGCGCTGCGGCAGCACGATCCCGATCTTGCGGCCGCTTTTGGTCGAGAGCGCCTCGGCGAGCAATGCGCGGTCCTCGATCGCGTGCGAAATCAGGATCAAGCGCGGACAAGGCTTGTCGTCGTAAAATTGCGCGAGGAAGGCGGCAAGAATTTCGCCCACCGCGAGCGAACGGTCGGCTCTCGGAAAATAGGCGCGGTTGCCCCAGTTCTGCCCGGTGCGGAAAAAGAACACTTCGACGCAGGTGAAACCGCCCTGCTGATGGACGGCAAAGACGTCGGCCTCCTCGACACCGCGCGGATTGACGCCCTGGTGCGACTGAATCGCCGACAGCGCGGCCAGGCGGTCGCGGTAGACGGCGGCGCGCTCATAATCGAGCGCGGTGGAAGCCTTGTCCATTTCGCCGGCGAGCTCGTCTTTGACCGTCTTGCTGCGGCCGGAAAGAAACTCGTTCGCTTCGCGCACCAGCACCGAATAGTCCTTGAAGTCGATCTCGCTCGTGCACGGCGCCGAGCAGCGCTTGATTTGATAAAGCAGGCACGGCCGCGTGCGGCTCTCAAAGAACGGATCGCTGCACGAGCGCAACAGGAAGGCGCGCTGCAACGCATTGATGGTGCGATTGACCGCCCAGACCGATGCGAACGGCCCATAATACCGGCCCGGCCTTGAGCGCGCGCCGCGATGCTTGAGAATCTGCGGCGCCCAATGATCGGCGGTGATCAAGATATAGGGGAACGATTTGTCGTCGCGCAGGAGCACATTGAAGCGCGGCCGCAGCCGCTTGATCAGATTCGCCTCAAGCAGCAGCGCCTCGGTCTCGGTGCGGGTGACGACGAATTCGAGCGTGCGGGCCGCCGCGATCATGCGTTCGATGCGGGTGTCGTGTCCGGCCGGGCGGGCATAGGCGGCGACGCGCTTTTTGACGTTCTTCGCCTTGCCGACATAGAGCACGTCGCCGCGCGCATCGATCATGCGATAGACGCCCGGCTTCGACGGCGCGAGCTTGGCGTAATGGACGATCGCAGCACGGCCCGCGGCCAGCGAGCCCTGCTCGTCGTCGAAGCTCAGGGCAGCGGCTTCCGCTTCGTCCGCCGGCGGCAGTGACTGCTCGTCGTCCTCCTCGATGATCTCGGTCTCGGGCGCGATCTCTGGCTTGGGCACGCTCATCTTTCAGCCGGCTCCGCGCCCGTTAGATAGAGAGTTTCTTAACGATATCAACTTGGAGATAGTTACCGATTCAGAACTGTTTAACTTAAACATCGCGATAAATTCTAATCCGAGCCCATCAAGCCTTCGACGCTTTTTTCGACGCCGTAGAGGGATTCGTTTCTCGCGGTTGCATGCCGCTGGTTCGGCGAGTCTGCATAGGGAGGCCACGATGAGAACAGTCCTTGGCGCGGTTCTGGCGGTTGCGATGACCGGCGCGGCGATGGCCGGCGATCTGGCGTCCCCGAACTACTACACGGCACCTGCGCCGCTCTCCGCCTATAGCTGGGCCGGGCCTTATCTCGGCGCCACGCTTGGCTACGAATGGGGGGAGGTCAGCAACAATCCGACCCGTCCGTCCGGCATCGCCGGCGGGGCCGAGGCCGGCTTCAACTGGCAGCACGGCAATTTCGTCTATGGCGGCGAGGCCGACATCCAGTTGTCGGGCGCCGAGGACACTTTCGCGCCGTGGCAATTCTCCAATCCGTGGTTCGGCACGGTGCGCGGCCGCGCCGGCGTCGCCATCGGCAATGTGCTGGTGTTCGGCACCGCGGGCCTCGCTTACGGCAGCCTGACCGCGACCACGCCGGGCAATCTCTCGGAATCGCATACCAGCCTCGGTTGGGTGGCCGGCGCCGGCGCCGAGGTCGGCTTCACGCCGCACTGGTCGGCAAAAGCCGAGTGGCTCTACCTCGATCTCGCCGACCGCAGCTATTCGGTGACCGGCGCTAATAATGGTCTCGCCGCCAACTTGCTGCGGCTTGGCGTCAACTATCGCTTCTAGGCGGATCTCAAGTCGCGTCGCCGATCTCGCTTTATAGTTCGTTCATCTTTCAAGTAATTCTTAAGAATAATTTAACTATAAGCGTGGCGATACCTAATACAATCTCGCCACAATATCGGCATGAATTGAGAAAGACCTGTGGCTTTCCAGCACTAGACGAAAAAATGATTACGAATACTATAGCGGACCTGTGCTTTATGGAGGTCCGAAATGAAGCGTGTGTGCCTTGCGTTCATCGGCTTGGCGACGCTGGCAGGCGCCGCCGCGGCGGCCGACCTGCCGCGGCCCGCACCACAACCCTACTATCCGCCGGCCGCGGCCTATGCCCCGGTCTATAACTGGACCGGGTTCTATATCGGTCTCAATGGCGGCGGCGGCTTCGGCGGCTCGAAGTGGGACTCAACAAACAGCTTTAATGTCGACGGCGGCCTGATCGGCTCGACCATCGGCTACAATTACCAGTGGGGACGGGTGGTCGCCGGGCTCGAAGGCGATATCGATTGGAGCGACATCAACGGCTCGACCACCACCGGATGCCCGCTCAGCTGCAAGACCAGCAATACCTGGCTGTCGACCGTGCGCGGCCGGCTCGGCTATGCGGCCGACCGTTTCCTGCCTTACGTCACCGGCGGCGCCGCGTTTGGCAGCATCCGCGCCACGACGCCGGGCTTTGCGGCGACCGCCAACACCACCGGCTGGACACTCGGCGGCGGGCTCGAGGCCGCCATCGCCGGGCCCTGGACGGCCAAGGTCGAGTATCTCTATGTCGATCTCGGCAGCTTCAATTGCGGTCTCAACTGCGGCGCCGGAACGCTCATCAATAATGTCTCGTTCCACACCAATGTGCTGCGCGCTGGGTTGAATTACCGGTTCTGATCTTCGAAAAATTATCGGCGGCAAACGAAACGTTCGTTCGACATACCCCGGGGTTCGCGCCCCGGGGTTTTTGTGGCGCGGGCGCATCAACGTTGCGGCCGCCGGCCACGCCCCCGCAGCGGCCATGGCCAGATTTATAACTGCCGGACTTTAACGCCGGCTCGGGCCTATGACGGAAATTATTCATGCGCCCCGGTGTTATGATCTTTGACACGGCGAATGATCTGGGGCGACGCAACGGAGGAAGTATCGTGATGACAACCATCATGAGACTGATGATTGCGATTGCTGCCGCAACGGCGGCAATGTGTTTCGACGTTCCAGCCAGCCGAGCTTTTGGCGACGCCCCCTGGTGCGCGGTGCTGGAACTCGGCACCGGCGAAGTGTATTGGGACTGCCAATACCGCTCGATCGAAGAATGCGTGCCGAATGTGGTGGCCGGCAATCGCGGTTTTTGCAACGTGAACCCGTGGCCGGTTTCGCATCCGCCCAAGACGGCTGCACGTCAGCACCGCAAACGGCACGTACAGTAGCATTAAGGCTTGGCCGCCCCCATCAGATGCCGGACTTGTGCTTTATTGGAGCGCGGGCGCGATGTCCGCTTCGGCCCTAAGCGGACGTCGAAATGGCGTCGAGGGGTGTTCCGCTTCTCTAATCGGCCGCTTGAGGTGGTGCCGGCGGCGCGGGAAGGGCTAGTTCCCCTCACATCTTAACATCCAGCACTTCCGGATTGACGCAGTCCGGCGGCCGGCGACCGTCGAGCAGCGCGACAATATTGTCCACCACGAGATTGGCCTGTTGCTCGCGCAGCGCACGCACGGCGCTGCCGAGGTGCGGCGTATGTACCACGTTCGGCATCTTGCGTAGCGCGGCGGCGATCCGCGGCTCATGCTCGAACACGTCGAGCCCAGCCCCGGCGATCTGGCCGGCCTTAAGCGCACGGATCAGGCGAGCCTCGTCGACCAGCGGTCCACGCGCGGTGTTGATAAGGATCGCTGTCCTTTTCATCAGACCAAGCTCGCGGGCGCCGATCTGATGATGCGTTTCCTTGTTGAGGGGCGAATGGATCGAAACGAAATCGGATTCGCGCAGTAAGTGGTCGAATGGCACGTAAGTAAGGCCGGCCTCGCGTTCCTGACTTTCCGATTTGCGTTGAGGATCGAAATAAAGCACGCGCATCGAAAACCCGGCGGCACGGCGGGCCACGGCTTGGCCGACTCGCCCTGCCCCGACGAGCCCGATCGTGCTGCCGCAGACTGAGGCGCCCGCGAGACGGAGCGATTGCGAGCCGGGAAATCCTCCCGCGCGGACCAATTCGTGGCCTTCCACGATCCGACGGGCGACGGCGAGGATGAGGGCGAAGGCAATATCGGCTGTAGCTTCATGCACCACCGGCGGGATCACCGTGACCGGAATTCGGCGCCGCGTCGCCTCAGCAACATCGATGCGATCCGGCGTGGTGCACATCGAAGCCACCGCCCTTAGCTTCGGGTTGGCCGCAAGCACGTCGCGATCGACGGTGTCGTGGAGCAGCGCGAACAGAAGATCGTGTTTGCGCAGCGCGACGCACAGCTTGCCCTTTGCCAGGATGCGGCTGCTGTCGGGGTTCATCGCGACGTCGGCAACGTTACCCAGCCGCTTGAGCGCGCCCTCGGTTATCGGCTGCGTAACGAAAACGCGCGGCCGCATCAGCGCACCCATGTGTCAGCTCCCGTTCACGCCGTATTGCGCTGGCGGCGGCGCCTGCTGAGAAATTTTTTCCATATGGGCCGCGTCCAGTTCTTGATTTAAATCAACGGTGGCGGGGCTGAGTTGCCGTACCAGTGCAACATTGGGGATCATGTGACCTGCAGCTGCAACCGATGCAGTAACGGTTCCTGTAAGCATAGGGAGCGAAACATGAAAAGGCTGTGCGCGTTACTGGGGATATCAGCGTTCTGCGGCATTTTGGGTCAGGGCGCCGCGATGGCGGCCGATCCTACTCAACCGAGCCAGATCAAAGTGGGCATTCTGCTGCCACTGACTGGGACGTTCGCCGCGGTGGCGGAAACCCAAAAGCAGGGCGCGCTGCTGGCAATCGATGTCATCAATAAACGCGGTGGGCTTAACATGCCGTGGGGCAAGGTGACGGTGGAAGGCGTCGTCGACGATGACGAAGCCAAGCTCGACGTCGGTGTTCGGCGCTTCCGTTACATGGTGTCCGAAGGCGTCAAGGGTGTCGGCGGTCAGACCTGGTCCCCGCTTGCCTACGCGCTCAATGCCATCGTCTCCAAGGAGCCTTTGCCGTACTTCCCCGTGTGCGTCATGGCGAAGGACGCCTTTGCAAAGGGCAAGATTGCCGACTCCACCTTTGCCGCGGCATACAGTCCATGGACAGTCGGATATATGGCCGGCGAATCGGCCGTCAAAACGCTAGGCAAGAAACGGATTTATTTCCTCGCCCGCTCCGATAGCTTTGGCTGGACATGCGCGACGGCGCCTACGCGGCCGCCAAGGAATACGGTGCCGAGATTGTCGGGTATGACGAGGTCTCGCTGGGGACGAGCGACTTCACGACCGTCCTGCAGAAGGTTCGCGCCGCCAAGCCCGACGTCTTCATCGCCGCCCAATTCGGCGCCGATGCGGTGGCGCTTCTCAAACAGGTCCAACAGATGGGTCTCGGCAACGAGATGACCATCTTCAATGCATTCATCACCAACGTGGTGGCAAAGGGAGTTCCCGCCGAAGCGCTCAAGGACGTCTATGCGATGCACTTCTTCTACTATGACTTGAGCGGATTTCCAGACCAGGAGGCGGCAAAGAGCGCGCAGGAGTTCACGGATCTGTTCCGCGCGCAGTACCAAACACCTCCTGATGCCTATGCGGCGATCGCGTATATCGCTTATATGGAGCTGTTCAGGGGCTTTGAAGCTGCCCAATCCCTCGATCCGCAAAAAGTGTCGGCGGCCCTGATGGCGAACCATGGCGCGTTCAACAGTATCAAGGGGCCGGCACGATGGCGCGAGGACCACGCGGCCGTCTACAAGTATGCTGCCCTGCTGGTGAAAGGCAAAGGTCCCGCGGAACGGAAAAACGAATGGGATCTGTTCACGGTCCTGGGCTCGCTAGGAGGCGACTCGGTGCTGCCAACGCTTAACTCTCTCGGCTATTGAAGCCATCTCCGTTGCAGGCGCGCGCCTCCCCGCTGGAGGCGCGCGTCCGCCTTTGAGGTCGGCGAGATCGTCACTCGCCACTCGGATACGTCATGCCGTGGGCGGCGGGATAGAGGCCGAAAGGAGGGCCGAACGTGAATGCCGACACGCGCGCCGAAATCATAAGAGCAGAGTCTGTTACCAAACGCTTCGGCGGACTCGTTGCGCTCGACGGCGTGAATTATGTTTTGCGGGAAAATGAGGTTGCCGGCATTTTCGGCTCGAACGGCGCCGGCAAAAGCCTGTTTTTCAATGTTCTTACCGGATACTACCAACCCGATGCAGGAACCATTTATTTCCGAGGGGAAAACGTCACGCATTGGACGCCGCAACAGCGGGTCGAGGCCGGAATGATGCGCACGTTTCAGCTGACCTCCACTTTCGACAGCCTGAGTGTCATCGACAACTTGGTTGTCTCCTTCTTCAGAGCATACCGGAAGCCATCCATGCTGCAGCTGTTCTTCAACACCTGCAAGGCGCAACACAACGAAGACAAGATCGCCGAGATGCTTGAGGCCTTCGACCTGCAGGAAGTTAGCGATAAGCAGGTCATGCATCTGAGCTTGGGGGAAAAGCGGCTCCTGGAAATCGCCATGACCCTTCTCGCCGAGCCAAAAGTGCTGATGCTCGACGAACCGCTCGCGGGACTCTCGGAATCCGAAATCGAGAGAATTCTTCAAGTGCTGCGCAAGCGTGTGGGTCGGCAGACGATGTTGATCGTCGAACACAAGATCTCCCACGTACAGGAGTTTGTGCAGCGACTGACCATCATGCACGAGGGGAAGGTGATTGCCGACGGCGGGGTCGATGAATGCCTGCAGCACCCGGAAGTGCGAAGAAGCTACTGGCAAATCGAAATCCCCGCTCCGCCGATTCAAGTGACCCTTTCATGAGCGACGGCAACAACATGTTGATGGTCGCAGGACTCAATGTCGCCTATGGCGAAGCAAAGGCGCTTTTTGACGTCGGCATGACGGTGCGGCCGTGCGAGATCGTCGGCTGTGTCGGCCGCAATGGCGCCGGGAAAACCACTCTGCTCAAGACTATTGCAGGATTTCTGAAACCAACAACGGGAACGGTAACCTTCAATGCCACCAATCTGGTCGGTATGGCCGCCTTCGTCGTTGCTGGAGTTGGCATCAAATACGTGCCGCAGGATAAAAGAGTGTTTTCCGACCTTACGGTCAGAGAAAACCTCGAGCTCGCAAGCTACGCGACCAATGATTACGACTGGAGCCAGGTGACTCATTACTTTCCCAAACTCAAGGGCATGATGGATCGCAAGGCAGGATTTCTCAGCGGCGGCGAGCGCCAAATGGTGATGATCGGCCAATCGATGTTGGGCAATCCCAAACTGCTGCTGATCGATGAGCCCACCGAAGGCTTGGCCCCCAGCATCGTGGCGCACCTGAAAGACGTTTTCTCGGAATTGAAAAAAAAGGCCGCGCTGGTGCTGGTCGAGCAGAACCTGCCGTTGGTGTGCGCGATCGCGGATCGGGTATACGCGTTATGCGAGGGGCGCATCATAGCCGAACTGATGGATCGCGATTCGATCAGGCCTGAGGTCTGCGAGCCGTACCTTTGACGGCTTGCAAAAGTCGGCAGCGAAAGGATTGCAAGCAGTCGTTTCGTTGGTCACAGCAACGACGATCGACATTCGGAGCTCGGCTATGAGCGTTTTGCGATGGTGGTGGGGTCTTTTGCTAGCCTTCGCGATACTCGCTTTGGGTCGGGTGTTTCTGCCGCTGCCGTTTGCCAACGAGATTGTCCTGTTCTCGATTTACGCGATGGGCTGCAACTTTCTGCTTGGCCGGGTCGGCTTCATATCGTTCGGCCAGCCGGCCTATCTCGCGGTCGGGGCCTATGGCACGGCCTTCTACCTGTTCTACTTCGGCAGCAATCCGTATGTCGGCATCTTGTGCGGGATCGTGGCCGGGATCGTCATATCGCTTGCCGTCGGTGCTTTGTTCGTCAGGCTGCGTAAGGACTACTTCGCACTGGTCAATCTCGCGCTGGCGGTGATCGTCTACTACCTCATGCAAAAGGTGTTGGCGGGCATTACTTATGGCGACAATGGGCTATGGTTCCTGACCAGCATCGCGTCCACTCCCGTGCTCGACCTGTCCAGGCCAGACCAGTTTTTCATCTTTGCGTTCTTGGTCGCTTTCGCGATTTTTGCGTTCTACAAATATATCGACGACTCGATTTTCGGTGCTTGCTGCCTGGCCACCAAGATCAACGAGGACAAGCTCACCTTTCTCGGTTACAGCAACTTCAGCATCCGTTTGGTCGCCTTCGTCATCGCCAACACGACAACCGCTCTGGCCGGGGCGATGTATGCGGTCTACCTCGGATTTGTAAGTCCCGAGATCACAAGCGCGGCACGCACCCCCGAGCCGGTGATAGTGACGATCCTGGGAGGAGTTGGCACGCTGTACGGGCCGATCGTCGGCTCGCTCGTCTATATCGGCATGAAAGACCTGATCAGCAAATTTGTCGGCAACTGGGAGCTGATTATCGGCTTCGGGCTGGTTTTGATCATGCTCGCTGGCGAGAAAGGCATCTGGGGCACGATCGAGCCTCTCCTGAAGAAAGCATTCTCCCGTGCGGCTGCGCCGACCGCTACCGCGGACATTGGGGGGACGATCCGATGATCGACACGCAGCTCGTAATCTCCGGTGTCCTGTTCGGATTGAGCCTGGGGAGCATCTTTTTCCTGATGGCGGTCGGTCTCTCCCTTGTTTTCGGTCTGATGCGCGTTATCAGCCTTGATCAGCTGCTCTATTACTCTCTCGGTGGCTACGTCACCTATTCCATTAGTGTGGCCACGGGGAATTTTTGGCTTGGCGCGCTCGGAGGAATGGCGGCCGGAGCGATCGCGGGCCTTGCCGCGGAACGGCTGGTTTATCTGCGCATATACGAACGCGACATTACCTTCACCATGATCACATCCTTCGGCATCCTGATCGGCGGTGTGGGCGTCATTAAATATTTCTGGGGTCTGGTACCCCTTCCAGTGGCCGTTCCTATCGATGTCCAGATCAACGTGCTCGGCACGGAGATTCCAGTTTACCGCCTGATCATCGTCGGTCTATCAGGGCTCGTGTATGGTGGCATTTGGATGTTCTTGAACCGAACGATCGTCGGCAAGGCGATGCGGGCGGCCATCGAGAATGTCGAGCATGTCGAAGGCCTGGGCATCAACATATACCGGCTCTTCGCCATCGCATTCACCATCGCCGGCGGATTGTCTGGGCTCGCCGGCGGACTTTATGCGCCGCTGATCATGGTGGACCCGCAGATGGGGCTCGATGTATTGGCATTTGTGTTCATGATCGTGATCATCGGCGGTCTCGGTAGTATCAAAGG
>Ga0116223_10003749_pt1 | contig 13465 bp, 10 predicted proteins | sample Sb_taG_3_FD_90092 | JGI IMG/M metagenome (GOLD analysis project Ga0116223, IMG submission 90092) | Peat soil microbial communities from Weissenstadt, Germany - Sb_50d_a_PC metaG | ecosystem: Environmental > Terrestrial > Soil > Wetlands > Peat | place: Germany: Weissenstadt | collected 2010-09-21 | reverse complement strand
GGACTGGGCGATACTACTTAGATCGGACTGCTGTTGCTTGGTGAGTAAGATTTCGCTGCCAGTAGCCATGACAGCTTCGATGCTAACAGTCTAGTAATGGTTACTCTGCGACAGGCCACTAGTGGTCATCTCCCGCAGTTGGTCGAGGACGCACTGCCGGAACTCCCGCCGGGCAAAGGCGAGGTAGTTGGTCACATCGGTGGTAGCCAGTCCGAACTCGGTGGCGAGTTGCGCGTAGGAAGGTTTGGGATCCGCGTCCTCAAGATCGTAGCGCTCGAACAACTCGAGGTGGATCAATTTGCCCCCAGACTCGCAGCTAGCCTGAAGCCTCGCCAAACCGAGGACAAAAATACTGCGGACCCACTCCTTGTCGAAGCTGTCCTCCGGGGATCCGGACCGCAGCTCTGTCGCTAGTTCCTGCTCAGCCTCCATGAAGTCGAGTAACAAATGTGCGCTGCCAACGCCGCGTTTCAGCCGCTTGGAGTCCCGTGCCTGATTCATGAAAAGCCGGTCAGCGCACGTGCGCAGAAAAGTGCGCAGGCGTCCTTTACTGCTCTCGTAAGAATCGAGGAATTCCTTTTCCAGAAGACGGGTGAAGAACTCCTGCGTGAAGTCGGCAGCGTCTTCCGGAGCGATGTTCCATTTCATGCGCACGTATTTGTAGATAGGCCTCCAGTACGCCGCGGCGATAGCTTCGATCGCCCGCGATCGTGTGGCGGGATCATTGCTTTGCGCAGCCAGTACGAGCGAGTGGCGCGTCATGGGGAAGCTTCCGCTGTGTGAGTTCTGGGACAATCGAGTTGGGCTTCGAGCGCAGTTGGAAGTGTAGTACTCAGCGTCACATGGCGACAAACTATGCGGTTTAGCGACCAGGAAGACCGGAATCGCTTTTCGGTGCAACATTCCAGCGCAGCGCAAGCGCACCGATGCGGACCTCAAGCGCTGGCGCCGTGGTGAGCGCAAGACATTGGGCGGAAGGGGCTGATTCTGGAAGTCAGCGTGTATCTCTTAGGTTAAGTTATTTTATATCAATATCTTATGCGTTAGCCCGCGCAGCTGGACATGCGACTATTCTTGGCATATGCTAGGCATCTGCCAAAGGAGCTCGCCATGGGCCCGGAACGCCATGTCAAAGTCTTTAGGAATGGTCGTAACAAGGCAGTGCGGATCCCCCGTGAGTTTGAATTTTCTGGGGAGGAGGCCATCATGCGAAAGGAGGGCGACAGGTTAATCATCGAGCCCACTCCCCCTAAGTCTTTGCTGGCCGTATTGGCTACGCTGGCAACGCTGGAGGAAGATTTTTCACCGATCAGTGACCTGCCTCCCGATTCAGTCGATCTCTGACGCATGCGCTACCTTCTCGATACCAATATCGTCTCGGATCTGGTCCGCAACCCACAGGGAAATGTGGCACAGCATATCCGCAAGGTTGGCGAGGCGCAAGTCTGTACCAGCATCATCGTCGCAGCGGAATTGCGTTACGGGGCTGGTAAGAAAGGCTCACCGCGGCTGTCGGCTCAGCTTGAGGCGGTACTTGGGGCGCTTGAAGTTTTGCCCTTCGAGACACCAGCAGATGCCGCCTACGGATTGCTGCGTACGCGGCTTGAGCAAGCTGGCAGTCCAATCGGGACCAATGACCTGCTCATTGCGGCGCAGGCACTTACGCTGGGTTACACCATCATCACCGACAACGAAAAGGAATTTGCCCGCGTCGAGGACCTTCGATGCGAGAATTGGCTGCGCTAAAACCGAGACCGTTTGCGCAGATGCTTCCGTTTCGAAGTGACCGACAAGACCTCCTCGTTTCGACAGCTGTTTGATGAGGTCGCTCATGTCACGGACGAAGATCGTGTCATGGGTGAGGTTGAGCAGGCTGGCCTGCTGGGTTCGCTCGACCACCTCCTTCTCGTCAGGCTCGAGAGAACCACGGCGAGAATTCCTGGCCCAACCCCTGCATACCAGACGGATATTGCGATGGCAAACATTTCGTGATGTGTTGTCGTTCGAAGGCGGCGCAAAGTGTTGGACACAAGTCCGATCGAACTAAAAGTCCGAAACCCAAAAGTCCGAGACCCAAAAGATTGCATCCAGTGGTAGGATTGCGCTCATCAGACGTAATTGCAACTTGAAAGCACGCTGCCGGGAGAAGAAGATGAACCTGCTTTCGAAATACAAACTCTGGATAGGCGGAGCGTTTTGCTTGCTCATCATCGGTCTGATTATTGGAGCGATATACCCAAAGCGGGTATCGGGAGCGCCACCGGGCGCTCCGCCGGATGTTGAGGTCGTGCAGGTTGAGCAAGAGGATGTTCCGATTTATGGCGAGTGGATCGGCACGCTCGACGGATTCACCAATGCCGACGTCAGGGCACAGGTCACGGGCTACTTACTGCGGCAGGGTTACCAGGAAGGCGCATTCGTCAAGAAAGGGCAGTTACTCTTCGAGATTGATCCACGGCCCTTTCAGGCGGCGCTTGACCAGGCGGAGGGACAGTTGGCGCAGGCCAAGGCCATGCTTGCCAATGCCCAGGCAGTGCAAGGCAGAACCGAACTTGACGTCGAGCGCTATACCCCTCTGGCGAAGGTGCAAGCCGCCAGCCAGCAGGATCTGGACAACGCCATCCAGAATAACTTGGCGGCGAAGGCAACCGTATCCACCGCTGAAGCTCAAATTAAGACAGCTGACGCTGCCGTTGAAACGGCCAAGATCAACCTCGACTTTACCCGCCTCGTGGCCCCCATCGACGGTATCGCTGGGCAGGCGCAGCTTCAGGTGGGCGCCCTGGTTAATCTAAGCAGCGGCCCCGTGACCTCCGTGTCGACCGTCGACCCCATCAAAGTCTATTTCACCGTCGGCGAACCCCAGTACCTGGCGTGGAGAAAACGCTTCCCGACGGAGACCAGCCGCTTGGCCGCTGACAAGAATCTGCGCCTCGAACTGATATTGGCGGACGGCTCAACCTATGCCCACGAGGGCACCTTCTACTTTGCGGACCGCCAAGTAAACGAGAGCACCGGGGCAATTCGGATCGCAGGGCTGTTTCCGAATCCTGGAAATATTCTGCGTCCCGGCGGTTACGCCAAGGTTCGCGCGGCCGTACGACTCCAGCAGGACGCGTTGCTCGTGCCGCAGCGCGCGGTCTCAGAGTTGCAGGGCGGCTATCAAGTCGCGGCGGTGGACGGCGAGAACAAAGTGAGCATTCGAGCGGTCAAAGTCGGCGACCGTGTCGGCAACCAGTGGATTATTGCGGACGGACTGAATCCCGGTGAACGCGTAATCGCTGAGGGCGTGCAGAAGGTGCGTCCGGGCATGCAGGTGAACCCCAAGCCCTTTGCCGTGGAAACCAAGGGAAGGTGATGCGATGTCGAAGTTCTTTATCAACCGTCCCATCGTCGCCATGGTGATCTCGATTGTCCTGGTGCTGGTTGGCGCCCTCACCATCCTGAGTTTGCCGGTCGCGCAGTTTCCCAGCATCGCTCCGCCCGAGATTCAAATTCTGGCGACCTACATCGGGGCGGACGCTCAAACTCTGGAGCAGGCGGTTGCTACTCCGATCGAGCAGCAGATGAGCGGCGTAGACAACATGAACTACATGTACTCGCTGAATGCCACCGGCAACTCGACCACCAGCCTGATCGTGGACTTCGACCCAAAAACGGATCCCAACACCGACTACATTCTCGCGCAAAGCCGTGAAACCCTGGCTGCTTCGCAGCTTCCCGTCGACGTCACCAATTACGGAGTCACGGTTCGAAAGTCCGTTACTGCTCCTCTCACGTTAATCGCGGTGTACTCGCCGCATGGAACGTACGATGCCAAGTTTTTGGCGAACTATGCGTACATCAATCTTACGGATCCGATTCTGCGTTCGCCGGGCATCGGCAACGTGCAGGTATTTGGCGCGGGCCAGTACGCAATGCGGCTTTGGGTAAAACCCGACACATTGGCCAAGCTAGGCGTGACCGTCCCAGAAATCGTCAGCGCCATTCAAGCACAAAACACCGTGAACCCAGCCGGGAAGGCGGGAGGCGAGCCGGCGCCCAAGGGCCAGGAATTTACCTACTCGGTTCTCGCGCAAGGCCGGCTGGCGTCGCCGGAAGAATTTGGGCAGATTGTGGTGCGCGAAACCCCCGACGGCGGGACGGTCCGGGTTCGCGATGTGGCTCGCATCGAGCTGGGTTCGCAGGACTATAGCGTCGCTGGACGCTTTAATGGAAAGCCCAGCGCGGTGATTGCCACCTACCAACTGCCGGGGTCGAACGCGGTCGAGGCAGCCGCTGGCGTCAACAAGCTGATGGCTCAGATGAAGCAGCGCTTCCCGGAGGACCTGGATTATGTCGTAGCACTGGATACGACGCGCTCGGTCACAGAAGGCATCAAGGAAATCGTGGTGACGCTTTTGATAGCCCTCGCGCTGGTGATCCTGGTGGTCTACCTTTTCTTGCAGAGTTGGCGGGCCACGCTGATTCCGCTGCTTGCCGTGCCGGTCTCGCTCGTTGGCACGTTCGTGCTTTTCCCTCTGTTTGGTTTTTCCATCAACACGCTTTCTCTCTTTGGTCTGGTGCTGGCGATTGGTCTCGTCGTGGACGACGCCATGGTCGTGGTCGAAGGCGTTGAACGCCACATCGAGGAGGGCATGACGCCGAAGGCGGCCGCGTTGAAAGCCATGGAGGAACTGTCTGGCCCCGTGGTTGGCATCGCTCTGGTTCTCTCTGCCGTCTTTGTGCCCACCGCCTTCATTCCTGGAATTACCGGCAAGCTCTACCAGCAATTCGCGGTCACGATCGCGATTTCCGTTCTGCTTTCCGCGTTCAATGCGCTCACGCTCAGCCCGGCCCTTGCGGCCCTGCTGCTCAAGCCACGGACCCCGAGCCGCGGACTCTTGCGGAGATTTTTTGACTGGTTTAATCGCGTCTTTGAGCGAGCCACCGAAGGCTATGTGCGTTGGAGCGCGGTGTTGGTCCAGAAGACCGTTGTCGTGGTGGTGCTGCTTGTGGTCTTCTGCGTGGCGGGTTTCTTTTTTGCCAGCCGAATCCCGTCGAGCTTTCTTCCTGACGAAGATCAAGGCTACGCCTACGTCAATGTGCAGCTACCGAATGGGGCATCGCTCGAACGCACGACTGCGGTCACGGCGGATGTGGAAAAAATCCTGATGAATACGCCGGGGGTCGAGCACGTTACCACCTTTGTCGGTTTCAGTTTGCTCAGTTTTGTCCGCACCAGCTACAACTCGACATTTTTTGTGACCTTCAAGCCTTGGGGTGAGCGCACGACCAGAGCCGAGCAATTTCAAACACTCAAGGCACATCTAAACCAGCAGCTCAGCAAGTTACCCACAGCAGTCGCCTTCGGTTTTTCCCCGCCGGCCATTCCCGGCGTCGGCACCTCCGGCGGATTCACGTTCATTCTCGAAGACCGTTCGGGTGGCGATATTCAATTCCTCGCCAAGAACTTGAGCACTTTTCTCGAGGCGGCCCGAAAGCGGCCTGAAATCGGCAGCCTGAGTACCACTTTCTTGGCAAGCGTCCCGCAAGAGTTTGTGCAAGTGGATCGCGACAAAGTGCTGAAGCAAGGTGTGGCCCTCAACGACGTGTACCGTACGATTCAAGCTTTCATGGGCGGATATTTCATCAACTATTTCAACCGGTTCGGCCGCCAGTGGCAGGTCTATATCGAAGCGGAAGGCGAAGATCGCGCCAAGGCGGAAAACGTCGGGCAGTTCTACGTCCGCAACAATAAGGGAGAGAATGTCCCGCTTTCCACACTTACCACAGTAAAGCCGCGCCTCGGCCCAGAATTCACTTTGCGTTTCAACGAATATCGTTCCGCGCAGATCAACGGGAGCGCCGCGCCCGGCTATAGCTCGGACCAGGCCACAGCCGCCCTCGAGGATGTTTTCAAGCAGACCATGCCGCGGGAGATGGGCTTTGACTATTCAGGCATCTCGTTTCAAGAACAAAAAGCGCGCGAAGGCGTGCCCGCCCCGGTGGTCTTCGGCCTATCGTTGCTCTTCGTTTTTCTGATTCTGGCGGCGCTCTACGAGAGTTGGACGCTGCCGTTCAGCGTGCTGTTGAGCACGCCCGTGGCGGTTTTTGGCGCCTTTGGAATTCTCTGGCTGCGCCGCGTGCTGCTCGGCGTTTTCCTGCCGCCTTACATGGTCCAGATCGAGACCGATATTTACTCGCAAATCGGGCTGGTCATGCTCATCGGCTTGGCCGCCAAGAACGCGATTCTGATCGTAGAGTTCGCCAAGGACGAATACGAGAAAGGAAAGCCCTTGGCGGATGCCGCGCTCGAGGGAGCCAGGCTTCGTCTGCGGCCGATTTTGATGACGTCTTTCGCGTTCATTCTCGGTTGCGTGCCGTTGTGGACGGCTACCGGCGCCGGCTCGGTTGCCCGCCAAATCATGGGCACTACCGTGATCGGGGGGATGCTGGCGGCGAGCTTGATCGGAATTTTTTTCATCCCAGCGATCTTTTATTTGGTGGAGAAGTGGTCAGGCGCTGGCAGGGAGCCGGCGTCTGCCGTGCTGCCAGTTACGCCTGCGCCGGCGGAGGGAGACTGAAATGGTCCACTGTCGCATTGACAAGAGGGACGAGCGGCGGAGCAAGTCATGAAAAAGATGTTGCCATTAATGTCCGCGATCTTGGCCTCGACCTTGATGGCCGGATGCATGGTCGGCCCGAATTACCAGCGGCCCGTTGTTCAGACGCCGAGCGTGTACCGTGATCTGAAGGAAGACCCACAGGCCCAAGCTCAAGCAGCGTCCTTCGCAGACCTTCCCTGGTGGCAAGTATTCCAGGACCCGCAATTGCAAGAGCTCATCCGCATAGCCCTGAAGGAGAATTACGACCTCCAACTGGCGACGGAGCGTATCACTGCCGCGCGCGCTCAGGTCACCATCACACGCTCCAATCTGTTTCCGCAGGTGCAAGGGAATGCCAACTTCAGCGGGGGAAAGGACGCGAGCACCCAATCTAAGTTCAACCTTCTAGGCTTAACCGCTGACGCGGCCTTCCAGTTGGATCTGTTTGGTCGCCTGCGCCGCGCGACAGAGGCCGCGCGCGCCCAACTCCTGGCTACCGAAGATGCGCAGCAAACCGTCATGTTGACTCTGGTGAGCGACGTCGCCAGTGACTATTTTCAGCTTCTCGATCTCGATCTTCAGCTCCGCATCACCCAGGACACCGTCAAAACACAGCAAGAGTCTGTCAAGCTGACCGGGTTGCGGCTCGACCACGGCGTTGCCACCAAGCTGGATGTGCTGCAAGCCCAACAGGTGCTGGATACCGCCAATGCCCAGATCCCGGACCTGGAGAGACAGATCGGCCAGGAGGAAGATGCGATTAGTATTCTGCTTGGCCATTATCCCGAGAGTGTGCGACGCGGGCGCCCGTTGGCCGAGCAGCCGCTTCCTCCGGAAGTGCCGCCGGGCATGCCGTCCACGTTGCTCGAACGCCGGCCCGACATTCGCCAGGTCGAGCAAAACCTGATCGCCGCCAACGCCGAGATCGGCGTCGCCAGAGCTGCGTTCTTTCCCCAGATTTCCCTCACCGGCTCCGGGGGCGGCGCGTTCGGACGGAGCAGTCTCTTCTCCAGCCTTATGAGTTCACAGACTGGAATCTGGTCCTACGGCGCCCAGGTCAATCAACCCATATTCACGGGCGGCGCCCTGCGCGGGAATCTGAGACTGGCTGAGTCGCAACATCGCCAGGAACTGATCGCCTACAAGCAGGTCATCCAGTTGGCTTTCCGCGATGTCTCCGATGCTCTGATCGGTTATCAGAAACTTCATCAAGTCCGCGTCGCGCAGGAGACAACGGTCAAGGACCTGCAGGATACAGTCGACACATCCCTCGTACGCTATCGCGGGGGCATCACCACCTACCTCGAGGTCCTCGATGGGCAACGATCGCTCTTTAACGCCGAGCTTGCTCTCGCCCAGGCCCGAGGCAGCGAGTACCAAAGCCTTGTGCAACTTTACAAGGCCCTTGGCGGAGGCTGGCAGCAGGATTTCCAGATCCCCAGTAGTCTTCCACTTCATTCATGGAACCATACGCCGGATTAGGGGCAGCACTGTGATGACAGACCTTGGACCGGCGAAGCGTTTCCAGCCGATATTCTGCCTCTGGAATGACGATCATCATGTGGCCGCGTGAATCGGCCCGTTCGGCGAGGAGATATTGGAATGTTGAACACTGACGATTTCAGATAACTGAGAAGACAAGGATCATCCGATGAGCACCAACAGCGTGGTGCGACCAAGCTCTGCAAAAGTCCTTCCGATGACCACAAGCGCAGTCAATGTTTCCGACCTTTTCCAACATTACGGATGTGGATCGATTCCGTTTATCGGGACGGAAAACGCATTTTACGAACGGCATCTGGTTTTTGACCGGGCAATCGACCCAAAGGTAGCGAGTGCGCGGGAGCGCTTTGAGGCTTTCTCCCGTTCCGTGAGAGACATTCTCGCGCAGCGTTGGGTGCTGACCAAGAGCACGTATGAGCGAGAGAATGCCAAGCGTATCTATTACCTTTCCATGGAATTTCTCATAGGACGTTCGTTGGCCAATAATGTCACCAACCTGTTGCTGGATCCCGTTTTACGAGATACGGCTCAAGAAAATGGTATCGACTGGCTTGAACTGATCGAGCAGGAACCAGATGCGGGCCTGGGCAACGGAGGCTTGGGCCGCCTCGCGGCGTGTTTCCTCGACTCGATGGCCACCATGCAGCTCCCTGCCACGGGCTATGGTCTGCGCTATGAGTACGGCATGTTCAGGCAATCGATCGTGGATGGTTGGCAAAAAGAGAATCCCGACAACTGGCTCCGCTACGGCGATCCCTGGGAGATTGCCCGGCTTCACGAGAATGTGGAAATCAAGTTGAACTTCTCATTCCAGTTGCGAGGGGGTAGTTTTCGTGTCATTCCCAACCGGCCGTCGAGCCTGATCGGTATTCCGTTTGATCGTCCCGTAGTGGGCTATGGCGGCAAGACAATCAACACGCTCCGGCTCTGGTCCGCCGCTGCGCCCGATTACTTCGATTTTCAGAAGTTTGGCACCGGCGACTTCGTGGGCGCGCTGGGCGAGACTCTCGAAGCGGAGTCGCTTACTCGGGTGCTGTATCCGGACGATTCCACGACGCAAGGACAGGGACTGCGCTTCCTGCAGGAATATTTTCTGGTCGCGTGTGCCATGGCCGACCTGATGCGCCGCTTCCAGCGCTACAACGTGGAATGGGACAAGCTGCCGGAGAAGGCCGCAATTCAACTCAACGACACGCATCCGTCCATGTCGGTTGCTGAGCTAATGCGGATCTTGCTGGACGAAGCGCACCTCGGATGGGACCGGGCTTGGGAGCTGACCAAGCAGACCCTTGCGTACACAAATCACACCTTGCTGCCGGAAGCTCTGGAGAAATGGCCTGCCGCGTGGTTCGAGGTACTGTTTCCGCGGCACCTGGAGATTATCTATGAGATTAACCGGCGGCTGCTCGACGAAGTTCGGGTTCGCTTCCCGGGCGACGAGGGACGCGTGCAGCGCGTGAGCCTGGTGGAAGAAGGCAAACAGCGCAAGATCCGTATGGCCAACCTCGCGATCGTCGGCTCACACAGCACCAATGGCGTGGCCGCTGTCCACTCAAAGCTGTTGCGGACAACGACGGTGAAGGATCTCGCCGAAATGTTTCCCGAGCGTTTTAACAACAAAACCAACGGAGTGACGCCGCGGCGCTGGTTGCTTGAGGCCAATCCCGCGCTGGCCCGCGCCATCACGCAAGTCATCGGCGAACGATGGACTACCGACCTGAGCCAACTCAACAAACTCAAGCCATTTGCCGACGATCCTAGCTTTCGTGAACTGTTCCTAAAGTCAAAGCGAGAGGCCAAAGTGAAGTTTGCCAATTGGGTCAAGTCGACTTCCGGACAGATCGTGGACCCCGACTCCATCTTCGATTGCCAGATCAAACGCATCCACGAGTACAAAAGGCAACTGCTGAACGCGCTGCGGATCGTAGTCATGTATAACCGGCTGCGGAAGAATCCCAACGCGCAGGTTGTGCCCCGCACGTTCTTTTTTGCTGGCAAAGCAGCGCCAGCATACCGCTTGGCAAAACTGATCATAAAGTTCATTAACGACCTGGCGGGCACGGTCGACGGCGACCCGGTTGTGCGCGACCGGCTCAAGGTTGTGTTCCTCCCCGATTACAACGTTTCCCTGGCAGAACGGCTGATTCCAGCCAGCGATGCATCCAACCAGATCTCGACCGCCGGCTACGAGGCCAGCGGAACGAGCAACATGAAATTCATGATGAACGGAGCCCTAACCGTCGGAACGCGCGACGGCGCGACCATCGAAATGGCGCAGGAAGCAGGGGGAGATAATTTTTTCTTGTTTGGCCTCACCGTAGAGCAAGTCGAGGACAGCCGCGCCTGGTATAACCCGCACTGGCACTATGAAAATGAGCCGGAGACTCGAGCTGCTTTGGACCTCATTTTCTCTGACCACTTCAGCCGTAACGAACCAGGAGTGTTCGCTCCCTTGCGCGATACGCTTCTGACCCAAGGCGATCACTACATGCACCTCGCGGACCTGACCTCCTACTGCCAGGCGCATGAACGGCTTGGCGCACTCTATGCCGAACCCGGCGCATGGGCGCACAAAGCAATTCTGAACGTCGCCAGCTCCGGAAAGTTCTCGAGCGACCGGACGATTGCCGAATACGCAGCTGACATTTGGAAGGTGGAACCATGCCCGGTACTCTAGAAATACGGCCGAAGGCGGGGGAGGCTAATGGAATGTCGATTTCGCCGCTCGCAGGCAAACCCGCTCCCAAGGAGATGCTGGTGGACGTGGCTCGCCTGGAGAAGGAATATTTTGAGCGTCGCCCTGACCTAAATGATCGCAATCAGTTAGTCAGCTTCGGCACCAGCGGACACCGCGGGTCGCCTCTGCACGGCACATTCACCGAAGCGCACATCCTGGCCATTGCCCAGGCGATCTGCGACTACCGGCGAGAGCAGGGAACCGACGGCCCACTCTACATGGGGAAAGATACGCACGCGCTCTCCGGTCCTGCACAGCGCACCGCCCTCGAGGTGCTGGCGGCGAACAACGTGGAGACGATCATTCAGCCAGGCGACGGCGTAACTCCTACTCCGGTCATCTCGCGGGCAATTCTTGTTTACAACCGGGGTCGCAAGGAACATCTCGCTGACGGCATCGTCGTCACGCCGTCGCACAATCCGCCGGAGGATGGAGGCTTCAAGTACAACCCACCGAACGGCGGCCCGGCCGATACTGACGTGACGCACTGGGTAGAGGATCGCGCGAACGAATTGTTGCGGGCGGGAAATGCGGGGGTCAAGCGCATCCTCTTTACCAAAGCTATCCAGGCCGCGACTACGCACCAGGAAGACTTCGTCCTACCGTACGTTCGTGATCTCAAGAACGTCGTTGATATCGAAGCAATTCGCGGCGCTCGTCTGAAACTTGGCGTCGATCCGCTTGGCGGATCCTCACTGCCCTATTGGGAACCGATCAACTCAACTTACGGGCTGGACATCACCGTCGTCAACCCAACGATTGACCCGACGTTTTCGTTCATGACCGTTGATCACGACGGCAAAATTCGCATGGACTGTTCGAGCCCGTATGCCATGGCGAGGCTGGTCGGGCTGAAAGATCAGTACCAGGTGGCTTTTGCCAACGATCCTGACGCGGACCGGCACGGAATCGTAACTCCCGTTGCGGGGTTAATGAACCCAAACCATTACCTTGCCGTTGCCATCCGATATTTGCTCACGCACCGCCCCCAGTGGCGTCACGAAGTCACAGTGGGAAAAACGCTGGTGAGCAGCAGCATGATTGACAGAGTCGTCAAGAAACTCGGCCGCGAGCTTCGCGAAGTGCCGGTGGGTTTCAAGTGGTTTGTGCCGGGCTTGGTTGACGGCTCGTGCTGTTTCGGTGGAGAAGAAAGCGCCGGAGCGAGTTTTCTTCGTCTTGACGGCACGGTGTGGACGACCGACAAGGACGGGTTAATCATGGACCTGCTAGCGGCGGAGATTACCGCGCGCACCGGCAAGAATCCCGGAGAGCATTACCGCGAATTGACGGCGGAGTTCGGCACCCCGTACTACACGCGCATCGACGCGCCGGCCACACCCGAGCAGAAAGCAAAGTTGCAAAAACTCTCACCGGACGCGGTAAAGGAGTCGGATCTGGCGGGCGAGCCAATCATCGCCAAGCTGACGAACGCTCCGGGCAATCATGCTCCCATCGGCGGCCTGAAAGTTGTGGCAGAGAGCGGCTGGTTTGCCGCCCGGCCCTCCGGCACCGAGAACATCTATAAGATCTATGCCGAGAGCTTCAAGAGCCAGACACATCTGACCGCGATTGTCAGCGAGGCGCAGGAGATGGTGAACAATGCGCTGGGTTCGTCCGCAGTCGTTCCTGAGGACGGAGGCCGGTCATGAGCGGCATCGGCGGGCTAACGAATGTTGGCCCGGTGATTCAAGCTGCCAAAAGTATTCTTCTGGTAGTGAGCGCGCTCTTTCCAATCGTGGATCCAATCGGAGGGAGTCCGGTCTTTCTGTTGGTCACGAGAGATTACACAGCACAGACACGGAGAGTGCTAGCCCGCCGTATCGCGGTTAACAGTTTTGTACTGCTGATCGCGTGCTTCACCATCGGATCGCACGTGCTCTCATTCTTTGGGATTTCGCTTCCGGTGGTGCAGGTGGGCGGTGGACTGATCGTGATTTCGACGGGCTGGGCGATGCTGAATCAAAAAGACGGGAATGACCGAGACGCGGTCCGGCGAACGGTCACGTGCACGGATGCTCTAAGCGAGGCGTTTTACCCGCTGACGCTGCCCTTGACAGTCGGTCCAGGCTCCATCTCGGTTGCCATCACCTTGGGCGCGAATGAACCGCAGCACTTGGGCGGGAACCTGCTCGCGATTCTCGCGGCGGCGATCGGTTCCGCTTTCGTGGCAGCAACCATTTATCTCTGCTACGCCTTCGCAGATCGGCTGGCGGGCATTATAGGCCCGACCGGGATGAACGTTACTCTAAGGCTCTCCTCGTTCCTGCTGGTGTGCATCGGCGTGCAGATCCTGTGGAATGGCGCGAGCAAATTGCTCAGTTCGTTGCCACAGGTTGCGCGTGTGGTAGTGCCGCTTTGAGAGCAAAGCGAGCGGTTGGGGCCCGCTACCTCTTCCGTCAGACTCAGCCGGATATCTGGCAGGGTAAGTGGAAAAGAGAGGCAGAGTGACCAATTCAAGCCTTGACGTGCTCGCCAATGTGGACTACCCAGCCGAGGCTGCTAACCCCGGACTCAGGAAAGCCCCGACATGGGAGCAGGCTGAGGGCAGCCCATTGCCGCTTGGTGTCAAGTGGATCGAAGAGGAGCAGGCGTTCAACTTTGCGGTTCACTCTGAACATGCGGAGAGCGTCACTCTATT
>Ga0116223_10003748_pt1 | contig 13469 bp, 19 predicted proteins | sample Sb_taG_3_FD_90092 | JGI IMG/M metagenome (GOLD analysis project Ga0116223, IMG submission 90092) | Peat soil microbial communities from Weissenstadt, Germany - Sb_50d_a_PC metaG | ecosystem: Environmental > Terrestrial > Soil > Wetlands > Peat | place: Germany: Weissenstadt | collected 2010-09-21 | reverse complement strand
GATCCAGATACTTCAGCTCCTCGGCGTCCCGCTCGCCCAATACCGCGCCGACCACTGAAAACTTCCGCCCGAGGACGGAAATTGCGGGAAAATGCCTCGGCCGTTGTGCGGAATGTAGGACTGAACGTCCTCGTTTGACGCCCTTCACTGGGGAGCCGCGCCAGGACTTGCCTTCCGGGCCTTCCTCCGGCGTGGCAAGGTATGTAGCTGGCGCTCACGGCGTGACTGTGGTTCCTCTGAACCCCCCACAAAAAACCCGGAAGGACCAATAAAGCAGACCACCCCTGAGCATGCCAAATATGCTGAATCCGAAGGCGCTTGCTCTTCTATGGGGATCTCGCTGATGTGCTCAATCGCCCAAGCCGCTTGGATGTGCGACCCGGATCCGCTCAGTCGAGGGGGCAGATGCGATGTACCACGAGGCTTCTTAAGAACGTTTAAGAACGTTTAAGTATCAGATCACCTTGCTCAAGTACTTAAAGGCATTGACGGCCCCATAGTCATGAAATCGATTTCTCGTGTTTCGCACGGATCGAACCCCACAGAAAGGTACCCACACCATGACTAACAAGGCCTTTTACCTCGCTCTCCTAGCCATCGTCTTCGCCTCGGCGCTGATTACCGATGCCAGTGTTTTGATTAGTGGCGCAACCGTTTAGCAATGCGATTGAAAGGGGGCCGCCATGATTAAGGTGGTCTTTTATTACGCTCTCGCGGGCATCATCGCCGCCTCGGCGCTGATTTCCCAGACCGGCGTTTTGATTGTTGGCGCAACCGTTTGACGATGCCATCGGCATCCGGCGGTGTTACTGCTGCCATATGTAGACGCATTTGACCCGAAGCCCCGCTTTTCAAGCGGGGTTTTTGCTTGGTCTCTCGATCCCCGTATTTCTCGAGATGACCAACCCTTTGATTAGGCGGTAATTACTCGCAGTATCGCGCTTAGGCGGACTGCCATGTCCGGCTTGGGAAAGTTCTCGTCAGGAAGCCAAAGTAGAGTAGGACCATGACAGTCGTATTTTCGCTCGGGACTGGGATTCTTGCGGGCATAGCTCTGTTTTTCATTCTGCAGCGCCTCGGAGTGATTGATAAATGGATCGATAGGTGGGACCGGTAGGGCCGACCCGGAAGCCGGCGGGGCGCTACTTGTGTCCGAGTAGTCAGGACGACAGGGTGCACCCCGTGTGGGCAGAAAGGAAATCTGTTCTCTTCGCTTGGCTGCCGTACTACTACTACTACTACTACTTGCGAACAAAGACGGTATTCTCGAACGCTTCGAAATCGATTTGTGACAGGCGCCCGTCGTGGTCGGTGTCGAACTTGTCGAATACGCGGATCAGATCCGGCATATTCTTGGCGTCCTCCCGGCTGATGAAGCCATCGTGATCGCTATCGAGGCTCTGGAAGTCCTCGGCAACTTCCTCCTTCTCCTCCAAGTACACCGCAAGAAAGTAGTAAAAGCCCAACATCATTGCCCCAAGCAGGATGAGCCAGATCCAGTCCACGCCATCGGTATTGCGCAAAGTCTCCCAGGGGTGGGGAAGGATAATCAGGGCAGCGCCAGACATGAAAAACGGCGCGAAGATCGCTGCCAGTAGCACCATCCTCTTGATCGGGTTTTTCATGACAATCTCCTCGAAAGGCCTTGGTTGGATTGCTCGAGCACAGCAGGCGCCCGACCAACGACCGATACGCCAGCAACCGCCACAACTGAAGGGTTGCTTAGAAAAAGTACTCCGGAAAATGGGGGCTGGCAATGGGTTATGAGAATTATTGGAGAGCAAGGTCTGGGTGAATCCTGCCAACTCCGACCAGCGCGCGGCACATCCCGAACCGAGGCGCAATGCCGCACTGCACTGAAATGAACGACACCGCGGGCGTCGGGGCGGAACGTAGCAACCGCCCAGATTCCCATTGCTCGTGTCCGATAGCGGCGTCGGTCGTTGCATTTCGTTTGCGCCCGGCTCTCTGGTAGGCGTCCGTGGGCATCATCTCCAGTTTGGCGAACCCACCGCGTGGGCAGGTCAGTAAGGACTCAAGGACGATGGCCGTCATACGCCGTCGGAACCTGGTTCCCGCTCCCAGAACGCCCGCCCGTTCGCGGTAGTGCTTGAAATAAAAAACGGCGCAGTGGATTCCGCTGCGCCGTTTCGTTCACGGCGGGCCTTCACCCTCCGCGTCCTACAACCCGCCAGGTCGGCGGGGGAGAAGCAGTACCGTGTTTTGAAATAAATCATTCATCATCCGCCCCCGGCCCCGCTCTTGTATGTTCAGGTTGGGAAGCTATGGCGAACTGCGGCAGCGAACTGCGCGCGCACCTTCTCGTAGCCAAGGACCGTAACGCTAAGGTTCATGGAAGCACGACTCTCCTCGAAGGCTTGGGCCTGCGCGCCTATTTGACCGGGGCAACGCGCCCCTACCCGTCATCGAAGCGCACGATGTCGTCCTCGCCCACGTACTCGCCGCTTTGCACCTCGATGAGCACCAGGGGAAGCATGCCGGGGTTTTCCAGGCGATGCCGGGTGCCGGCCTTGATGTAGGTGGACTCGTTGGTCCCCACCAGGAAAACCTGCTCGTCGCTGGTCACGCGCGCGGTGCCGCTCACCACGACCCAGTGCTCGTTTCGGTGGTGGTGCATCTGCAGCGAAAGCGAATGCTGCGGCTTGACCTCGAGGCGCTTGAGCTTGAACCGCGGCCCCTCCTGCAGCACCGTATAGGTTCCCCAGGGCCGCGCAAGCGTGTTGTGGTAGATGTGCTTGTCGTCGCCGCTGGCGCGCAGCGCCTCGACCACCTTCGTCACGTCCTGCGCGTGGACCGTGGGCATCACGAGCAAGGCGTCGGGCGTATCGACGACGATGGTGTCCTTCATTCCCAAAACCGCCACCAGACGCCCTTCCGAATGCACGAAGCACTGCGAGCTGTCGATAAACAGGGTACGACCCGAGCCCCGGTTATGCTGCGCATCGGCCCGAAACTGGCCCGCGATCTCCGGCCAGGCCCCCACGTCGCTCCATCCGAAGTCGCCTGGCACCACGGCCACTTTTGCGGCTTTCTCGAATACGGCGTAGTCGATGGAGATGCTCTCCAGCGCCGAGAAAGTGTCCCGATCGAGTTCGACCGCATCCTTGTTGCCCGCGGCATATTCGTGCGACGCGGCCCAACACGCCCGCGCCCCCGCCGCCAGGGCCGGGGCCACCTGGTCCAGGGCTGCGAGCATGTCCCGAGCGCGAAAGCAGAATATCCCCGAATTCCACGAGTACTTGCCGGTCGTGAGAAATTCCCGCGCACGCTCAAGATTTGGCTTTTCCACGAAGCGGCGCACTTCATAGGCGCCGTGCGCTAGCGCCTTGCCGGATTCGATGTAGCCGAAGGCCGTTTCCGGGGTGTTGGCGGCGATGCCGAAGGTCACGAGCCAGCCGTCCGCGGCCAGCGCCTTGGCGCGATCCACACAGGCGGCAAAGCCAACCTCATCGTCGATCAGGTGATCGGCCGGCAGCACCAGCAGCAGCGCATTCTCGCCCTGCGCCTGCGCCACCGCCAGCGTCGCCAGGGCAACGGCCGGCGCCGTGTTGCGCGCGGCAGGCTCGAGCAGGTATCGCACCTTGCCGGCCACTGTGGGCAATGCGCCTGCCAGCTCATCGCGCGAAAGAAAATAGTAGTCCCGATTGGTAACGATCCTGGCGCAATCGGCCGACAGGCCTGCCGCTCGATCAAGCGTCCGGCGCAGCAGGCTGCGTCCGTCGCCGAGCTTCATGAAGGGCTTGGGCAGGGCCTCGCGCGAAACGGGCCAAAGACGGGTACCGGCACCGCCACATAGGATGACCGGTACAAGCGGCGCACTCATTACCCCTCCTGTTGCAACGCGAGGAGAAATGTCGGCCGCGGCGGCGCGGCGCCTCGGTCAACTACACCACGTAAATCGTATAGGGCTTTGAACATCAGACATTGACGCAAAGCACTACAACCGCGCAAAGCGCCCATCGGCCGGCCGCCACGCCCGCGCGGTTAAATCCCACCGCGGTACCGATAACCGGTGCGACCGGCGGCATCGGCGGCGCCCTAGCGCGAAGCTATGCGCAACCGGGCCCAACCCTGGTTCCGCACGGCCGCGACGAGCTGCGGCTGGCGGCGCTGGCCGGGGACGCGTTAGCGGCATTTGTGGGTCGCCCGCAAGTGGGCGATAGATCGGCGACTGGTGCCACCCGCGCCAAGAGTTGGACCCAGTGGTCTCGATTGAAATTAGCGTTCCAAAAGCGATGGCCACGCGCAGGGTTTTCGCATTGGCTATCTGCCGATGTCCGGTATCGGGAACCAACGCCGGTGACCGCTGGCCGAATCCGGTCTCACGAGCGCGATGTACTTCCCGTTGTCCCACAGTTTGAGGATTTACGCGCAATATCGCCCGGATTTATCAAGTTTCAAGGCCTTTCAATGGGACAATTTTCCGCGACCTGGAACCGCTGCCACGATCCCGCACAAACACGATGGTCCCGTGCCAAATTTACTAATCTTTGGCTGCAGAAAGGATCTCCACCCGCTGTGTGACGCGAGCCCGAATCTCTCCGTAGATCGGAAGTGACAGTCCTTCTCCGACCTCCAGGGTGACACAAAGGGCGAACTCGACTGAATCATTCAGCCGACCGGCATCGGCCACACAGTTGACTCGAATTACCATTTCTTGCCCGTCGACGATAGGAACCGCACTTTCTCCCTCAAAAACTTCATGTTGGAGCGTACCCTGCTGTACTTGGCGCGATTCGCCATTCGTTCTTTTCAATCGCAAATCATTATCTGGCACATCGATCCATAGGCGAGCCACACGGTATTTCGAGTGTCGCGGGTTTGCCGGCGTCAACCAAGCAAGAGTGGCAGTTAACCGGCGCTTCACGCGGTTCGCGTTAAGCGAAAGCGGCAGGGGCACGCTGAATTAGCGCAAGCGCCTGGAGCGTGCCCTGCTGGAAAGCGAGCGGCAATACCGCGGGCTATACGAGGCGACGCCTGCCATGCTCCATTCCATCGACGCCGTCGGCCGCCTGCTGAGCGTCAGTGACGAATGGCTGTCCCACATGGGTTATCTTCGCGATGAGGTCGTCGGTAGGCAGTACACCGAATTTCTTACGCCGGATTCGAGGCAAACCGTCCAGGAGCGGATCCTGCCGGAGTTGCTTCGAACCGGCCGGTGCGATGAGGTCGAGCGCCGGATGGTGCACTGTAACGGTACGATCATCGACGTACGACTGTCGGCGACGCTCGAGCGCCATCGGGATCGATTTCTTGTCGATCCCAAAAAAATGTCAAAGTTGACGACCGATTTCGTGCGGCCCGCTGTTCTGCCGCAGACCGCCCTCTTGCAACGCAGCACAGGAGATATCGTCAGCCGTGGCAGCGAGCAGCCGCCACCGGCAAGTTCTGCACGTTTTACGACGCTCCAGCGCAACTGAGTCTTCGCTCACTTTCGGTCATTCAGTGGCGACATAACACGCGCCGGTATCCGCGCATTTCGACGGTGCGCAAAGATAATTGATCCTCCAAACGTTATCCCTTCGACCGATGCGGTCCCGCGTCCTGATCTGGCGGCAATAATTCGGTCGCCCGATGGATCCTTCTGGAAGGACTCCATGTAGGAACACAAGCGCGTCATAAATTCTTCATTGCATCGAATAGCGTCGCGCGGGTCTGCCGGTGCATCGGTCGCACGAAGCAAACCATCGAAGAAACGCGCGTCGGTCTGCAGATGGCTGCAGGACTTCTGGCGTGAAAGTTTCGCGTGCGAAGTATCTTGACAACCGGATTCCACTGCTTCTCTAATGCCTCACGGTTGAACTCAAATGGACTAAGCAATTTGACAAAACAAGATCAGAGTCAGGAGCCGTGAACGCCGAGCAATCTGCAGGGCGTAGGCAAAAGATTGCGGCGCAGCTAGACGGTGCAGATTGAGTCTGTTTGCTTACAAGGAGAAGAGAGTAATGAAGAACCTGGAAGATATGAGCAGAAGGAGATTTGTCACCATTTCCGGTAAAGCTGGACTGACGACATTGGTGGCGAGCGCCGTTGGCATCAACTTCGGGATAGTGCGTGTCGCCGAGGCGGCGATGGGAAAGGTGACCCCTTTCCGCTTCGCGATACTTACGGACGCACATCTTTTCAGCATTCCCGATCATAAATTTGACGGCTTTCTGGCTGATGCGGTTGATGACGTCATGGCCATGAAGCCGCTACCGGACTTCGTCGTCTACTGCGGCGATATTGCCCAGAACGGTAAGGACGACCAGCTTCAAAAAGGGAAAAAGATCCTTTCCAAGCTCACGATGCCCATCCATTTCATTCCCGGGGAGCATGACTGGTACCTGGATATGGGGGCTGCATGGCGCGGCCATTTTGGCAAGCCGACCTGGTCGTTCGACCATAAGGGCGTGCATTTCATTGGGATGAATTCCATCCTGGTGCGGGATTTCTGGACACCGGCGGGAATGACTCCCAAGCAAAGAATGGACACGATGGAGATGCTGGAAAGTCCCATCGCAGGCCCGTGGGGTGTGCGGGAGGAGCAACTGGATTGGCTGAAGAAGGATGTAAGCAAGCTTGGAGCCGATACGCCGGTCGTTGTATTCACGCATTCACCGCTTTGGGACTATTACCCGCGATGGAATTTCCAGACGGAAGACGCTCCGGAAATTCGCTCCATTCTCGCCAAATTTGAGCGTGTTATGTCATTTCACGGGCACGTGCATCAAACCGTCTACAACCGGATCGGCAACCTGTCATCCGTGGGCACGCTCTCCACGTCCTGGCCGTGGCCGTATCCGGACGTGAAAATAGCATATCCGGATATGAGAATGTACAGCTCGGATCCTGGCAACTTCAAGGATGGTGAGGGCGCCCAACATATCGACCTGGAGGCCGATTTCAATGGGACGATGCACTACGATCCGTTCGGGGACATGTTGACGCCTGCGATGAAGAATGGTTTCAAAATCTAAGGGGGAAGTGGCGATGAAGCGCAACACATTGAGTCGTACGTGTGCCGGGTTGGGCGTAGTGGCTTCGGTGGGCGTGTTGGGATTGCTGATGTTCCAGTCCACGGCAGCGCGCGAGCCGTTCACGCAGGCAGAATTGGCCGATCAGGAAAAGGCATTGCTTGCAGCGGTGGATCATGGTCGCGATTTATGGCATGGAAGCAACCCGTCGATGTCCACCAATGGATTGGCATGTGGCAACTGTCATCCCGATGCCGCAGCATCGAACCCGCACACCTTTCCAAAGTATCAGGCGGATCTGGGGAAGGTCATCACCCTGCGCGAAATGATCAACTGGTGTATCACGGTGCCGCAGGGAGGAAAGGCACTCGATGTCAGCAGTGAGGACATGACCGCGATGGAGGCGTACGCGTTCTATCTATACCGTGGAACCAAGATTGCCCCGGGGTTGGCTACTGTTCAGACCCCGCCGGTCGTCGTGCCGTCCGGCACGGGCTATCCAAGGAAGGGATCGGGCATCGGGTACGACAAATAGGTCTGTTGGGAAGTTGGACTCACCAGGCGGATGCCTCGATGTTCGGGGAATCCGCCCCTTTTTTGAATGAATGTAGAAAAAAGCGAGGTGACAATGAAGGCAAGTCGATATTTGTTTCTTCTCTTGCTGGCGAGCGCACCGGTACTGGCGGAACAGACGTGCGATACGCATACCTATCCGATGTCAACGCCTACCGAACGGTTCACGGACAATGGTGATGGGACATTGACCGATAACGAATCAGGCTTGATGTGGATGCGTTGCTCCCTGGGGCAGTCCTGGACCGGCACGTCCTGCAGTGGTTCACCGAATTCGTACACGTGGCAGGCAGCGCAGGAAACGGCGAAGGTACTCAATCAGCACGGTGGCTATGCCAATTACACCGATTGGCGTATGCCGCACATACCCGAGTTGGCGATGATCGTGGAGCGGCAGTGTGCCAACCCAAGAATCAACTTAGTACTTTTTCCGGCCACGCCGGCGAGCTATTTCTGGACGGCGACCGGGCGCCGCGGAAAGGGCATGGCTGCAGAAGGCTACTTGCTGAGTTTTGGTCCCGAGGGGGCCGGGCATGAACAAAAGGAGGATCTGCATTATGCGCGTCTTGTGCGCGCCGGAAAGTGAGTCTTGCGGAGAAGCGGGCAATCAACGCCACGACGCCGCAACCAGGATGCTTGTATGAACATCGCGTGTGAAGCTTTGAGCCGAACCACCGCTACGGCGTCGGATGTGGAGCGGTGGCGTAGCGATTTCCCGCTTTTGCGAGAACGCGTGCGCGGCAGACCACTCGTCTATCTCGACAACGCCGCCACCACGCACAAGCCGCGCGCGGTAATTGATGCGGGGAACGACTTTTATGCCTACTACAATGCCAACGTGCACCGTGGCGTGCATACGCTAAGCCAGCGCGCGACCGACGCATTCGAGGCCGCGCGGGTCAAGGTACAGCGCTTCATCAATGCCGCAGCTCCGGCAGAAGTCGTCTTTACGCGCGGCACAACCGACGCCATCAACCTGGTCGCGCAGAGCTTCGTGCGGCCGATGCTTGCGCATGGTGACGAGATCCTAATCAGTGCTATGGAGCATCACTCGAACATTGTTCCCTGGCAGCTGGTCTGCGAACAGACCGGAGCGATACTCAAGGTCGTGCCCATCAACGATGCCGGCGAGTTCCAATTCCAGGCCTATGAACTGCTGCTTGGCGCGCGGACGAGATTTGTCGCGATATCGCAGATTTCCAATGCGCTCGGCAGTATCACCGACATCGAGCGGGTTGTTGCCCTCGCGCACGCCAGAGGCGTTCCTGTTCTGGTCGACGGGGCTCAGGCAATTTCCCATGTTTCGGTCGATGTGTGTACGTCGGACTGCGATTTCTTTGTCTTTTCGGGACATAAGAGTTTTGGGCCGACGGGGATTGGAGTGCTGTACGGCAAGGCGGCACGGCTGAGAGCCATGCCGCCGTACCAAGGCGGCGGCGATATGATTCGGTCGGTCACCTTCGAGAAAACCGAGTACGCGGACATTCCGCAGCGGTTCGAGGCGGGCACGCCGAACATTGCAGGAGCCATCGCCTTGGGCGTGGCGCTCGATTACGTTGCGGCGATTGGCGTCGATGCAATCGTCACGCACGAACGCGATCTGCTGCGGTACGCGACCCGACAGCTGTCCTGCATTCCCGGGTTACGGATCATCGGTAACGCGAAGGAAAAAGCCGGCATCGTATCGTTTATTTTGGATGGCGTACACCCACACGACATCGGAACAGTCCTCGACGGCGAGGGCGTGGCGATTCGTACCGGGCACCACTGCGCAATGCCGGCGATGCAGCACTTTGGCCTGCCCGGTGGCACAGCGAGGGCCTCGTTTGCCTTGTACAACACGCAGCAGGACGTGGAAGCGCTGGTGGCGGCGATTCACAAGGTGCGAAGGACCTTTCGATGACCGGCGAGCCGCGCGATCTTTATCAAGAGCTGATCCTGGAACACTGCCGGCGGCCGCGGAACTTTCGCGTGCTACCGGAGGCGGACTATACGGCACGTGGTGACAATCCGCTTTGTGGTGACCAGCTCGACGTCTACGTCAAGCTGGAGCAGGGAGTCATCCGGGATATCACCTTTAGTGGCGTCAGCTGCGCGGTCGCGACGGCTTCGGCGTCCTTGATGACGGAGGCGTTGCTGGGTGGCGATACGTCCAAGGCGCAACGGCTCTCCGAGGATTTCCAGCGCATGGTGACGGAGGCGGGAAACTCGTCGCATTGCGGACTGGGCGAGCTGGTCGTTTTCGGCAAAGTTCGCGAGTTCCCCTCGCGGGTACAGTGCGCGACGCTGGCGTGGCACGCGCTGGACACGGTGCTGCGGGAGTCCCACGGTGATGCGGTGTGCTCCAGCTCGGCGATCGAGCGATCACCAATCGCTGGTGACCAGGAATTTGTACGCTAATACCAGAGATCACTAAGAGGCCTCCTTATCGGAAGCCCTTTCGATAACAGCAACGAGAAAGAGGACGCATGAATTTCATCCCTGCCAGTTTGACGGCCGCAACGATGCTTGTCTTTAGCGCAGCCACGACTGCCGCCGAAATGCCGCCGATGGCAAAGAAACTTGGGTGCACGGCATGCCACGCGATCGACAAGAAAGTGGTCGGCCCTGCGTGGCAGGACGTGGCGCAAAAGTACAGCGGAAGCGGCGTCAAGACATTCACGTTTCAAGGCAAGGAATATCCGCTGATCGAAGGCCTGGTGATGAAGGTTTCGCTGGGTGGATCCGGTAATTGGGGAACCATACCGATGCCACCCAATGATGCAAAAGGAGTGCACAAGGATGACATCACCGAACTGGTGAAATTCGAGCAGAGCCTGGCGGGGGCAAAGTGATCGATTGTCATTGCGTCACTGCGAAGGGGGCCTGAGCAATGGAAGGTTCCAGCCGTTACGGGCACATGTTGGCATGCTCTGGGCGCCAGGCCCGCGCCGAATCATCAGCGGTGCGTTTCCATCGAATCGTGGCGCGGCGCTCCTGTTCTCTAGCGGCGTGGGTCGCACCGCGCCGAGGCCATGATGAACATCAGGAGGAATATTCCGCCGCAAAAATGACGATGGCCGCGGTGAGCAGCGCGCGTTGTTTCGTTCGGGAAACTGATATCGCTTCGCGTTGCCTCCGCGAGGAAGGGTCGCGCGAAAGTAGGTGTCGTATTGGATAACGCGAGATCATGCGAAAGAGGCAGATCGAAACCACCAAGGTTGTGCAGACAGCAATCCGCCGCGAGATCGATCGCGACGAAGGCTCGCGCTACGATCATCGTCTTCATGCCTTGCTTCTGGTCGCGGCGGGCCGATCCTGTGCCGAGGTCGCCGAGTGGTTCGGCGAAAACGCGAGCACGGTTCAGCGATGGGTGCGGCGCTATCGCGCGCGTGGGTTCGATGGACTGCGCGAGGTCGTTCGTTCCGGCCGCCCGCGTTCGCTCGATCCTATCCAGTGGCGGAGAGTGGAGGCCGATCTGCGCAAGACGCCTCGCTATTTTGGCTTCGCCTCGCGCCTTTGGGACGGCCCAACCTTCGCGGAGCACCTGCGCCGCTGCTACGGTGTGGACTTGGGATTGCGCCAGTGCCAGCGCCTCTTTCGGCAGATGGGGTATCGCCCGCGTCGAGTGCGCGGGGTGCCGGTGTCGCTGGCATCCCGAGGAGGCAGGTTTGCCGTAGTCGTCGGGAAACCGCCGGATCGCTGACGTCGTAAATCTTGTACGGAAGTCGGCGCTGTGTCGAGGTACTCGCTATGCGATTTCTAGGAGTTATGCTGCATTGCGCAAACGTTTCTATGCCGGGTCAAGCGAGCGGCACGATATCCGTCGCGTTGGTGCGGTAAGCCCTTGTATGCCATGCATAAAAACCGCGCCCAAAGGCGCTTCCATGCAGTAGCATTTGCGCGTCCGTGAACGGTCAGTCATGCCATGCTCGATAAGCAGATGGAAAGCGCGATAGTTGCGCAGACGGCGATCCGCCGTGAGATCGATCGCGACGAGGTGTCGCGCTACGATCATCGTCTTCATGCCGTTTTATTGGTGACCGCCGGCCGATCCTGCTCGGAGGTCGCGCAGTGGTTTGGCGAAAACGCGAGCACGGTACAGCGCTGGGTGCGGCGCTATCGGGCGCGCGGGCTCGATGGGCTTCAGGAAGGCGAGCGGTCGGGCCGCCCGCGTTCACTCGATCCTGTCCAGTGGCGCAGGCTGGAGGCGGATCTGCGCAAGACTCCGCGCTATTTTGGCTTCCTTTCGAACCTCTGGGACGGGCCTACCTTCGCCGAACACCTGCGTCGCTGCTACGGTGTTGATCTGGGATTACGCCAGTGTCAGCGGCTCTTTCAGCAGATGGGATATCGCCCGCGCCGCCTGCGCGGGGTGCCCGTGTCGATGGGATCCTGAGAAGCGCGGCGTACGCGCGCAGCTCGCTCGCTGGTGTTCCCACGCAGTAAACCGCGCAGTGCCCCTTGGCGGCTGCGCTTTGCTCGCACGGCTGCCCGATGCGGCGCGCCGGTTCGGCGGATCCAAATTTAATGAGAATCGCGATGTACATAATCGGATTTGTCGTCGCGGCGTTCGGCGGCCGATTAGAGGGCATGGCGCAATGTCAGCTCGTGGGCCGCAAGCCGCGCCCATCGTTACATTTCATCCGCAACTGGCGACGTGGCTGATGTCGGGTTTCGCGCGCAATCACGACCGGCGGGGTCGCGGCAGATAAGGACGCGTCCATGCTCAGGGTCGATGCCGCACGGTCAGTACGTCGCAGGGTGCGCGATTGGCCAACGCGTTGGCGCTCGAGCCGAGCAGCGTCGCCACACCGTGGAAACCATGGCTACCCAGCACGATGAGGTCGGTCCCGGTGGCGCCGGCGAAACGCACGATCTCGCGCCAGGCCGAGTGCGGACTGATCAGCACCTGCTGATGGGCCGCTTCGCAGGCAAGGCGCGCGGCGAGTTCGGCCAGGCGCGCGCGTTCTTCGATCGCCTCGTACGCGGCCGGATCGACATCCTCGGGCGGAATGAGCTGGTTGGATCGCTCCCCGGGAAAATACTCAACGACGTGCAGGAAAGTCAGGCGCGCACCGCTCTGCTCTGCCAACGCCAGCGCGCGCTGGCAGGCCGCCTCGCTAAGCGACGAAAAGTCGACTGCGCAAAGAATATGTTGATAGACATGCATATCGAACCCCTTCACTTATCGGGTTTCGTTTGTTGTAGCACGAAACCATGTCGTACGAGCACCCTAAGTCGGGCTCGCAGTTCACCGCCGCGCCGATTGCGCTGGCCTGGATCAGCGTGATCGCTTCGCCGGCACCGCCGTGCGTGTCGGGGTCGAGCAGCGTGATGAAACCCGTTAAAAAGGGTAGGCTCTGGACAAAAGCTTACGCGGGCGTGGTTGACGCGACCCGGGGGATGCCCTATGCGATGCACGGTTTCTTGAAGGCCACCCGTCGGAAGCGGGCTCCCGAACGACCGGAATGGAGAAAATCAAGAAACAAGAGTGAACGGCAGGTCTTGGCCGACTGCGGCTTGCCAGACCCAGTGCTATCAACCCCTTGCTTCCGGTCGCGCTAACGGAAAACTGTAATTAGTGAATTTCGCGGTGCGGCCAGATGCCAATAAGGATGCATCGTACTGTTGTCACCGGCGGCAGGCTTCCATCCGAAATCCGTCAACGCGCCATAGTGTTTCGTAGTGGCATCCGCCGCATAGAACAGATTGACTCCGCGAATTGCGTGCTTCGGGTCGGCGCGAACCAGACCCAGCTGAGTCGGAGTGTGACTAAAGAAACTATCGCGTTGTCCCGTTCTACCGCACAGTACGACCATGGATTCCGGGCCGCGGGCCGGCTCCATTCCCCCCAACAACCCTTATTGCGAGGCACACTATGCACAGCACCAAGTCCTATTTCACCGCTCTCTTGGTTATCGTCATCGCCTCGGCGCT
>Ga0116223_10003733_pt1 | contig 13513 bp, 6 predicted proteins | sample Sb_taG_3_FD_90092 | JGI IMG/M metagenome (GOLD analysis project Ga0116223, IMG submission 90092) | Peat soil microbial communities from Weissenstadt, Germany - Sb_50d_a_PC metaG | ecosystem: Environmental > Terrestrial > Soil > Wetlands > Peat | place: Germany: Weissenstadt | collected 2010-09-21 | reverse complement strand
GCTTTGGGAGATGGGCTGAGTGAGGTAGGGGCGGGTCATTGGACCTCCGGGGGGAAGAACGGGGCCAGGGCCGGGCATCGACACGAGTGTCGATGCGGCAGGCACGAGTGCCCGCGCCACGGGTCGCCAGGCAGCGGCTTGAGTAAGCCTGCGACAGGGGTGAGTCCGGGTTGAGTGGGGTTGGGGTGGGTCATTTGACCTCCAGGCGGCGGCTCTCGGTGGTCGCCATGATATCGGTCTGGTACATGGGGCCGACGCGGGCGGGACTGACCCGGAAGGTTCCGGGGTTGACTACTTTGAGCAGGTAGAAATACTGCTCCTGGCCTTGCGGGAAGCGGGTTTCGAAGATGGTCATGCGGTCGTCGTGCAGCTCGCGGCGCGTGAAGAGGTATGTCCACCACGGCGGCTTTTCGCGCAGTTGGAAGATGTTGTCGCGCTCGACGAACTCGGTGCCGGCGGGGATCGGGTCTTCGATCATCAAGTACTTCCACTCCGAGCCCGTGACGGTGAGGCGGACAGCCAGGATGTCTCCCGACACCACAGGCCCGTTCCAGGGGACGCCGTCGTACACGATCTTGTCTCCATCCTTCGCAGGGACAAGCTTGAAATAGTCGCGGAGGATGTTCAGGGAGACGGTCCCATTCTTCTGGAGCTTCTCATCGGTGGAGTAGTATTCGGCGCGTGTGGAATAATACAGGCGCCCCTGGCCGCCCGAAGGTGATAATGACGTCGTGATGTGGATGTGGTTGACGCCGGGCTGGAGCTTGGTTTCGTCGAGGGTGATGTCGCCCATCTGTGTTACCGCCGGGGCGCCGTTGACAGAGACGGTCACGTTCAGGTTCGAATTCAGCTCGTTGGTGGTCTTGAGGAAGTCGGTGAGCCCGTAGATCACCATGGCGGTCTGCTTGGTAGAGGACCACCAGTAGCCTTCATTGCGGTGGTTCATCAGCCAGAGGGCGGCTTTGGGCAGGAGCGGGCTGTCTTTGCGCTGGTGAGAGAGCAGCTTCACAACATAGGCAGTGGCTTCGGGAGTAACGTCCATGGAGAAGTCGAGCATCGGGTCGCGCGTGGCCGGCCACCAGGCCTGTTCCTGGTCCTGCTGGGCGCCGCCTTCGAGGAAGCCCGCGATCTCGGCGGCACGGGCGTCTTTAGCTTGTTCAAGACCCAGGCCGAGGAGCGCCATGCCGTAGGGCGAGAGTTTGGCGCGCTGATCGTAGACCTGGGCGAGATGCGCGACATTGCCCGTCGAGTACGCCATGTAGGCGCGGAGATCGGCGGCCAGCTTGGAATCCTCAGCGAAATGCTTTTGCACCCAGGCGGCGCCCTTGTCGATGGCCTGCTGGTTGACCTGCACGCCGGCGGCCTTGGCCTGCGACAGGCCGGCTACGACGTAGGCGGTCATGAACGGGTGGCTGTCGTCGGTTTCCCACCAACCCCAGCCGCCATCTTCGTGCTGGAAGTTGTAGAGGCGGTCGAGGCCGGCGCGGACCTTCTGCTGGAGCGCGGCCTCGTCGAAAGTGACTTTCAAGCCGAGATCGCGGACGGCCTGGGTGACGACGATGTTGGGCAGGAAGCTGGACATGGTCTGCTCGACGCAGCCGTAGGGATAGGTGGTGAGATAGTCGAGCGCGCCGAAGAGCGACCCGGCGATGGAGGGCGAAAGACGGATGGCGAGGCTGCGCGAGCCGGGCTCGATGTTGGGGGGGAAGGTCAGGTCGTAAGCCGTGGCAAGACCGCCGGACAGCGATCCGCCGCGGGACGTCGAGAGCTTGACGCCGGGAACGTTGACCGGAAGCGTCAACTCAAGCGCGTCGGACTCCTCGTCGGTGAGGGCCTTGCCGGTGACGGTGGCGCTGCGCACCTGTTTCGCGCGCACGCGCCAATCGACCGTGGCCTCGCCGCGGCTGGGAATCCGGACGTCTTTAGTGGCGCCTTCGAGGACTTCGAGGCCTGAGACATCGAGCGACACACGGGCGGTCTTTTCGCTGGCGAGGTAGTTGTGGACGAGGGCGGAGATGACCAACTCGTCGCCCTGGACGAAGAATCGCGGCACCACCAGGCGGAGGATGAGATTCTTGCGCACGATGGTTTTGAGGGTGGCGGCGCCCACGCGGGTATCGGGCGTGGCGCCGCGGGCGGTGGCCCGCCAGGTGGTGAGCGAATCGGGGAATTCCACTTTGGCGCGGGCGTGGCCGGCGTTATCGGTGACGAGGTCGGTGGCCCAGAAGGCGGTATCGGGGAATGCCTTGCGGACCTTGGGCTGGACGAGCCGCTCGGGTTTGAGCTGGGCGAGCCGGGAGGGCGGACGGAGATCGGCAAGGCGCATGCGGCGCTTGCCCGCCTCACCATTGAAAAAGTAGGCGAGCGAGTCGGTGGTATAGACGGCGTTGAAATCGCGCCCGAAGAAGAAACTCAGGGGATCGGGCGTGGTGTCTTTGCGAATGGCATAGATGGCTTCATCCACCACACCCAGGCTGAACTCGGCGCGGGGCGCGGGCTGGCCATCGGCGCCGGTGACATCGATGCTGTATTCGGCCGTTTGACCGGGCTGATACTGCGGCTTATCGGTGGCCAACTTCACGTTCAACTGGTGGGATACAGGCGGGACCTTGATGTATTTGTCGCCGGCGTGGGTGACGCCCTTGCGGACGAATTCGGCGGTGACGCTGATACCGGGCTCGTCGGCGGCGGTGACCGGAACTTCGAAGACCGCGGTGGAATCCCCGGAGCGGAGCAGCTTGAACTGGCGGACATCGCGGCCCTCCACGGAGACGTAGAGCGGGGTGCGCGGCTGGCCGGTGACGATCATCAGCCTGGCGGTGTCGCCGGCCTGGTAGGACTTCCTGTCGGGGACGATCTTGATGCTGTCATCGGCGCCCGATCCGAAATCGGCGCGGCCGCCGCCGGAGACCCAGATGAAAGAGTAACTTTCGACATCGCGATTCTCGGGGGTTCGCGCGGTGACGTGGACGCGGTAGGTGCCGCCGGCGCCTGAAGGAATCGCGAGCTCGGCCGGCGCCGAACCGCCGGGGCCGGTATCCACGTCGGCGGCGGCCACGGGGCTGGACTGCGACTTGTCGCGCCAGTTCCAGCGGAGCAACTCCACGTGAGCGCGGGCGCGCACGGGTTTGCTGTCGTAATCGCGGGACTGAATGGTGAAGACGGCCTTGCCGCCGGGTTGGTAGAAATAGCGGTCGGGCGAGGCATTGAGGACAAAGCTGCCGTAAGTGGCGAGGATCCAGCCCTTGCCGGTGATCTCGCGCTTGCCCTGGTCGGTGACGCGGGCCTCGAGGCTGTACATGTAATCGAGCTTGTGGTCGGAGAGCTTGGTCGGGATGTTGACGGTGAGCTTGCCATCGGCGTCGAGCTGGCCCTCGCCTTGATCGACCTGGTCGCCGCTGGAATCGGAGTCGTCCTGGCCGGAGAGTCCATAGTCGTCTTCGGGGTCGTACCAGAGGGGGAAGTAGTAATGGTCGCGATAGATGGCGTACTCGACCTTGGCGCCGGCTACGGGCTCGCCGAAGTAGTAGCGGGAGTCGATGGCAGCCTGGACGGTCTCGCCCTGGAGCACGCGGGTCTTGGAGGGAGTTACGCGGACTTCGTACTCAGGCTTCTTATACTCTTCGACGTCGAAGTTCGCGTTGGCAAAATTATCGGCGAAGTGGGCTTCGATGGAGTAACTGCCGAGGGCAGCGGCGGGGCCGAGCACCAGATCGTCGTGGATGGTTCCACCGGCGGTGGTGGTGAGGGTCTTCTGGTAGACGGGCTTCTGCTCGGGATCCTGAATCTGGACGGAGACGGATTTACCGGCCGGAACGGTGTACCCGAGCGAGGTGCGCATGCGGAAAATGGCTTTGAAGTGGACGGTGTGGCCGGGACGGTAGACGGGACGGTCGGTATAGACGAAGCCGCGAAACTCGTCGGTATTGGCGTTGAAGGACCAGGCGGCCAGAGAATTGGTGGCGAAATCGGCGCCGTGGCGGCCGCCACTCTGGCCAATGATGCGGACATCGTCGAGGCGCGCTCCTAATTGGGCGGACGGCAGCGGGATTTCGGCCATTCCATCGGGGTTGGTTTCGGCTTGGGTGGTGATTTTGGCTTCAGGCGCCTGACCATCCTTGGTGAGCATCCACACTTTGGCGGAAGGGATGGGCTCGCCGGTGGCGCGATCGACCATGAGGTTGATGATGCGGCCGCGGGCGACCTTGGTGACCATGACGGCGTCGGAGACCATGAGGACGGTGTAAGCGCGCAGGTCGTGGCGGACGGCTTCCACCAGGTAGACGCCCTTCTGCTGGACGCCGATGGGGATGGTCTCGCTTTCCCATCGGCTGTGGCCTTGGACGGGCTGGACGAAAGAGAGTACCAGTTGCTGCGAATTGAGTACTGGTGTCTCGGCGTAGTAGGTGCCGCGGGAGGCGGTGGGCGCGGCCGCATGGGGCTGGAGACTCTCGAAGTGGGCGCTGGGCGATTCGGTGAATTGGGCGCGGAGGGAGCGGCGGATATCGGTGCGGAGGCTGTGCTTCCAGGAGTGAATGCGCTCGAGGAGGGTACGGTCGCGGGGCGGGGCGGGGGCGCGGCCGCCGAATTGGTGCGGGTTCTCGAGCTGTTGGAAGAATTTGAGGGGGTCGTTGATGCGGTAGACGCGGAATTCGAGTGAGTCTACGTTGACGGCACTGATTTGCACGGTGGGCTTGCCGTTGGAGGGGAAGGTGTGGTTGGTGAAGAGGGAGAAATAGGGTTCTTTTTCGGCTTGGGACAGGGCGGGGGCGGCTAGGGCTAGGAGGACGAGGAGGCGGGCGGCTGTGGCGAGGGGTAGACTTAACCGCGGAGACACGGAGGAGCGGAGACAAGCGCGGAGAAAGGCGGAGAGAGAACCGGAGAAAACGGATTCGCGTGAAGGGAGGGCCGACTGACAGTCGGCCTGCAGGCTACCAGCCTGCGCCACAAGGCAGTGAGTGGGTTGGTCAGAGGGTGCTGGTTGGGGAGTGCGCGTCATTGGTCGAGGGCCTTTCTCAGGATGTTCCAGCGGAAGACTCCGAGGAAGCCGGGGTTGGTGGGCACCGGCCTCCATTGGGGCTGAGGGTAGCGTATCAGGTCGGGCAGGGTCAAGCGGCGGATCTCGCCGGGGTCTTTTCCATCGGGACCGGTATGGTAGAGCACATACCGCGCGCCGTCGCGGCGGATCTGGCTTTCGCCGAGATAGATCATGCTGTGAAACGGCATGCGGCCGGCATCGTGGCGGAAGAACAGGAGGTCGCCGGGAAGGGCACGGCGGAGGTCGCAGCCGATCGCGTAGGTGTTGAAGCGCCACAGGGTTTGCGCGTCGGCGAATTGGGCGAAGGCGCCGTTCGCCAGGTCCGGTGGGGCCAGGCCGGATGGGAGGAATGGTCCGGGCTGGACGCGGAAGAGCGCGGCTCCGAGCGGGGTGTAGGGATATTGATACTTGCCGATGGGGGCGAAGGCGGGCACAACGGGCACGCGCGCGGCCTCGGCCCAGCCGCTCTCATGGGCGCGCAGGGCTTCGCGATACGCGTAGCGGATGAGCGCGGCGCAATCGTCGATTTCGGCGGGGCGGCTGGCAGGGGGCTGGAAGTATTGCGCCTCGGCGAGCCAGGTGAACCAGCGGCGGAAGGACTGGCGATCGGTTTCGCGGTCGAGGCGCAGGAAGTCGGGGGTGCCGTCTTCGAAGCTGTCGGCGGTGGCGGGGGTGGATGTGAGACCGGCGGTGGCGGGTGGCAGGCCGGGGAACTCGATGCGCAAGGCGATGTGGCCGGGGTTGATGCCGGCCCGGATCTGCACTTGCCATTGGACGCCGATGCGCTCGATGTCTTCGACGACGGCTGCGTGCGGATTCTCGACGGAGATGGCAGGGCGTCCGGCGGATGGGGGGGCGTCGATCAGGAGGGTGGCGGTGTCGGATCCATCGGCGAGGATTTGGGAGGGGGAGATGGAGATGTGGGGGGGTGTGGGTGGTCCGCGGTGAATTGTGGCGAGCAGGATGAGGATTGCTCCCGTGGTCGCGAGGAGCAGGGCGCGAGGGCGGGTGAGCACGGCGCGATTATACCCCGGGAGGCGCATCTTTGGCCGGTGTGTCGCTCCGTGCAACGGAGTCAGTTTATTTTTCACGGGGCTGTAAGCTCCTTTGTTTCTGTCGGTTGCCGAGGGGATGGAAAATCGGGAGGCGCAAATACAGGGTCGTTTTTACAATTTGCGCCTCCCGGGGGTGACGGCGATACCTGGAAATGTCGATTTGTAAATTGCCATGATTTAAATGCCGTTGTTTCTATAGGCTGCGGAGATTGGCCGAAATCGGGTGACGGCGATTTGCGGTGTTTTTTACAATCGCCGTCACCCGAAACCGTGGGCGGCGTTGTGATGGCGTTGGCGCGCATTTCACCCTCCCAATTCCAGTAAAGCAGACAAAAATCGGGAGAACGCGCGCCGAGGTACGGGGATTTTCGTTAAGTTATTGAATTCGTGGGGCAAAGTTGGTCAAAAATATTGGCGCTAAGGCTGTGACCGTTATGCGGCCAACCCCACGGTTTTCGGCGTGTGGGCGCGATCTCTCTGAAAGGATGAAAGTTGTGCTGTCGGCGAGGGACCTGGCGCCGCAAGCAGAGGTGGCCAATGTCGGAGAAGAGGCTGAGGCTGGCCCCCACTGCTCCGCTGATGCCACCATCGCAGCCGGCACCGGATTGCGCTCAATGTACCGGACGATCCGATCCCTCTGCGTTAGACTGAAGGTATGGCGTTCGTGATCGATGACGCGTTCCTGCCCGCGACTCTGACGGCCCGGCTCATGACCGATCAGGAGTTCGCAGCATTCTGCGCCGATCATCCCGATTTGTTCTTTGAGATGACCGCCGAGGGAGAACTCATCGTCATGCCGCCTACGTATTCCTCCACGGGTGCGCAAAACTCCGGGATCAACGGCGAATTGTTCGCCTGGGCCAAACGGGACCGCCGGGGCATCGCCACTGACTCTTCCACCGGTTTCGTACTTCCCAATGGCGCTCGCCGCTCGCCCGATGCGGCGTGGACGCTGAAAACCCGCATCGAACAGCTTGATCCATCCAGCCGCTCCGGATTCTGGCACCTCTGCCCCGACTTTGTGATCGAATTGCGATCGGTGTCCGATAGGCCCGGCAAACTCGGGCTTAAGATGCAAGAATACCTCGCGAACGGCGCGAAATTGGGCTGGCTCATCGATCCGGAGCACCGGTCGGTTGCAATCTACCGTCCGGATACGGAAGTGGAAACGCGCACGGACATCGACTCGATCGCCGGCGAGGGGCCAGTCGCCGGCTTCGTGCTGGATCTTTCGTTCGTTTGGAATCCGCTCGGCGGTTAGATCCGTCAGGAAGTAGTCACGAAATCGGCAGGGGCACCATGCCCGGCAAGTGGGTAGGGAATTCGCAAGAGCTATCGGGAACCGTGGAATGCCACCACGGCTGCCGGATCGGATAGACTGTACTGATTCACCATCTGGCGCTCTCTCCCGGCGACAAACTCGGCCGCTACGAATCCTTGCACTCATCGGCGCCCTGCCCGTCAAGGCCTACTCGCGCTGTAGGGGGCGGTAAACCGGAAACACGATTCAGAACGCCGTGCATATTCCCACCATCCAAGCGCGGCCATCGCACTCAACCAGAAGCAGCCGGCACGCGCCATTGACAGCCGCGGCCTACGAGCGCGCGTCCCGCGCGGTCACTTACCTCCGCGGGATGGCTTATCTCGCCGCGGGCTCCGGGACGGAAGCCGCAGCGCGATTTCAAACCATTCTCGATCACCCCGGCCAGAATCGAACGAACGTGCATTACGCGCTTCCGTACGTAGGACTGGCACGCGCCGCGGCCATGGGCGGCGACCGCCCCAAGGCACGCAAAGCCTATCAGGACTTCCTCGCTCTCTGGAAAGATGCGGACCAAGATGCGGACCAAGACATTCCAGTCCTCGCGGCGGCAAAGGCGGAATACGAGAAGGGTAAATTCCAGGGGCGAGCGGGCAGCGGCGCGGTGCAATCAAGGGGGTCGGCCCCACCAAATTCGTCGCAGGCTGAGAAGATTTGAGACTGGTGCAGTACAAAAGGGAAGTTTCCGGAGACCAACGGGGAACTCGACCTGCGGTCACCAAGGCCCTTGCACACGGCCGTCTATTCCTCGTGGATCACGTCGATGGGGTTGAGGCGCGAGGCGACGCGCGCGGGGTAGAGGCCCGCCAGCACGGTAACGGACCAGACCAGCAGGAGCGCTCCGGCCAGAAGCTGGCCCGGCGGATGAAACTGAATGGTCCATCCGAAGCTCTGCTTGTTGACCACGAAGACCAGCAGCAGGGAGAGCGCGAAGCCCAGCGCCAATCCGAGCAGTGCCGCGAGCAGGCCGAGGAAAGCGGCTTCCGTGAGGATCAGTCCGCGGACCTGGGCGGCCGATGCGCCGAGGTAGCGCAGCAGGCCCAACTCGCGGCGGCGGTCGAGCACCAGGGCCAGCAGCGAATTGGCCGCGCCCAGCATGGCGACCAGGATGGCCACGGCCTCCAGCGCCCAGGTGATGGCGAAGGTGCAGTCGAACACGGCGATGGCGTTGCGGCGCAACTCGCTATTGAGCGCCACCGCGACGCCGAGGCCCGATGTGCGCAACTGGATCTGCCGTTGGACGCCCGCGGCATCGGCGCCGGGCGCGAGATAGACGGCGGCATTGGTGGCGGGCTGGCCGGGGAGATAGCGCAGCAGCGTGGAGCGGTCCAGGATCACATAGCCCTGGCTGCTGGAGTAGTCGTAATAGATGCCGGCCACCGCAAGGGTCACGCTGCGCTCGCCGATGGGGATGGTGAGGCGGTCGCCGGTGCGCACGCCGTGGCGGTTGGCGAACGGCTCGCTGACGATGGCGCGGTCGCGGCCGGGCAGCGAGCGCAGGACCGAGTCGCGGTCGGCGCCGGGGAGAAATCGCAGGCGGCCGTAGCGGCGCACGATCTCGAGATCGCCCGCGCCGAGGGTGGCGCGCTCGCCGCGGTAGTGAAACTCGAGACCGTGGAACACATCCACGGCCGCGACCCCGGGGATGGCGGCCAGGATCGCGGGAACCTCCGCGGGCAGCGGCGGGTATTGGGCGGCGGTGGCCGGCATGGACGCGCGCACGTAGAGATCGGCGCGAAGCTGCACGTCGAGCCACAGACTGACGGTTTCGCGGAAACTGCCGACCATGATCCCGACACTGGCCATCATGGCGATGGCGGTGGCCAACGCGCCCACGACTACCGAGGTGCGCGAAAGCGAGGCGGTGAGGCTGCGGCTGGCGAGGAGGCCGACTACGCGGCGGCGGACGAGGGCGCGGGTGGCGCGATTCACGGCCAGCACCACGGCGGGAGCGGCCATGGCGGCGGCGGCGACGGAGAGCAGCGCGGCGGCATACCCACCGAGCGGGAATCCGTCCACGGGGGCGGCCTGGGAGGCGGCCAGGGCCAGCACGGCGCAGACGGCGGACCAGGCGAGTCCGCGGCGCCAGCGGAGGCGCGCGTGGTGCTCGTGGGCGCCGCGGCTCATGGCCTCGGTGGGGGCGACGTCCATGGCCTCACGGGCAGGGAAGAGAGCCGAGGCGAAGGCCACCAGCGCGCCGGTCGCGAAGCCGATCCATGTTTGGCTCCAGGTGAGTAGGATGGGGGCGGGGCGGCTGGTGGTGTAGAGGGCATTCACGGTTTCGGCGATCAGGTGGACGGTGGCGCCGGCCAGCAGGCGGCCCAGCGCCACCCCGATAGCTGCGCCCACCATGCCGAAGAGCAGGGCTTCGGCCAGGAACAGGGTGAACACCGTGGCGCGCGCGGCGCCGAGGGCGCGCAGGATGCCGATTTCGGCGCGGCGGCGGACCACGGAGACGGAGATGGTGTTGTAGATCAGAAACGCGCCGACCACCAGCGAGATGTAGCTCAGGACGCGAAGATTCCAGCGGAAGGCGCGGAGCATGCGCTGATTCTCGTCGCTGCGTGCGCCGGGTTTTTCGAGCAGGTAAGCCGGTGGCAGCGCGGCGCGGACGGCCTGCTCGACGCGGGCGAAGTCTTCGGCGGGGGAGACCACGACGTCGATGCGATCGAGCTTGCCGTAGCGCCCGAGGGCCTGCTGCGCCGCGGCGATATCGATCGCCAGGAATTCGGCGGGCCCGGCTTCGGCGATGCGGCCCACCTGGAAATGGACGGGGCGGCCATCGATTATCGCGGTGAGCGGAGAATCGGGCGCAAGGTGCAGGCGTTGGGCGAGGGCGCGCGAGGGCACGGCGGCGTTTTCGGGCGCACCGGCGAAGTCCACGCCGTAAAGCGGCACGGAGCCGACGCCCTCGATCACGGCCTGAGTTTCGACGATGGGAGAAAAATGCGCATCGAAAGGGAGCGCGGCGAGGCGGCCGATCAAGCGCTCGTCGATGCCGCCATTGGCGAAGATCTCGAGGTCGGTCTTGCCGGCGAGGGTCTCCATGGAGGAGCGGAAGGAGCCGGTGGCGGCGTCGCCTGCGAGATCGATGGCGACCACTACCGCAACTCCGAGGGCCACGGAGAGGATGGTCAGCGCGGTGCGCAGGAGGTCGCGGCGAAGGGGCCTGAGGATGAGAGTGCGGAGGAGCTTCATGGGCCGCCGATGGATTGAATGCGGCCATTGCGCAGGCTTACGCGGACGTTGGCGATGGCGGCGGCTTCGGCGCTGTGGGTGGCCATCAGGACGGTGGCGCCGAAGCGCGTGGCGCTTTCGCGGAGGAGCGCGAGGACCTGGTCGCCGCTGGCGGTATCGAGGTTGCCGGTAGGCTCGTCGGCGATCAGCAGGTCGGGCGAGTGCACCAGGGCGCGGGCGATGGCCACGCGCTGCGCCTGGCCGCCGGAGAGCTGGTAGGGAAGGCTGGCGGCCTTGTCTTCGAGGTCCACCCAGCGGAGGCGGTCGCGGGCGGTTTGGGTGGCTTGGGGTGCGTGCGCGAGCAGCAGCGGCAGCTCGACGTTTTCGAGGACGGTGAGGGTGGGGAGCAACTGGAAGAACTGGAAGACGAAGCCCACGCGGCGGCGGCGGAGCGCGGTCAGCTCGGATTCGGAGAGCATGCGGGTGGAGCGCCCGTCGATGAGGACGTCGCCCGAAGTCGGAAAGTCCATGGCGCCGGCGAGGTTGAGGAGGGTGGTCTTGCCGCAGCCGCTGCGGCCGAGGAGCGCGGTGACGGTGCCGGGGACGGCGGTGAGCGAGATATCGTGCAGGACCTCGACCGGCTGGCCTCCGTTGCGATAGGTTTTGGAAACTGCGCGAAGCTCCAGCATGGTGGCAGGCGAGCGCGCCCGTGTCCTACTGATAGCGCAAAGTGTGCGGTGGGTCCAGCCCGCTGATGTCAAAACTTGACACCCGACCGCAATTTCAGCTACCAAGGTCTTGGAGGTCCGAAATGTCTCAGGACGGTGTTTCCAGGCGACACTTCTTTTTTGGCGCGCTTCTAGCCGGGGCTGTACCGGTGGGCGGCTACGGCAGCGTGCCGTCACTCAAGGCCATGGGGTACAAACCTTTCTACGAGAAGCTGAACGTGGCGGCCATCGGCTGCGGCGGGCAGGGCGGCGCGGACTTGAACGACGCCGCGCGCACCGAGAACATCGTGGCGCTGTGCGACGTGGACCAGGACCGCGCGGCGGCGAATCTGAAACGCTTCGAGAAGGCGCCCAAGTACAAAGACTTCCGCGTGATGCTGGACAAGGAAGGCAAGAACATCGACGCCTGCACCATCGGGATCCCGGACTTCATGCACGCCACGGTGGCGCTGGCCTGCATGCAGCACGGCAAGCACGTCTACCTGGAGAAGCCGCTGACGCGCACGCCCTGGGAAGCGCGGCTGCTGCAGGAGGCGGCGGTGAAATACAAAGTAGCCACCCAGATGGGCAACCAGGGCTTCTCGCACGAGTGCAACCGCGTGGCCGTGGAGATCGTGTGGAGCGGGGCGATCGGCGACGTGACCGAGGCGCACATCTCGACGACTCCCGGGACCCATCCGACGGGATTGCAGGAGCCGCCGAAGGAGGAGTCGGTCCCCGACACGCTGGACTGGGACCTGTGGCTGGGCGGGGCCTCGATGCGTCCGTTCAGCAGTTGGTACGTGCCGTACAATTGGCGGGGCTTTTACGATTTCGGCACGGGCCAGATCGGCAACTGGGCCACGCACACGGCCGGACCGGTGCACACGGCCTTGCAATTGGGCGCGCCCACCAGCGTGGAATGCGTCAGCGAAGAGGGCCGGAGCAGCATCACCTTTCCCCACCGCGCGGTGATCCGGCTGGACTTTCCGGCGCGCGGCGGTATGGGGCCGGTCAAGGTGTACTACCACGATTCCGCGCGCCCCGAAGATCCCGATGCGTACCACGTGCCGGGCATGGAGAACGAGACGATTCTGCCGCCCACCAACAACCTGGCGGACAAAGGACGCCCCATGGGCGGTCGCGGAGGGGCCGGCCGCGGTGGCAGAGCCCCGGGCGCTCCCGCTGCGCCGGGATCCGCGCCTCCCGCGGGTGGACGGAACGCCGGCCGGGGCGGCGCGATGGTGGGAGCCGGGGGCCCGGGCGTGAAGGTGTTCATCGACAGTCGCGGCGGCGCGCCGCAGCCCGGCATATTCAGCGGCAACGGGGCGGTGTTCATCGGCACCAAGGGGATCATGGCCACCACGAGTCGCGGGGAAGGCGTCTGGCTTCTGCCGGCGGAGAGATGGAAGGACTACGTGCTGCCGCCGCAGTTGCTGACGCGGTCGCCGGGACACATGCTGGACTGGATTCGGGCGTGCAAGGGCGGGGAGGCGTCCTGCTCCGACTTCAGCATTACGGCGCCCTATGCCGAATGGCTGGCGCTCACGGCCATCGCGTTCCGCGTGCAGGGCAAGCTGGAGTGGGACAGCAAGAATCAGCGATTCACGAACAGCCCGGAGGGTAATAAGTGGGTTAAGCCGGTGTTCCGGAAGGGGTGGGAGTTGAAGATTTGATTAGCTGCTCCCTAACCCGGAGGATGAGCAACCGAGGAAAAATGCGAATTAACCGCGGAGGCGCGGAGGGGCGGAGGAAGACGCGGAGCAAAACCAAGAGGAAGCCAAAACCTGAGAGCGCGGAGGAGGCGGAGAGCGCTGAGAAAACCAAGGCCGGTGGTGCCGGTGGTCTTGGGTACGCTATTTCTTCAAGAGAGCTTCCACGGCTGTCAGCGAGATGGCTTCGTCGACTTCCGAGGCCGCGCCGCTGCAGGCGATGGCTCCGATGGTCTGGCCGTCGACCTGGATGGGCACGCCTCCCTGATTCGGAAACGAGTCCGGGAAGACGAGCACGGCCATGTTGCCGTTCTTGAGTTGATCGGCGGCGGCTTTGGACGGCCGGCCGTACAGTGCCGCGTAGCGGGCCTTCTTCTGTGCGAACTGAATGGTGTTCAGCCCCGCGCCATCGGCCTTTTGCAGGAAGAGCAGGTTGCCGCTCTCATCCACGATGCAGATGGTCACCTGCACGTTTCGCTTCTGCGCTTCGGCCTCCGCGGAGC
>Ga0116223_10003729_pt1 | contig 13522 bp, 7 predicted proteins | sample Sb_taG_3_FD_90092 | JGI IMG/M metagenome (GOLD analysis project Ga0116223, IMG submission 90092) | Peat soil microbial communities from Weissenstadt, Germany - Sb_50d_a_PC metaG | ecosystem: Environmental > Terrestrial > Soil > Wetlands > Peat | place: Germany: Weissenstadt | collected 2010-09-21 | reverse complement strand
CGAAGCTCGCGATGTTGTCGTGGACCCATTGAGGTATGTATAAATCAGGAGGAAAAGATGCGCAAGCCCTGCCCGCCGCCGCCGTCGGACCCCCGCACCGGCACGGGGCAGGCGGACCCAGAGGGTACCCCGCCTGCCAACCCCTGAGGCACATAATACAATGATTCTCCAGAGGTCCCAATGCGAAAACTGATCCCGTTCTTCCTATCGGCGCTTGCCCTGCAAGCAGCCGTGAAACTGCCCGCCCTGATTTCCGACCACATGGTGCTCCAGCAGGGCATCCCGGTGCGCGTCTGGGGGACGGCCGATCCCGGCGAATCCGTGAAGGTCGATTTCCAGGGCCAAAGCGTCACCGTGAAGGCCGCGGAGAACGGCAAGTGGACCGCGTGGCTGCGGCCGCTCATCGCCGCCGGACCCATCGACATGACCGTCAATTCGCAGACCATCCACGATGTGCTGGTGGGCGAGGTATGGCTGGGCTCGGGCCAATCCAACATGGAATTCCGCCTCGCCACTGCGAACAATCACGATGAGGAGATCGCGCGCGCCGACTATCCCATGATTCACCTCTTCCAGGTAAAGCGCGCCGTCGCCGACCAGCCTCTCGACGACGTCACCGGCTCCTGGCAGGTCTGCTCGCCGGCCAGCGTCACGAGATTTTCCGCCGTCGAGTATTTCTTCGGGCGCCACCTGCTCCAGAATCTGCATTTGCCGATGGGCCTGATCGAGAGCGATTGGGGCGGTACGCCGGCGCAGTCGTGGGCGTCCCGGCCGGCCATGGAGAGCGACCCGGCGCTGAAGTTCGTGCTCGACGAATGGGATACCGTGCTGTCTAGGTATCCCGCGGCGAAGCAGCGATACGATCAGCAGGTGGCGGATGCGAAAGCCCAAGGCAAAATGCCTCCCAATCCGCCCGCCGGCCCGGGCCACCCGAACACGCCCGGGGGCCTCTACAACGCCATGATCGCGCCCCTCGTGCCCTACGGGATCCGCGGAGTCATCTGGTATCAGGGCGAATCCAACGCCAGCGAAGCGCACGCATATAAGTACCGTCGCCTCTTCGGCGCCATGATCGAGGATTGGCGCAACCGTTGGGGCGAGGGCGATTTTCCGTTCCTCTTCGTGCAGCTCGCCAACTACAAGACCAACGGCTGGTGGCCGGTGCTGCGCGAATCCCAGACCGAGACGCTGCGCCTCGCCAATACCGGCATGGCGGTGATCGTCGATATCGGCGAATCGAAGGACATTCACCCCAAGAACAAGCAGGACGTCGGCCTGCGCCTGGCCCTCGCCGCCCGCGCGCTCACCTACCATCAGCCCATCGAATACTCCGGCCCCATGTTCCAATCGGCGGCGCCCGAAGGAGCCGCGATGCGCGTCTACTTCACGCACGCCGACGGAATGCAGGGCGCGGGCGGATCTGCCGTCAAGGGCTTCGAGATCGCGGGCCCCGATGGCAAGTACGTGGAGGCCGATGCGCACATTGAGGGCGCAACGGTACTCGTCTCCAGTGCGCAGGTGAGCGCCCCCGCCGCGGTGCGCTACGCCTGGGCGGACGACCCCGCGTGCAATCTGGTGAACCAGGCAGGTCTGCCGGCGTCGCCATTCCGCAGCGACCAGCCGCGGTACGCCCAATGAACCCCCTCCCGAGTCAAATACTTGCCAACTCTGTCGCCGAATGCGTGGGGCGGACCCCCTGGTCCGCGCGGGACGCCCTCGTCCCGCCCTCAGACTCACTCCCGGTGTTCTCTCTGCGCTCTCTGCTACCTCTGCGCTCTCAGGTTTTGACGTGCTTTTCTCTCTGCGTCTTCCTCCGCGCACTCTGCGTCTCTGCGGTGAGCTTGTTTTTCTCCTCCGTCCTCCCAGCCCAGGACGCCCCTCCCGGACGTGCCGTATTCGAGACCCGCTGCGCCCGCTGTCACGGAGCCGATGCCAACGGCGGCGAAATGGGCCCTCCCATCCGCCGCCGCCTCGCCGCGCGCAACGACCAGCAGTTGGCCACCCTCATCCGCGAGGGAACAGCCGCCATGCCCGCCGTCCCGGTCACCGATGAGGAACTTGCTCCGCTCACCGCGTTCCTGCGCTCCATCCAGCAGAATCCGCGCGAGCAACTGGAGCACAGGAAGCTGCAGACCACCACCGGCCAGACCCTGGAAGGCGACGTCCTCAACCAAGGCTTCGACGATCTGCAATTGCGCACCGCCGACCAGCGCATCCACCTCTTGCGCCGCGCGGGCGACCGTTTCCGCGAGGTCACTTCCACCACGGACTGGCCCGGCTACAACGGCGACCCTGGCGGCAATCGCTACACCACGCTCGCCCAGATCACTAAGGCGAACGTCGCGCGCCTGGCGCCCAAGTGGATCTTCTCACTGCCCGGAACGGCGAGCCTGCAGGTGACCCCCGTGGTAGTGGGCGGCATCATGTACGTCTCGGCCATCAACGAGTGTTATGCGCTGGACGCGGGCACCGGCCGTCAGCTCTGGCACTACCGCCAGCCGCGCACGCGCGGGACGGCCGCGGGCAGCAACCGCGGCGTGGCCACCGCGGGCGACCGCGTCTTCCTCGAGACCGACAACGCCCACCTGATCGCCTTGAATCGCTTCACCGGCGACGTGCTCTGGGACAGCGAACTGGCCGACTGGCACCTGAGCTACTTCGCCACCTCCGCGCCGCTGGCGGTCGGCAATCTCATCGTCGCGGGCGTCGGCGGCGGGGAGCACGGCACCCGCGGGTTCGTCGCCGCTTTCGACCAGGCCGGCGGAAAGGAAGCCTGGCGCTTCTGGACCATCCCCCTGCCCGGCGAGCCCGCATCGGAGACCTGGCAAGGCAAGGGCATCGCACACGGAGGAGCGCCCACCTGGTTCACCGGCACCTACGACCCCGAAACCAACACGGTCTTCTGGCCGACCGGCAATCCCGCTGCGGAATACTACGGCGACGACCGCCTGGGCGACAATCTCTATTCCGACTGCATCCTCGCGCTCGACGCCCAGACCGGCAAGCTCAAGTGGCACTACCAGACCACGCCCCACGATCTCTGGGATTGGGATGCCACCGAAACTCCCATGGTGGTGGACGCCCCATGGCAGGGGCAGCCGCGGAAGCTGCTGATTCAGGCCAATCGCAACGGCTTCTTCTACGTCTTCGACCGCACCGATGGCAAGCTGCTCCTGGCGAAACCGTTCGTCCGGAACATCACGTGGGCGAGCGCGATCGGCGCCGATGGACGCCCCGTGAAGAATCCCGATCAGGAGCCCAGCGCCGCAGGCACTCGCGTGTGCCCCTCGCAGGATGGCGCCACCAACTGGTTCTCGCCCTCCTTCAATCCCGCAACCGGGCTGTACTATGTGCAGACGTTCGAGAAGTGCGGCGTCTACACCAAGCGCGATCCGGGAACCTGGCAGGCGGGCAAGGAATACCTGGGCGGATCGCAGCGCGGATCGCGCGATGACAAGCCGCTGCGGATCCTGAAAGCCATCGACATTCACACCGGCAAGATCGCCTGGGAACTGCCGCAGCCCGGGCCGGCGGACTCCTGGGGCGGCACGCTCGCGACCGCAGCCGGCCTCGTGATTTTCGGTGAGGAGGGCGGCTCGCTCATGGCGGCCGACGCGGCGACCGGCAAGCCGCTATGGAGCTTCCAGACCAACGAGACCTGGAAAGCTTCGCCCATGACTTACCTGTTCGACGGCAAGCAGTATGTGGCCGTGGCCGCGGGGCCGAACATCATGGCGTTCGGGTTGCCATAGCCAAAATTTTGCAACGGGCTGACAGTTCCGTGACAACTCCCGCCGCGGGAGCCATACAATGGCGGAATCAGGCTCGTATGTGGCGCAGGCACTCGTGCCTGCCGCGTCGGCACTCATGCCGACGCCGTGCTGCCTGCCGACACTACCCTGGTCAATGGAACCGGAACCTTCTCCGCGACGCTCGCAACCGGGGGCAGCCAGACCATCACTGCGACCGATACCTTGGTGTCAACCATCACTGGAGCTTCCCCCAAGATTGCGGTGAGCACCGTGGCGACTCACTTGACGGTCTCGGCGCCCGCGTCGGCCACGGCCGGAACTCCCCTCAACTTCACGGTGACCGCGCTCGATTCCTCCAACCACACGGTGCCGATCGGTTACTCGGGCACCGTGCACTTCACTAGCAGCGATGCCGCGGCCTCACTGCCGGCCAACGCCACGCTGACCAACGGAACTGGCACGTTCGCAGCGACGCTCAATACGGCTGGCAGCCAGACCATCACCGCCGCCGATACCGTGACCGCAACCATCACCGGAACCTCCGGCGCCATTGCGGTGATCAGCGTGGCGACTCACTTCACCGTCTCGGCGCCCGCGTCGGCCACGGCCGGAACTCCCCTCAACTTCACGGTGACCGCGCTCGATTCCTCCAACCATACGGTGACCGGCTTCTCCGGCACGGTACACTTCACTAGCAGCGATGGGGCAGCGGTGCTGCCGGCCAACGCCACGCTAACCAACGGAACCGGCACTTTCTCAGCGACTCTCAAGACGGCCGGCAACCAGACCATCGCGGCCTCCGATACCGTCACTGCAACGATCGCCGGAACTTCCGGCTCGATTGTCGTGGCAGCGGTGGTGGTGGTCCCGCCGGCGCCGGTGTCAGTCAATATCGCCACTCCGGCCTTCACGTTCGTCTACACCGATCCGCGCGGATATCAGGACCTCAACGTGGTCGACATCCTGGTGAATAACTTCCTGGACGGCCGGCATGCCTGTTACCTCGCCTACATCGTGGCGCAAAACACGCTGGTCCTGGTGGATGACGGCGGCGATGCCGGCGGACCCTACGCCGGAAATGTGGCGCTGGGAAATTCCGCGCCGATCCAAAATAGTCAGTGCTCGGTCACCCTGGTGTCGGCGGTGGGGAGCGGCAACAATCTGACCCTGGTATTGACCATCGCCTGGACTGCCGGCTTTGCCGGCGACAAGATTGTCTATATGTCGGCCGGAGACGTGGCGGGGAATAACTCGGGGTGGCAGCCGCTGGGAGTCGCGCGGGCGCCTGGAGGCGCTCAGACTACTACCACCGCTGTGGTGTCGATGAGCCCGAACCGCGGCACTGGACTCGGCCCTACTGCCTTCACCTTCAACTGGTCCGACACGCTGGGCTTTGCCGACCTGGGAGTGGAGGACATCCTCGTCAACAGTTCGCTCAACGGCCAGCATGCCTGTTACATCGCCTGGTCGCGCCCCTTCAACACTCTCTATCTGGTGGACGACAACGGCGACGCCCTATTGCCCGGTCAGAGCGTGGCGGCAAGCGGCAGCGTGAGCAACTCCCAGTGCACGGTGAGTTGGGGAACCAACGCCGTGAACCCCGGCGGCAGCAATCTGGCACTGATCTTGAACATCGCGTTCACCGCGGCCTTCGGCGGCAATCGGGTGATCTACGTGGCCGCGCGCGACGTCAACGAAGCCAACAGCACCGATTGGCACGCGATGGGTAAGTGGACCCCGTGAGGCCGGGGGCTTGAGGCATTCTGCCTCCGGTTTACGCGTATTCAAGGTAGAGAGGCTAGAACCGCCCAGCATGCCTTCACGCAACGCGATTCTTTCTCCGGTGGTTGGAAACCGGGCGGAAGCAGCGGGCCTCCGGAAGTGGGAGGGCACCGAAGAAGCGTCGACACGAGTGTCGACGCGGCACGCTAAGAGCGTGCGCCACGGTTGGAGGCGGAGAGCGAAGTGGCATGCTGATGGGAAGGTGGACCGCGGTGAAGCAGGAGTAGTCTGTGCAGAAGCTGGGCGTGCCGCCCGTTACGTTATGTTGTCACGTCTCTCACTCTCTCTGCTGTCCCTGGTGCTGGCGGCCTCGCCGCCCGCCCAGGCACAATTCATCCAGCAAGGCAACGCCCTGGTGGGCTCCGGCGCGGCGGGTCCGATGAGCAACCAGGGGGTCTCCGTGGCCATCTCCGCCGACGGCAACACGGCCATTGTGGGGTCAAACTTTGACGACACCAACAATGACACCGGTGGGAGTACCGGAGCCGCGTGGATCTTCACGCGGACCAACGGCGCCTGGAGCCAGCAAGGCAACAAGCTCGTGGGCACGGGTGCGGCCGGCCAAGCCTCGCAAGGCGGCTCCGTCGCCATCTCCGCCGATGGGAACACCGCGATACTGGGAGGAGCCGCGGACAACGATGGCGCGGGAGCCGCCTGGGTCTTCACGCGGTCCAACGGCGTCTGGACCCAGCAGGCAAAGCTGACCGGCTCCGGGGCCGCGGGCGCGGCCAACCAGGGAGTCGCGGTGGCCATCTCCGGGGACGGGAACACGGCCATCCTGGGGGGATACTTCGATAACGCCGGGGTGGGGGCCGCGTGGATCTTCACGCGGTCGAGCGGCGCCTGGACCCAGCAAGGGCAAAAGCTGGCCGGCTTAGGCGCGGTGGGGTTTGCCAACCAAGGCGTCGCGGTGGGCCTCTCTGGCGATGGCAACACGGCCATTGTCGGGGGAGACACCGACAACTTTAACAACAGCACGGGTCTGAGCGCGGGGGCGGCTTGGGTCTTCACGCGCTCGAGTGGGGTCTGGACCCAGCAAGGCAACAAGCTCGACGGCTCCGGCGCCGCGGGCCAGGCCAACCAGGGCCTCTCCGTCGCCATCTCCAGCGACGGGAACACGGCCATCGTGGGAGGATTCGCCGACAATAACTACGCGGGAGCCGCGTGGATTTTTACGCGGGCCAACGGGGTCTGGACGCAGCAAGGCAACAAACTGGCCGGCCCGGGCGCTGTCGGCCAGGCTTCCCAAGGCGGCTCCGTGGCCATCTCCGGCGATGGGAGCACGGCCATCGTGGGCGGAAACGGAGACAACAACCATGCGGGCGCCGCGTGGATCTTTACGCGGACCAACGGGGCTTGGAGCCCGCAGGGGAGCAAACTGGTGGGCATTGCCGCCACTGGTTCGGCAGAGGGCTCTTCCGTAGCGCTCTCGGCCGACGCCAGCACCGCCCTGTTGGGAGGCCCCGGCTTGTTCGTCGGCAGTCCCTTTTTGGCGCAGCTCCGTCCCAGTTCCTTGAAGCCGCTCCCGGCGATCGCCAGTGGCGGCACCGGGGCAACCTGGGTGTTTGCGCAGCCGCGCTTCAGCTTCAACGCTCCGGCCACGGCGGCCGGTGGCACGCCCTTCGGCCTCATGGTGTCCGCCCTGGATGCCAACAACCTTCTGCTCGCCAACTATGCCGGGACCGTGCACTTCTCCAGCAGCGACAGCGCGGCGGTGCTGCCCGCCGATTCCACCCTCACCGCCGGCATGGGCAACTTTTCGGCAACACTGAAGACCGGCGGAAGCCAGACCATTACCGCGGCCGATACGGCGAACTCCGGAGTGCATGGAACCTCTGCTGCCATCGCGGTGGCGGTCGCCGCGACCCCGCCCTCGCCGGTGTCCGTCAGCGTCGCCAACTCGACCTACACGTTTACTTACACCGATCCCCGCGGATACCAGGATCTGGTCGTGGTCGACATCCTGGTGAATAACTTCCTGGATGGCCGCCATGCCTGTTACCTGGCCTACGTGGCAGCGCAAAAGGCGTTGGTGCTGGTGGATGACGCGGGAGATGCCGGCGGGCCATACGCCGGGCCGGCCAACAGTCAGTGCGCCGCGACCCTGGTATCGGCCGCTGGAACCGGCAACAATCTGACTCTGGTATTGACTATCGCCTGGACCACCAGCTTCGCCGGCGACAAGATCTTCTACATGTCGGCCGGCGATGTGGCGCAGAACAACTCGGGGTGGCAGCCTTTGGGAGTCGTACGCGTGCCGGGTGGAATTCCGACTACGACCACCGCGGTCGTGTCGATGAATCCCACTCGCGGAAACGGACTCGGCCCGACTCCCTTCACCTTCAACTGGTCCGACACGCTGGGCTTTGCGGATCTGGGAGTGGAGGACATCCTCGTCAACAGCTCGCTGGACGGCCGGCATGCCTGCTACATCGCGTACTCGCGCCCGTTCAACACCCTGTACCTGGTGAACGACAACGGCGACGGCCTGTTGCCCGGGCAGAGTGTGGCGGAAAGCGGAAGCACCAGCAACAGCCAGTGCACGGTGAGTTGGGGCAGCGGCGCGGCGACCACCGGAGGCAACACCCTGTCGCTGACTTTGAACATCGGGTTCACCGCGGCATTCGGCGGGAACCGCATCGTCTACGTGGCCGCGCGGGATGTCAACGAAGGCAACAGCACGGACTGGCACGCGATGGGGACTTGGACGCCGGAATAAAAAGGGGTTGGGGGTTAGGGATTGGGGGTTGGGGAACAGTAGCTCGCTGGCGCTCGCATCTTTTTCTATACGGGCAGTAAGAAGCCCGGCGGAAGTTTTACTCCCGCCGGGCCGCGTCGTTCCAATTTGACCCTGTATTTGCAACTTCCTGGTCCCCTTCGCATCGGGGAGGGCCTTCTCCACTATATCACTGAACGGTGGCCTTCCTGATGTAGTCCAGCCGCGGAAAACGGTTCGTGAGATATTCGTTTCCCTGAGCCTCCATCTGCGCCGGGTCGGGTCCCTGGCCTCGCGGTGGCCAGTCGCCGTAGCTGCTGTACAAGCTTTCCACCACGTCCATCCCGGCGGTCACCCGCCCGATCGGCTCGAAGCCCTGCTTGTCGAGCGCGCGATTGTCCCTCAGGTTGAAGAACAACTGCGTGGCGCGCCCGTTGGCGCCGGTGGTGGCGAACGTCAGGGTGCCCTTCACGTTCTTCTGCTTGACCGGGTCGTCCTGCAGATTGGTGGTGGACCACAGCCGGTTGAGCCGGGGATCGCCGTTGATCCCGAACTGCACAATCGAATTCCGCACCACGCGGAAGAACCGGTCGCCGTCGTAGAATCCGGTTTTGGCGAGGGTATAGAAATGATCCACGCCGCGCGGCGCCCAATCGCGATGGATTTCGACCATCACCACCCCCTTCGAGGTGTCCAGCTTGACCTGAAACACCTCCGGCGTGGGCTCCTCTTTGGCAGCCGCTTTAGGCTCTTCTTTTTTCTTGTCGTTCGACGGCGAACACCCGATCAGCGCCGCCCAAACTGCCGCGCCGAGCACGATTCCGCAGAGTCTGCGCATCGTCCATAGGGTATGCCATGCTGAAAGACAGCGCAACACGAATGGCGCCTTACGACGACTTTGCCTGGTTCTACAACCGCTACTGGAACGAAGAGTTCCACAGCGTGGCATTTCCCATCCTGGAGCGCATCTGGCTGTCGCGCGTAAGGCTAGGCGCGCGCATCCTCGACGTGTGCTGCGGCACCGGCCGCCTGGCCTGCCTGCTCGCGGCGCGCGGCTATCGCGTGACGGGCATCGATCGATCCGCCGCCATGATCCGGTATGCCCGTGAAAACGCGCCCGCCGCGGAATTTCACGTCTGCGATGCGGCCGAATTCCATCTGCCCGCCCGGTTTGACGCCGACGTCTCCACTTTCGACAGCCTCAACCACATCCTCAGCCGCGAAGCCCTGGAAGCCGTGTTCCGGAATATCGCGGCGGTCCTCGAGCCGGGCGCCCCGCTGGCGTTCGACGTGTTGTCGGAAAGCGCGTACCAGACCCGCTGGACGGAATCGTTCTCCATTGTGCGCGACGACCACGTGCTGACATTTGCCGGGGAGGGGTACGATTCCCGCACACGCATGGCGCACTGCGAGATCACCATGTTCCGGCGGTTGGACGGCGCCTGGCGCCGTTTCGACGAGGTGATCCGGGAACGCTGCCACTCGCCCGAGGAGATCGAAGCGGCCCTCCGTCACGCCGGCTTCGGCGAGATCCGCCGTGACGACGCCTGCGATCTCGGCATGCCCGGACGGCTGGGCGAGGGCCGTACGTTTTTGGTGGCGGCGCGTCCCACCTAAAACACGAAGCGCGCCCCCACCTGAATGGTCCTCGGCCGGTTGGCCACCGCGGTGATCACACCGAACTGGGCGTTGGTCGCCTGCAGGTTCGGTGCGGCGAAGGTCGGATGATTGAGCACATTGAAAACTTCGAAGCGGAGCTGGAAGTAGGTGTGCTCCCGAAGGTAGAAATTCTTCAGCAAGGACGGGTCCCACTCGTTCAACCCATCCTGCCGGACATTCGGAAATGTCGTCGAGAAGGTCCGGATGTGATAGGCAAATGCGTTGCTCGAGTTGGTGGCGAACAGCGAGGTATCGAACGCCGGAATCGCCACGCCGGCAGCGGTGGTGTTCGCCTGGCGGGCATTGAGACTGGCCGGAAGCGCGCCCGGGCCCCCGTAGTAGACGTAGTCGCCCGGAGTGGTAGTGCTGCCGTTCATCCACGGCAGCGGACCGCCGACCTGCCAGGTGTAGAAGGTGTTGACATGCCACCCGCCAATCGCCGCGTCCAGCCACTTCGAGCGAATGTCGAAGCGCTGGTTCCTGCCGATGGGCAGATCGTAGCTGACAGCCATCACGAAATGCAGCGGGTGGTCGAAGGGCGAAATGCGCTTCTCCGGAGCCCCATCGCTCTGGTTGAGCCAAGTCCGCTCCTCCACCAGGCGCGAGTACATGAAGTTGCCGATCAGCGCAAGGCCCTTCGAAAGCCGCCGTTCGACCCGCACGTTGAGGCTGTCGAAATAGGAGCTGCCCGCATCCAGGTCCATCTCCAGCACGCCGGCGCTGCCGCTCCACGCTCCGCTGCCAAAGCCGACCGGGTACTGCGGATAGCGCGCCAGCAATTGCGATAGCGGCACGGTGCTGCCGTTCAGGCTCGAAGAGTTCGGCAGCAGTCCCTGGAAGGGATTCGCGACCGTGGCGCTCAGCGCCGTGTTTTCCGCGGCATCGCGGACCGGCAGCGTGCTGAGGAACTGGCGTGGAATTCCGTTGAGCTGCGTGACCGTGATGGGCAGGTGCACCGAGTGGTTGCCCAGGTAGACGACTTCGAGCACCGTGTTCGTGCCGAAGCTGTGCTGGACGCCCACATTCCAATTCAGCGCATAGGAATTCTTCATCAGCGGATTCAGGAACGTGATGGTCTGGCCGTTGAAGGTGGCCAGTCCCGCCGAGGCGCCCGCCGGCTGCTGGATTCCACCGGGAAATGGATTGCTCAGCGTAGCCGCCGGAGTGAGATTGTTGTTGTTGGTGGTGACCATCGATGTGGTCTGGCTGAACCCTTCCTGCGCCTCGATGGGGTTGGTGGAGTAGGCGCCGGTGGCGCTCAGGCTGGCGATCGTCACGGGCGTGACGAACATGCCGAACCCGGCGCGGATCACGGTGCCGGGAAGCTTCTCCGGGCTCCATGCGAGACCGATCCGCGGGCTGGCCAGGTGCGACGTGTTCTGGTAGACGGCCGTGTTGCCCGGGGTGGCGAACGTCAGGCCGCCCAGCACGTCGAAATTGCTCGCCGGAATCTGCGCGATGGGGTTCTTGGCGTAGGCGGCCATGGCCGTTTGCGCCACCGGGTTCGGCTGCGTGTAGGCAAATCCGTTGACCGTGCGCGCCCACTTCTCGTGGTACGCTCCGTCGTGGTCGTAGCGCAGCCCCAGGTTGATGGTGAGGCTCCGCGAGACGCGCCAGTCGTCCTGCACGAATACCGAAGCGTAATACGAATAGAACGACGCGTTGGAGGGTACATCGTACGATCCGCTGGTGGGCAGGCCCAACAGGAAAGTCGCCATGTCCTGGCCTTGCGCCACGGTGGATGAGGCGCTGCTGGAGGACCGCACCCAGTTGTTGCCGAACGAAAAAGTGCCCGCGGAGTTGCCGAAGTTGATCACGTTCACGCGGTACTGCCGCAGGTCTGTGCCGAATTTCAAGGTGTGACTTCCCTTGATCTTGGTCACGTCGCCGAAGAATTGCAGCGACTGCGACGGGTAGTTGTTGGAGGTGGTGGAGTTGCCGCCCAGGTTCTGGTAGTCGGTGAAGGACATGATCGGCAGTTGCAGGAATACCGAATTCGCGGCCATGTAAGAGGGGAATCCGAGGGTGGTGGGATCGAAGCCCTGGCTCGGCACGGCGTGGCCTTCGGCGATACGCGTGAAGTTCAGGCGCGCATTGGCCACCAGCGACGGAGTGAACATGTACACCTCGTCCAGCATGCCGCCCCAGTTATTGCGATACGTCGAGATGCCTTCGGCGATGTTGTCGAAGTAGTCTTGCTTGACCTGGCTGTAGCCGGTGCGCCGGACGTCGAAACTCATGCGGCTCTTGTCGGTCATGTTGTAATCCAGGCGCCCCAATTGATTGTTGTACCGGTCGTCGGTGGTGGCGCTGTTGACGAAGTTGTTCACGCCTACGGGCGACACACCCACCGTCACGTTCGGGTCGGGATAAAACTTCAGGTAGTTCAGCGCGATGGGATTGAGCTGGCTCTGGGGAATTACGTTTCCGGCAAAGGGCGTGCGCGTGATGGTAGTGCCGTTCTGTACCGCCGAAGCCGGATCGTAAAGTTGGTATTGCGAGCTGTTCGGCACCGAGAGCAACGCAGAAAAGTCGCCCTTCTTCTCGGCAGCCGTAGGGACTGTCAGAAACGTGGTGTTGGGCTGGCTGTCCGGCAGGCCCTCATAGGCGAAGAACCAGAACAGCTTGTTGCGGCCGTCGTACGCCTTGGGAATGAAAATCGGACCGCCGGCGGTAACGCCGTACTGGTTGAAATGCGTCACCGGGTTCCCGGCGTTGCTGCGGTTGCGGAAGAAGTCGTTGGCCGTCAGGTTGGAGGGCTGGTTGAACTCCCAGGCCGTGCCGTGAAAAGTGTTGGTGCCGGTCTTCAGCACCAGGTTCAAGGTACCGCCGCCGGTGTGGCCAAACGACGAGTCCGCGTCGAAGGCCTTCACCCGCACTTCCACCACCGCATCCTGCGGCGGGCTGTAGGCCTGGCGGCCGTCCCAAGTCGCGTCGGGCGAGCCGTCCAGCAGCAGTTCGTTGGTCTGCGAAGCGGAGCCCGCGATGCTGAACGCCGCAGGCCCGCCGGCATCGAACGGGTGCACCAGGGTGGGCGTGCCGGTGGGAATCACGCCGATGGCGAATTGCGCCAGCATCGCTGGATTCCGCCCGTTCACCGGCATCTCTTCCACTTGTTTGGTGGTGATGGCCTGGCCCACGGAGGCGTTTTCGGTAATCAGCAGCGGCACGTCCGCGGTCACTTCCACCGATTGGCTGGTGTCGCCCACAGACAGCCGGATATCGATCATGGGGTGTTCGCCCGAACCCAGGTGGATATCCTTGCGTACGAACTCCTTGAACCCGGCCATGGAGCCCGAGATCTCGTAATCGCCGGGCGCCAGGAAGGGGATGGAGTATTGGCCCGCGGAGTCCGAAAACGTAGTGGTCTTGGTCCCCGTACGGACCTCCGTGGCGACCACCTTGGCGCCCACGATATTGGCGCCTGTGGGATCGGTTACGATACCGCCGATGGTACCCCGGAACTCCTGGGAAAGCGCCGCACTCGCCGCCAGCAGTGCGAGTGCTGCAATAAAGCTGGACTTCATGGTCTCGAACTCCCTTCCAAAACTGACCTCTGCGCCCGAAACTCGGGCTTTCTTTTCAGCATACACTGTAGTGAATCGCACCGTCT
>Ga0116223_10003718_pt1 | contig 13540 bp, 13 predicted proteins | sample Sb_taG_3_FD_90092 | JGI IMG/M metagenome (GOLD analysis project Ga0116223, IMG submission 90092) | Peat soil microbial communities from Weissenstadt, Germany - Sb_50d_a_PC metaG | ecosystem: Environmental > Terrestrial > Soil > Wetlands > Peat | place: Germany: Weissenstadt | collected 2010-09-21 | reverse complement strand
CAGCGGAAACAGATTCAGCAGCGAGACTCCCGAAATCCACTGCGCGCGGTCATACATTCGTCCAAAGAAACCACGGCCCGCCGCAGGCATTCGCAGCGCCTCCAGAGCCTCCCCACCGGTGGCCGTGGCCAGCCGATGACGAAAGCGCGCCGGCAACGCCGTCAGGATAAACCCTCCATCCACGTCTCCCACATGATTCGAAACCACCAGCAGCGGTCCCTTCACGCCGCGCAGATGTTCGCGTCCTTCGATCCGCGGCCAACCCATCAATACGATCGCCGGACGCACCAGCAGGTAATGCACAAAAATACGAAGCCAGTTCACCGGCCAGCGCAGCGTCCAACCCGGATAGTGATAAGCCGCGCCCGGTGCCGCCTCGCCGCGCAGCATGTGTTCCAGATCTCCCACCGTTTTCACCGCGCTGAACCGGGTCTCGCTGAGGTCCACCTGGTAGCGGTCTTCCAGCGTGCTCAGCAATTCCACGCGATCGAGTGAGCTCAGCCCCAAGTCGGAGTCCAGACTCGCGTCCTCGCGCAACGCGCCCACGGGCCGCCCCGTCACTCGAGCGATCAATTCCGCCAGCGGACGGTTCGCACCACCCGCCGCACGCTGTTCGATCAGCTGCGCCTGCGCCGCCTCCCGTATCACGTTGCGCCGCGGCTTCTGCGTGTTCGTCCGGGGAAAATCCTCTTGCGGCCACTCGATCCAGATCCGCATACGCTGGTACTCCGCCAACGATTGATTCGCCCGCTGCACCACCTCTTCCAGCTTTGTATCGCCGCGCAGAATCATCACCGCGCACGGCTCCGCGTTCCCGCCACGTTCAATCCCCACCACCACGCAGTCTTTCACTTCCGGTTGCCGGCGCAGCGCCGCCTCCAGATCGTCGGGATAAACGTTCGTCCCGCCCGGCGTCACAATCACTTCCTTCTTGCGCCCCTTGAAATAAAGATTGCCAGCTTCATCGAGCGCGCCGATGTCGCCCGTGCGGTACCAGCCGTGGTCGTCGGAGAGACGTTCATCCGAGATGCGTTCGTCGGAGATACGTGCATCCGGAATTCGTGCATCCGACACGGCCTGTGCGCCGCGTCCATCCCAGTAACCCGACGCCACGCCGCCGCCACGCACTAGAATCTCGCCGTCTTCGGCCAGCTTTACTTCGCGCCCCGGCAGCACTTTGCCAATCGATCCTTTGCCCAGCCGGAACGGATGATTCACGCTGATCAGCGAGGTCGTCTCCGTCAAGCCATATCCCTGGATCGCCGCGTAGCCCAGCCGCCCCCAGAATTCCTCGGTCTCGCTGTCGAGCGCGGCCCCGCCCGAAATGAACGCCCAGAACTTCCAGCCGAACTGCCGGTGAATAGCCCGAAACCTCCACCAGCGCCGCAGGAAGTGTCCTTTATCGGCCAACACAAAATTCCGCCGGAAGGCCTCGGCTTTCCCACGATCTTCCAGATCGCGCTCAATCTTCTGCTTCAAAGACTGCAGCACCCGCGGCACGCTCACCAGCACTGACACGCCCTCGCGCCGGATCGTGTTCACCACTTCGGAAGGTTTCAGTTCGTCCTGAAAAATCACGGTCGCGCCGAGCAGCGGCGGCAGGAACAGTCCGAGAAACTGCCCAAACACATGACTGAGCGGCAGCAGGTTCAAAAACCGCAGTGGATGCACGAAGCGTTCGTATTTCAAATACCCGCGCATCTCCAGCTCCAGCGGCGCAATATTGGCCAGAACATTTCCGTGCGTGATCACCACTCCCCTAGGCTCGGCCGTGGTGCCCGAAGTGAAAACAATTTGCAGAATGTCGTCGCGCCCGAGAACGACATTGGGCAGCTCGTCCGAGGGTTGATCTAACACTCGATCTAACACCCCCGCCAGATCTTCCAGGCTCAAACTTGCAATCGACAATCCATTGGCTGAGCACTCATGCAAGTGCCGCCGCGACCCGACCAGCAACTTCGCCGAGACCTGCCGAAACACTCGCATGGCAAAATCGACCGCGGATCCGTCATCCATGGGCACGACAATCACACCGCAGAGAGCACACCCGAAAAACACCGCAACCCACTCCGCACAGTTCTCGCCCCAAACCATCACCCGGTCACCTTTTGCAATCCCCCGCGCCTCCAGCTTGCGCGCGAATCCGCTGGCCATCTCCAGAATTTCGCCGTAGGTAAACGACTCCGTGCGGTATCCGCGCCGCTGCCGGTAGGCGCGCTCGTGGCGATGTGCCCGAAAGTTCTCCGAGAAGAATGCTGCGATCGATTCGGCCATGAATGGCAAGAAGCTTGGACTCACGAAGTCCTGACCTCTCTCCAGTCTCAAGTTTAGTGGAAGCGTTCACCTGAAGAACGGGTGGTAGTACAGTTTTGAAACTGCCCTGTCTGCCCGGTTTCCGATCCTACGCGGATGGGTTCCCAGCCCCGATGGCAATTGCAGGTATTCTCGTTCGGTCGTACCCCGCGCTCTCAAGGAGATTCTGCATGAGTAGATTCATTTGTCCCGCAGGGACGCCTGAAAATAGCCCGGCGTTTCAACGCCGGGTAGGCGAGTCGAGCATAGGAACCGCGTCCGGCGGGACGCCTGAACCTCTGCGCAGATTTCGTAGTGTTTCAGTCGTGTCTATGGCACGGGATCCGATAATGCGCTGGATCTCTTTCACTCAGAGTAGGGAGCTACTCTCTTCCCACGCCCAGCGCATCCGCCACACGATTAATATAGTTGAACCACGACGCAATCAGCGTGATCTGCAGAATCCCCCGATCATCGAATCCCGCCGCCCGCAGCCCGTCGATATCGTCTTTCCAAACTTTCGTGGCGTCCTTGGTCAGCTTGACCACGTAGTCGAGCATCACCCGGTCCTGGGCCGAGATGGGCGCCGTAGTGTAGTCCTTCGCCAGCGCCTCGACTAGTTCTTTATCCAGGGTCACCCTACGCAGAAACTCTGCGTGTGACTCGATTCAATACACGCACCGGTTGGTCACCGAGACCATGGTGGCGATCATCTCGTGCTGCCGCCGCTCCAGCGGCAAGTCTGGCGACATCAGCGCCCCAAACGTGCTGAAGGCGTGATACAGTGCCTCGGGAATCAGCGTGTGCGATCCCACAATCGACGACGCTCCCGACGGATCGGGATGCACCGGATCGGCATACTCCTTGGGATAAAACAGCTTCTCGCCCTCAATCGCCTGCCGCAGTTTTTCGTCAGCCTCAGTCAGTGCGACGGTTCGAATCCAAGTCATGATTGTCCTTGTTTCCTGGCGTTCCCCCAATTTGCGAAAAGATACACTGCCGCTCGCCGTTGCCAAATAACCCGTTCATATTAGAAGGGGAGCCAGGCCGCATTTCGGTGTCATTGCACAAGGATGCGGGGCCTGTGCGCGTCACTCCACCCCCGGTTCCCTTGGTAACCCGTTCGTACACTCCCTTTTGGTAACCCTTGGTAACCATGCGGTTCCTGGCGTCCAGACGTACAATTGGCCTTGTCCGGGTGGTCCATCTGCCGATACTTGAGATGACCCTCGGAGCAGTGCCCGGGAGCAGTTTCCCCAAACGTTCAGCGGGTTTCTGTAGCAAGACTCTGTCTTGAAGACCAGGCTCTGGAGTTCGCACTCTTATGGCATTGTTTGGATTCAACAAGCAAAAAGTTCTAGCCACTGCGGAGAAGTATGTCCAGCAGGGCAAACTGCAGAATGCCATCGCTGAGTACGAAAAGGTTCTCAAGAACGATGCCAAGGATCTTACTGTCACCAATACCGTCGGCGACCTCTATTCCCGCCTGGGCGAGACCGATAAAGCCACCGTGTGCTTCAAGAATGTGGGCGATGCCTATGCCAGCCAGGGTTTCACGGTCAAGGCCATCGCGATGTACAAGAAGATCTGCAAGCTCCAGCCGTCTCTCGAAAGCTTGCTGAAACTGGCGGAGCTTTACAGCCAGCAGGGCCTGTTCAACGACGCCCGCGCCCAGTATCTGCAAGTCGCGGAAGAATTCCTGAAGTCCGGGGAACTCGAGAACGCGGTCCGCATCTTTCAGAAGATTCTCGAGATGGACCCGGAAAACAGCAACATGCGGGTTCGCCTGGCGGAAGTCTACATTCGGCTGGGCAAGAAAAACGAAGCCTGGCAGATTTTCTCCGCCGCCGCCGAAAGCCTGCGCTCTAAGGGCTCGCTGAGCGGCGCCGAAGAAATCCTGCAGCGCATGCTGACCCTCGATCCGGGCAACACTTATGCCTTGCTCATGCAGGGCAAGAACATGATCGAGTCCGGCGACGCGGCCGGTGCCGTGGCCACGCTGCAAAAAATCTCCGACCTCGATTCCCATCCCGACGGTCTGCGCGATCTGCTCAAGGCTTACCTGCAGTCCGGACAGCTCTCCGAAGCCGGAACCGTCGCCCACAAGCTGTTGACCGTGCACAACGATCTGCCGGCCATCTCCAGCTTCGCCGACGCCCTTATGCAGGCCGGACAGTACGAGACCGCCCTCCAGGTTTTCGATCAGCACGCCGAACGCTTGCTGGCGGAGAACTCGGATAAGGTGCTCGACAGCCTGCACTCCATCATCGGGCACGTGCGCGACAATCCCGATTCTCTGCAGAAACTGCTCGACCTGTTCAACAAAGCTGGAGAGAACACCCACGTCAGCGAAGTGATCGAACTGCTGGCCCATGCCAGCGTGCAGTCTGGCGACCTGACCCGGGCTCGCGATCTTTACCAGAAACTCGCCACCGTCGAGCCCCAGAACCCCCTGCACATGCAGAATTATCAGCAGGTGGTGGGGCAGCTCAGCGGCACTTCCGGAAACAAGCTGATCACACCCGACGAAGCCGTCGTCCTCATCGACGATCTGGAAGCGACCGCGCCTTCCATTCACCAGCACTATAGCGACGAGATTGCGCTCGCCATCCGCTCGGCCCTGACCGACGCGGAACTGTTCATTTCTTACAACATGCCCGCCAAGGCCCTCGGACCTCTGGTCGGGGCTTTGCCCATGGCGCCCAACGATTTGCGCGTCAATCAGCGCCTGGCCGCCTTGCACACCCGCGCGGGACGCTTCGCCGAAGCTGCGGTCTGCTGCCGCACCCTGCAGAGCGTTTACTCCGAAGCCGATTATCCCGAGGAAGCTTCGCGCTACGGCGAACTCGCCGACCGCTACGAGGAACGTTCCTCGGTATCGGTTCAGGCACCGGGCGCTTCCGCCGACGATGCCCACATTTTCCTGGACGCTGTCCCGCAGGTTCGCAGCGGACAGGTTGCGGAGCCCGAGCACGAAGTGCCGGAATTCTCTGTTGACGAAGCTCCGGCGGAAGAGACTGCCGTCCCCGAAGAAGCGGCGCCCGAGGAAGAAGCTGCCCCGGTGGCGCACGCCGCTTCGCCCTGGCCCACAGCCGCCCAACCCGAGTTTGCCGTCGTCGATGAGTCGGCCACGCCAGCCGAACCGGAACCTGCACACGCTGAAATCGACCTTTCCTCGGAGTGGGATGACTCCGTCACCGTCGAGGCTGACACTCCCGCGGCGGAAGCGCCTGAAGCCGAGGTCGCCGGCGCCGCTGCTGACGCTTCCGAGCCCAGCAAAGCTGACGAAACCGTCGAAGAGATTCGCTTCTATCTGGCTCATGGCATGCCCGAGCAGGCCATGGCGGCCCTGGCCAAGTTCCAGACTCTGAGCCGGGATGCCGCCAAAATTGCGCAACTTCGCGCCGAAGTGGAGGCTGCCCAGCCCGCCGAAGAAGCTGAAGAAGCTGCGGTCGTAGCCGAACCAGTCGTTGAAGAGCTGACCGCCGAAGATATTCCGACCATGGAAGCCACGGTCGACGAAACTCCGTCCGCAGTCGAAGAACCTGCGGCCGCCGAGCCGGAACCTCCGGCCATCGAAGAGATTCCGGTTGTCGCGGAGGCCCCGGTTGCGATCGAGCCGGAGCCGCCGGTTCACCAGCCTGTGCATGTTCACCAGCCGGTTCGCCGGCCCGCACCAGCGCCGCAACCCGCGGTCCTGAAGGAATTCGTTTCCGATCTTGAAACTTCGTTGGGCGACGGCTTCCTGCCCGGCACGGTCAGCAAGCCGGTCGCCGCACCTGCCGCAAAGCCTGCAGCGGCACAGCCCCCGAAACCCGCGCAGGCCCCAGCCGCGCGTACCGAACCCGTGGTCGCCGCCGCGCCAACTGCTCCCGTTCTGGGCGAGTTTGTTGCCGACATCGAGGCGTCCCTTGGAGAAGACTTCCTGAACGCGGCTCCAGTCGAGAAAACCAAGACTGCACCACCGGCTCCCGCGCCAGTCGTGACTCCGAAGGTCGTTCCGCCGATGGCCGCCAGCGCTGCGGCATCGGCCTCCGCGGCCCACCACGTCGCGCCTCCTGCGCCCCAAGCTATCCCGACAGTGGCTGCGCCTGCCGTGGCTGCGCCGTCCGCGACCGCTTCGGTAGCCTGGCACGCTCCGGTAGCCGACGCTCCCAAGCCGCAGCCGCCTGCCCTCCCGGTTTCCCACGCGCCGGCCCCTCCAGCCGCCGCCAAAGCTTCTCCGTTTGGCGATGACGCTGGAGTCGATCTCGCCGAAATGTTTGGCGAGCTCAAGCATGATCTCGAAGCCGACGTGGCTTCGGCCGACGAAGATCCCGAGACCCATTACAACCTCGGCATCGCCTTCCGTGAAATGGGCCTGCTCGATGAGGCCATCGGAGAATTGCAAAAGGCCTGCCAGTCCTTCGATCAGGGACATGCGTTTCCGCAGATCATGCAGACCTACACCTGGCTGGCCCAGTGCTTCCTTGAAAAAGGCGTGCCCGAAGCCGCCATCCGCTGGTATGACAAGGCTCTCAACGTTTCCGGCATTGACGGAGAAACCCGCGTTGCGCTGCACTACGAGCTGGCTTCCGCCTACGAAACCGCCGGTGACAAGTCTTCCGCTCTCAAGCACTTCATGGACGTTTACGGCAACAACATCGACTATCGCGACGTCGCCGAGCGCATTAAGGCCCTGAAGTCGTAGAATAGCCCGATGGCTTTCGTCCGCAATTCTCCCTGTTTGGGGTCCAACGTACGCCGCAGTGGCGGCCGTGCTGTCTCTTGGCTGAGCCGGAGCCGCCCCGAATGACCGATCCTACTCCGCTTTCCAGCGCTCCTGGCGCACCACCAAAACCTGCTCCGCCGCAGGCTGAGTCGAGCACCGCGCTTCTCAGTCCTCCTCTCGAAACCGAGGCCGCCAGGGCACACAGCCCCCTGCAAGTCTGGATGCATCGCATTTCCGTCTTTCTTTTTGTTTTGATCAGCGCCGTGGCTGGAGTGCTGCTCATCATTCTGCCCTGGACCCCGGAGTGGACCGACAACTACCTGCTGCTCTCGTTTCCCGCTCTGCGCTCGGTGGTTTCGAACGGCTTTTTCCGCGGCATCTGCAGCGGCCTGGGCCTGCTCGATATCTGGATCGGATTCTGGGAGGCGCTCCACTACCACGAGCAACCATAGCGCTGCATGACGAGTGCAGAATGACGCTTGCGGGATGACGCTTTGAAAGGGCGCGGCTTCAGCCGCGCCGTACGGCGCATCGAAAACTCATCGGGCTTCAGCCCCTGCCGCACGCTGCTGGTATCCTGATACCCTGCGAGTCGGACCCTGAATTCTGAACGCAAGACCCAATCCGAGACTCAACTTATGACTGAACATCTCAAATCCGCGCCGGTTGCTTATCAGAACGATTCCTTCATCGACAGCCCTGACGGGCGCATCCTCCGCATCATGGCCGAATATCAGGAGCCCCTGGCCCGCTTCCGCCGCGAGCAAATTCAGGACACCGTCGTCTTCTTCGGCTCCGCCCGCTTTCAGGGACGCCAGGATGCCACCAACGCCCTCGCCGCGGTCGAGGAGAATCACTTCGCCAAGCCCGTCGCACAGCTGGAAAAAGATCTGAAGCGCGCCCAGGCCGGAGTCGACATGGCTCGCTACTACGAAGACGCGCGCCGCCTGGCTCACATGCTGACCAAGTGGTCCATTCAGATTCCCGCCCGCCGCCGCCGTTTCGTCGTCACTACCGGCGGAGGTCCCGGCATCATGGAAGCCGCCAACCTCGGCGCTCACGAAGCGGGTGGAAAGACCATCGGCCTCAACATTCAGCTGCCCTTCGAACAGAGTCCCAACCAATACATCACTCCGGCGCTGAACTTTCAGTTCCACTACTTCTTCATGCGTAAATTCTGGTTCGCCTATCTGGCCAAAGGGCTGGTCATCTTCCCCGGCGGATTCGGCACCATGGACGAACTCTTCGAAATCCTCACCCTCGCGCAAACGGACAAACTGGCCAAGAAAATCCTGGTCGTCATTTACGGCAGTGAATACTGGAACCGCATCCTCAACTTCCAGGCCTTCGTCGACGCCGGCACCATTTCCCCGGAGGACCTGAACCAGTTCAAAATCGTCGACACCCCCGAAGATGCCTTCGAGTTCCTGCGCGACGGCCTGACAAAATACCACCTCGGCGGCGCCCCCAAGCACGTAGGCGAAGTCCTCCCGGAAATCGCGAAAACGAGACCGTGAATTTCCTTCGTGTACCTTCGTGTCCTTTGTGGTTATTGCTTTGACGTGATGGCTGAAAGCTGCCTTCTCTACTACATCACCGACCGCACCGCGTTCCCCGGAGACGAAGTCTCCCGCTGCCGCCGACTCCTGGAAAAAATCCGTGAAGCCGCAATCGCCGGCGTGGACTACATCCAGCTCCGCGAGAAAGACCTCCCCATACGCGACTTGGAATCCCTGGCCCGCGAAGCCGTGAGCGTCATCCGCGGAATGGCGCAAACGAGAACCGCGCTGCTAATCAACTCCCGCACCGATGTCGCCCTAGCCGTCCAGGCCGACGGCGTCCACCTCCGCTCGGACGATGTCTCCCCGCAAGAAGTAAAAAGAATGTGGCAGTGGAAATGTGGCCCGGGCTCCCCCGCCCGCCAACTCTCACCACGAGATCCCCTGATCGCAGTCTCCTGCCACTCCCCAGCAGAAGTGACCCAAGCCGCCGCCCAAAGTGCAACCTTCTCCGTCTTCGGCCCCGTCTTCGAAAAAAAAGACGCCCATCCCTCCGGCCTCAACCTTCTCCACCAAGCCTGCCAGGCGAATATCCCAGTCCTGGCCCTGGGCGGAATCACCCTCTCCAACGCCCGCTCGTGCCTGGAAGCGGGCGCCGCCGGCATCGCCGCCATCCGTTTGTTTCAAGAAAACGACATCGCCGAAATCGTGGAGCGCCTGCACCAGCAACGCTGAGGGTGCCCCATCCTAGCCGCGCTCTTTGCGGCTAGGGTGGGTATCTCGGACGCCGGAACTACGAAGCATCTACCCCGTCCACTTCGCTCCCGTCTTAAGCACCCCGATCACCTTCGCCAGCCGCCGCTTCTTCGTCTCTTCATGCTTCGCCCCAGAAATAGAGATCGCCATCTCTTTCTTATGCGTGAACGCCAACTCGTCCCATCGCGATTGCGCTGTCTTACTCTTCCTCAACTCTTTCTCAAGTTCCGGCGGAGCCTCCACTGTACGCGCCTCCTCGTCGCGTTCCATCACGACGTCGACGATATCCCCCGGCTTCACGCCCGCGCCCCGGCACAAGGTCTGGTTCACCGGCATCATGTGGCACCCACCCATCGGCATCAGCGACGAGCGAAATGGAAACCCGTTGATCGTCCCACGGATGGGCACGCGCGCGCGCGTCCCGAACCACTCGATCACATCCACCGGCGGAGTGATTGCCGCCACCACCCCCGCCTCTTTACCCTCGATCTTCGCCTGGAACCGCAACTTCTTCTCCGCCATCACAATCCTCCCACGCCAACGCTGGTAAACTTTACCCCTGTAGAGAACAGGCGGCAACCGCTATGTCCCTCGTTTCAGCCCGTTCCGAAATTCCGGTCCTGGCCCTCGAACCATCGCTGATCGGGATTCCCGCAGCTTGGTTCCTGATGGGCTCCAACGCCGGACAGGACTGCGAGCGCCCCCTCCATCGCGTTTGGGTCGACGCCTTCCAGTTGGCCACCACGCAAGTCACCAACGCCGAATATGCGCGCTTCCTGACTGCCACGAACGCACCGCCGCCCCCGTTCTGGCACGATCCAAATTTCAACGATCCCCGTCAGCCCGTGACGGGACCTTCATGGTTCGAGGCCGTTCGATACTGCGAATGGCTGAGTTCGCAAACGGCCCGCAGTTACCGCTTGCCCACCGAAGCCGAATGGGAACATGCCGCCCGCGGCGGCCTCGAACAAAAACATTTTCCCTGGGGCGACGATCCACCGCAATCTCTCCCCAACTACGCCACACGCTGGCAAACTGGCCCTGAGGCCGTGGCCCGCTATGCCCCCAACGCCTTCGGGATCTTCGACATTTGCGACAACGTTCACGAATGGTGCAGCGACTGGTACAACCCGAACTACTACGCCGTTTCCCCGGAGCGCAACCCGCGCGGCCCTGACCAAAGTTCGATGAAGCCGCAGCGCAAGTCATCCCGCGGCGGATCCTGGCGCCACCACATCAAGGTAGCCCGCTGCTCCGCCCGCTCCAGCATCCCCCCAGAATTCCAGTACGCCGACTACGGCTTCCGAGTCGCCTGCGACGCGTAGCGGAGTTCGTAGCGCCGGCGTCCCGCCGGCTGTCGCGAGCGCGTCTCGCGCTCGCACCCGTCATCCACCCCACTGCCGCCCAACCTCCTATAATCTGTCATTCCGAACCGGGCAAGGCCCGGTGAGGAGCCTGCTGTTTGCTGTCACATTCCAATAACGCGGGGAGCATTCATGTTCCGCACCGACCTTCTCAAACACAAGCGCATCCTGATCACCGGCGGAGGCACCGGCTTGGGCAAAGGCATGGCCGCCCGCTTCCTCGAACTCGGAGCCACGGTCCACATCTGCGGCCGCCGCGAAGACGTTCTGGAACAAACCGCCGCCGAACTCTCAGCCAAGGGTCCGATTCACCCCGTCCCCTGCGACGTTCGCAACCTGGAAGCCGTCGAAGCCATGATCGATTCCATTTGGAGCGAGGCTCCCCTCGACATCCTGGTCAACAACGCGGCCGGCAACTTCATCGCCCGCACCGAGGAACTTTCTCCCGGCGCATGGAACTCCGTCATCGGCATCGTGCTCATAGGCACGCTCAACTGCACCCTGGCCTGCGGACGCCGCTGGCTGCAATCCAAGCGCAAAGGCACCGTCCTTAGCATCTCGGCCACCTACGCGCCGGTAGGGTCCGCTTATGTCGTCCCCTCGGCCGTCTCGAAAGCCGGCGTCGAAGCCCTCACCCGCAGCCTCGCCGTGGAATGGGGAAACCGCGGCATTCGCATGAACGCCATCGCTCCCGGCCCAATCCCCACCCAAGGCGCATTTTCCCGCGTCCTGCCGCATCCCGGACTCGAAACGCTAGCCCTCGATCGCAACCCGCTCCACCGTTTCGGCACCGTCGAGGAACTCGCCAACCTCGCGGCTTTTCTGGTGAGCGACGGCTCCAGTTACATCAACGGCGAAGTCATCCGCATGGACGGCGGCGAATTCCTGCAAGGCGCCGGCGAATTCAGCACTCTGGGCCGCCTTCTGAAAGAAGAAGACTGGCAGGCGATCAAGCCGAAGAAATCAGGCCCAAGCTCGAAGAGCTAGATGGGATACACCAAGCGCAAAATTCGCGGAATCAATTCCTCGTTTCTGCTGGCGGGATTGGTCTTCGCCGGATGGGCTCTGTTCTGCGCCTGGTCCGGCTGGCCCCGCGGATTGCGCGCGGGCAGCACCGCGGGCTTCGCGCTGTTCACCTTGGCGGCGCTCTTCTTTGCCGCATTCCCGCTCCTCTGGGCGCGCTTCCCCGAGAAGCATCCGGTCAACCATGAACTCGCGCGCTACGGAAAGCTCGCGGAAATCTCCCAGCGTCTCGATGCCGAGATGGCCAACCACTTCGAAGTCGTCGGCCCGTTTCGCTTCACCGCCACGCTCCTCGTCTACGACTCCGGCCATGAATTTCAGATGATCCCCTACGATCAGATCGGGTCCGCGGAAATCGAGCAGGCCGCCCCAGATGATCCCGCCGCGATTGTTGTGACCACCCGCGCCGGACGCCGTTATCAGTGGTATCGCACCTGGATGCAGGGCAGGTTCGATCCCGAGAAAATGCTGGAAAAGATTCGTGCCGCCGCGCACTTGGACAATAACGATGCCTCTATTGCTGGTCCTTCTTCGGCATCACAATCGCTTTCAGCACAAGATTCACCAGGCTCAGCACAATCGCCCCCACAAACGCCGCCAGAAACCCATGCACCTGAAATCCCGGAGCCAGAAGCGCCGAAGCAAGCTCCAACATCAGGGCATTGATCACGAGCCAGAACAATCCCAGAGTCACCAGCGTCAGAGGAAAGGTAATCACCTTCAGCACGAATCCGATCGTTGCATTGATGAACCCAATCACCAGTGCCGCGATCAGCGCTGACCCCGCGCCTCGTACGGAAACTCCTGGCACCAACTGCGCGACAATCCACACTGCAAGCGCGCTCAGCACCCAGTTCAGTAGCAACCGCATTCTGATCTCCTCAACATCGGGAAACACTGACTTCAGACACACTATAGGCCCACTTTCAGCATCTTGTCATTTCGGTGAGGGGGTGCCCCACCCTTCTCGCGTTTTTGGCGAGAGAGCCTGCCCTGAGCTTGTCGAAGGGGTGGGGATTTTGACTTTACCCTGTCATTCCGAGCGCCGCCCGGAGCGAACGCGACGGCCAGCGAGGAATCTGCTGTTCCAGCTGTCCCCGGGGTCACAGCTCTACGAAAAATTCATCCCGCATTCTCCGCCCGCATCGCCCCATACGGTACACTGTTCAATTCCACTTCAAGAAGGCTTCGATGCCCTTGAATTTGCTCCTCCGTGTCCGCTGTGGTAAAAAATAAGTACGGCGATGGAGTTCGCCATAACCGCCTGCTGGACTGGCTGATGACTCCTACAAAATCCAGACCACTTTTGTAGGAGCTCCGTCGTGAAAGATTTCCTCGCTATATCCGTCGCCGCGATTGTCGGCGCCAATCTGCGATATCTCATCAGCCGTCTGGCCGCCAGAGAGTTTGGCCCGGTCTTTCCTTACGGGACTCTCACCATCAACATTGTGGGCAGTTTCATCGTGGGCTTTTTCGTCATCTGGACCACCGAGCGGGTGCTGGTCGATCCACGCTGGCGACTGCTGGTGGTGGTCGGCTTCTGCGGATCGTTCACCACGTTTTCCAGCTACGCGTTCGAGACCATGTCGTATTTCGAGCAGGGGCAGTGGGGACTGATGCTGACCAACGTCCTCAGCAACAACCTGCTATGCCTGGGCGGCGCGCTTGCCGGCATGGCACTGGCGCGGGCGCTATGAACATGTCCGCGATCACGCCTCCAACCCTTGAAACCGCGCGGCTGAAGTTGCGTCCGTACGCCGAGGCTGATATTGCGGAACTGCTGCCGTTGATTGGGACGCGGGAGGTCGCAGCCACCACATTGCGCATTGCGCATCCCTACACCGAACAGGATGCCAGGGACTTCCTGGCGCTCGCGCAGGAACCCGGGAAGATAT